>Ga0207702_10000991_pt1 | contig 29098 bp, 23 predicted proteins | sample KBSCornC62_FD_184302 | JGI IMG/M metagenome (GOLD analysis project Ga0207702, IMG submission 184302) | Corn rhizosphere microbial communities from Kellogg Biological Station, Michigan, USA - KBS Corn C6-2 (SPAdes) (version 2) | ecosystem: Host-associated > Plants > Roots > Rhizosphere > Soil ... | reverse complement strand
GTCGCGCAGGGATTTGGGGTCGACCTGGGCTGGGGTATCGAAGCTGGTGTGGTGGGCAGGGATTCCGTGGCCGCTATTTACCGAGGTCGTGGGAATGCCGACCATCGACTCTCCGAGGTCATCGTCGGTTCCGCCGTAGTACGCGCCACGGTTGTACTCGCTCCATAAATGGGGGCGGCGCACCATGGGGAAATATTCCTCGGCAAGGCGCACAGTAAATGCATCCACAAAAGAGCTAGCCGATTGCGGATTCATGGACCAGATGAACTGCGTTCCTGCCAGGTACTGCCATCCGGCGGGAGTGTCGACGCACATGGCGGCAATGGTTCGCTTGGTTCGATCCTTGTGGGCATCGAGGTACGCGAGCGTGCCATAGCGCTCGCCCATGGCCAGGAGGCGGATGGTCCGCTTCGGCCTGGGTAGTTTGCCTTCCTTAATCATCCGGTTGAGGGTGGTTGTAGCTTCAAGAATAGATGCGACGCCGGCGGAGTTATCGTTGGCGCCCTCTTCATATAAATGTCCGAGTGAGAGCACCTCCTCCGCGCCAGGGCCATCGGCCCCGAGAATGGTGCCACTCACGTACGGATACTTTCCTTCGTAGTAACGGGTGTCAACGTTGGCGCGGAGCTTCACTGGCCCTTTTTTGAGCAACTCATAAAGATAGTGTTGCTGTCGCGGCGTAATGGAGAAGCACACCGTAGGCGTGTCGTTTTTATTGAAGGCCCAGCCGTTATCTCCGAAGTCGTTTTCCCAGTCGCGCTCGTCCAACAGCGTCGGGTTCACCCTGCTCTCGCGAACCATGCCCAGCGCACCGGCCTGCTTCAAATCGGTCTTGGACATGCGGCCGCCAAGCACCCACTTGCCTTTCAGGTCTGCATTGCGAATGTCCTTAGGCCGCAGCACGAGCTCACCTTCTACGCCTCCGGGTGGAGTGGGACCACTCCACTGGCACAGCGAGGTAGGAATTTTCTGATAGTCGGCAAGAACGCGCATATTCTCTGGGACCTGAGGCGAGGCGATTTCCAACGTGGCAGAATGCGCGTCCCACGCCATCGGCTGCGTCCAAAAGCCGTTCTGCGTCACACCATCGGCGGGCCCCTGGCCTATCTGGACGTCGTCCAGTCCAGCCTGCCGCATCATCTCCGCGACATTCTTTGCGGTCTGCTGAAATCTCGCAAAGTCAAAATAGCGGTCGGTGGCCCAGATTGCCTCCATGTTCGTAAAGGCTTCGGTCGAGTTGACGTTGGCCAGCAGCAGCTTCAGCAGGTCCGTGACAGGACTCGGGCCCGTGGGACCGGGGTCGTGTCCTGAGATCGGGTGTGCGGCGGTGGCGAGGGCGGCTGGTGTTGACGCGGGAAAAGAAGTAGGAGGTGCGGATGAAGCAGCAGCTTGCCCGCTGGAGCCGGTCTGTCCCCAAACCAGACTGACACTTATCAGCAGGAAGAGAGCGAGTCGTTTTTCTGGCTGAATTTTCATGAGGCGCAATTATCGGGATCATTCGCCTTTGATGCAACTCATCGTTAATTCCATTTTCAAAATCAGGATTGATGCTACGAGTGTTTATGCTGGTTACAAGCGTTTTGCTTCCGTTCACTCGCCCATGCTTTTACCTGCCCGTTAACACAAAAGTGCTAAAAAGGGTATCAGTTCTCTGCCCACAAAAACACCGAGCAACACGGGAGTGAGGGCCAATAAAACGAATCGCCGGAACCGCTTCACCATGCGCAACGTACCTGAGTGAAAGCAGGGGCATTGGGGTAACTGAGTATATTGTGGGTGCGCAAAAAGGGCAGGACTGATGCCCGTGACCTTCACGAAGCATCCCGGAGGACATGGCGCGGCAGGGGTGCTCGGCGTGGGAATTCCTGGTTTCGGTTACCGCATGGACATAATCTGGCTGAACTTTTCAGCTCAGCTCTTCGTACTCTTCATCCAGACGACGGAAGGTGCGCTCGACCGCCGATCATTGCCTGCTCTGTTCACGAACGAACATCGAAGTCCGAAAGTGAACACTCCGAGACAGCGGGTTTGCTCGCGTCTGTTACAGAAGGTTCGATTTGCATGCTGCCGTCATGGCATGCGGCGTGCGAGATAGAAGCTGATCGCGGTCGATTTGCGGATAACGACGGAGTCCATCGAAGAGATTTCATGGGTCTGTTTTATAGCCAACTGAAGCAGGTTCTTCGACGCCTAGGCCGCGCGCCGCTTTTCACCGCCGTCACTCTGATCACCATGGCTGTCGGCACCGGCGCCACCACCGCGGTTTTCACTGTTGTGGAGATCGTGCTGTTCAAGCCGCTCAGTTATGAGCATCCAGATCGCCTGATGGGCGTCTGGTACAAGGCTCCCGGCATGAATATCCCCAAACTTGGGATCGCGCAATACCTGTATTTCATCGACCGCGAGCAGAGCAAAACCTTGGAAGACATTGGCATGGTGGCCGCGGGCTCCTACACAATGACCGGGAGCGCACAACCCGAACAGGTGCAGGCGTTGCAGGTGACCGACGGCGCGCTTCCGATTCTGGGCGTTCGTCCTGCCTACGGCCGGCTCTTCACGCGGCGGGACGACTCGCCCAATATGCCGAGGACCGTCGTTCTGACTTACGGCTTCTGGCAACGTCACTTTGGCGGGGATCCTTCCGTCGTTGGGCACACGCTTAGGCTTGATGGCAACGGGTACGAGATTATTGGCGTCCTGCCCGAGGGGTTCCGCTTTCCCGATCAGGACCAAGCCGAGCTCATCGTACCTGGGCAGCTCGACCGCAACCAGACCCAGCTCGGCGGTTTCATGTACAGGGCCATAGCGCGGCTCAAGGCGGGCGTCACGCTGCAAGAGGCGAGCGCCGATTTGCAACGCCTGATCCCGATCGCTAATCACAGTTTTTCGCCGCCGCAGGGCTTCAGCTTGGCGCTGTTTGAAAAAGCAAACTTCGCGGTTGACCTGCATCCACTCAAGAAAGATGTGATCGGTGATGTGGGCAATGTGCTTTGGGTGCTGATGGGATCAATCGCGATTATGTTGTTGGTGGCATGCGCTAACGTCGCCAACCTGCTGCTAGTGCGGGTCGAAGCGCGGCGGCAGGAGCTCGCACTGCGTTCCGCCCTGGGAGCAAACCGCAAGAACATTATCGCCAGTCTACTGCTGGAAAGCCTTCTGCTGGGATGCGCCGCCAGCGTCATCGGCATTGCACTCGCCTTTGGCGCTCTTCGCTTGCTGATCGCAGCGGTTCCCACGGGCTTACCACGCCTGCATGAGATCGGCATTGACTTGCCGGTCCTCCTCTTCACTCTTGGTCTGGCATTTTTCGTGAGCCTGGTCATCGGCATGATTCCGGTGCTGAAGTACTCCGGCATTACTGCCTCCACCGGGTTGCGCGAGGGTGGACGCGGGCTGAGCGAGAGCCGTCAGCGTCATCGCGCCCGCAATGCCCTGGTCGTTGTGCAGGTAGCGTTGGCTCTGGTGTTGCTGATCTGCTCAGGGCTGATGATCCGCACCTTCCACGCGCTGGCGCGCGTGTCGCCGGGATTCAGCGACCCGAAATCGCTGCAATCGTTCGCGATCTATATTCCGGAATCGCAGATTCCCGAAACGCAACGAGAGCAGGTGGTGCACACCGAGCAGGCCATCGCAGACCAAATCGCCGCCATTCCCGGAGTCGGCGCGGTTGGTCTCACCACCAGCGTACCCATGTCAGGGTCGCGGAAATTTCCCGGGAATCCCGTGTACGCCAGCGATCACACCTACAAGACAGGAGAGCTGGCTCCGTTGCGCGCCAACAAGTTCGTCTCGCCAGGATACTTTTCGACAATGGGCATACCGCTCATCGCTGGCCGAGACATCACGTGGCAGGAAGAATATCAAAAGCGCAACGTCGTCATCATTTCTGAGAATTTTGCTCGCGAATACTGGGGCTTGCCCGCTAACGCGATCGGCAAGCTCATCCGCGTCGGTTCCACCGATGATTGGCACGAAATCATCGGCGTAGTCGGCAATGTGTACGACGACGGCGTGAGCCAGGACCCTCCCAGTTCGGCCTATTGGCCGCTCATGCAGGACAACTTTATAACCCAAAAGGAAGTGGTGGAGCGCTATGTGAGTTTCGTCGTGCGGTCGCCGGGGGCAGGCTCAGCCGCGTTCATGAATGAGCTGGAGCGCGCGGTCTGGTCGGTGGATGGCGAATTGCCGCTGTCCAATCCCACCACCGTCGGTGATCTTTACACCAAATCCATGGCGCGCACTTCGTTCACGCTGGTCATGATATGCGTAGCCGGAGCCATGACACTGTTGCTGAGCATTGTCGGGCTTTATGGGGTAATTGCTTATGCGGTTTCCCAGCGCACGCGGGAAATCGGCATCCGGGCGGCTCTGGGTGCACAGCGCGCAGCGCTCACCAGAATGTTCGTACGCCAGGGGCTTGTGCTTGCCGGGCTTGGAGCGATCTGCGGCGTTGCCGCCGCCGTAATCACCACTCGGCTGATGGCTTCGCTGCTCTATCACGTGAGTCCACTGGACCCATGGACGTACGCCGCTGCGGCGTTTTCGATCCTAGCAATTGCGTCGCTGGCGACGTATGTGCCATCGCGCAGAGCGGCGGTGGTGGATCCGGTGGACGCGTTGCGGGCCGAGTGATGGTCCTTCACTGCGCGCAGGACGATAAAGAATCACTTTGATCTTCAATTCTATGGATGATTTCTCCAAGGAGCACTAACTGTTCCAGTACCAAAAAACGCAGTAGCCTGTAAGCCCTAAAACCCCGATCGTTCGCGATCTTGCCGACGTTCCTCTTAAGAATACGTAAACACATCGCCCAAAACACCAGAAATGCCCCGGAGACGACGGCAGTCGGGCGTTCAGAAGCCGCTGTTTATGCGCCTTTTGGAATGGCGGAGAGAGTGGGATTCTATTTCCGCGCTCTTGCTATCTCGGTGATAACTAAGACTCATTTGCATTCTAGGCAGTGTTTATGCTGGTTGCAAGCGTTTTGTTTCCGTTCACTCGCGTTGCTTCTGTTTCACCCGTTAACACTAAAACTGCCAAAAAGGGTATCACTCGGTATCCCATGTGCAGTGCTCTCCATCCAAGCAGTCTTCACTACAACGAGCTATGGACGATACGCTGAGACTGCGAAGGTCCGAGGGCTGGAAGGAAGGGACAGACCGGCTACACAGCCTTTCTTTGGTCAAAGACTTCTGAGTCAATTGGCACGCGGACGTGGATCGATGTTCCATGCATGGGTTTCGAGTCGATGGCAATGTCTCCATTAACCAAACGAGCCCTCTCGCGCATGCTGGTAAGACCCAGGCCGCCTCCTTGCATCGCCGAGAGAAGGTCGAAGCCTCTACCCGAGTCCTTCACTGTCAGATGAACTTCATTTGAGTCTTCCCACAGCCGCACTTCGATATTCTTTGCCCCACTGTGCTCAACCGCATTGTGCAGTGCTTGTTGGAGAATCCGGAACAAAGAAAGCGACACTTCTTTCGGAAGGCTATGCGGCACTCCATGCTCTCTGAAATCAACGCTCATATCGTTCTTTTCAGAGATCTCTTTCGAGAAGCTCCTCGCCGCTACAACCAGGCCGAGATACTCCAGTTTCGACGAATGCAGTTGATGGGATAGGTTCTGCACGTCATGCGCAAGATCCGAGATGCGTCCCTTAGCATGCTCAAGATGACTGTGGAGATCAGGGCTGTCAGGTGAACTATGATCCCATTGATCCAACTCGACCGCTAACAATGCCAGCCGCTGGCTGACATCGTCGTGAAGTTCCCTGGCGATCCGGGCGCGTTCTTGCTCTTGCGCTTCAATCAGCTTTCGGGTCATGCCCGACAGAGCCTCTTCTGCCCGTTTCCTATCTGAAATGTCAATAATGGTGCTTTGCAGTATAGGTATGTTGTGTTCGGAATTAAGTGCTGCTGCGTTGAACAGCACCCAAACCGGACTACCGTCCTTTTGCCTCATCTGCAGCTCACGACTGAACACAGCCTGATTCTCCAATAATTCCTCTAAAAGCTGTTGGCGATCGGGTGGATGGAAATAAAATTCCGCCGCATTGCGTCCGATCACTTCGTCTCTCGATTCACAGCCAAGAATACGCGCCCACCCGTCGTTACAATCCAACACCTGCCCATCCAGACTCGTCATGCCAACTCCCGCGAGGTTCCGCTCAAAAAGGAGCCGATATCGTTGCTCAGAACTCAGCAAGGCTTCTTCAGCCCGCTTTCGCTTGGTAACGTCGCGTGCGACGCCAGCAAAGCCCACGATTTTCCCGGTGGAATCCTTAACTGGGAAAATGCTCAGGGATACGTCGATTCGTTTGCCCGTTTTGGTGACACGAACCGTTTCAAATTGCTCGATTCGACCGCCAGCCCTCAACGTCTGAAGAAGCTCTTTTTGCTGGTCTCGAAGCTCCGGCGGGACAATGATGCTGGCATGCTTCCCGACCGCTTCACTCTCGGTGTACCCGAACATCCGTTCCGCACCTGCATTCCAGGTTACGGTAACGCCGTCCAGAGTCACGGAACTAATTGCCTCATCAGATGATTCGACGATGGCGGCGTACCTGAACAGGATTTCTTCAGCTCGCTTGCGCTCGGTAATGTCGCGAGCGATCTTGGAATAACCCGTTATTTTCCCGGTTGCGTCCCTAATTGGAGAAATGGTCAGAGACACATTGATTTTTTTGCCTGCTTTCGTCACTCGAATCGTGTCGAAATGCTCGATGCGCTGTCCCGCTCTGAGCCTCACAAGAATCTTGTTCTCCTCGTCCCATAGGTCAGGCGGGATGAGAATGGTGATGGGTTGCCCGATTGCCTCCTTCTCTGAGTATCCGAAAATGCGCTGCGCCGCCGCGTTCCAACTTGTAATAAGCGCATCCAGATCCTTGGAAATGATTGCGTCATCAGAAGATTCGATAAGATCGGCGTACCTGAACAGGGTTTCTTCAGCTCGCTTGTGCTCGGTAATGTCACTTGATATTCCGAGCAGTCGCTCTGGCTCACCATTTGCGGCGTAGTAGCAACGGCCACGTGACCGCAACCAGCGAATTGTGCCGTCGCGCCACACAACACGAAACTCTTCGTTGAATTGCGCATGTTTTTCTCTGGCCGCTGCCATGGCCGACCGCAACTTTTCGCGTTCGGCTTTATGCACGTGATCCCAAAATTCCTCAGGCGAGCCTGAGGTCTCGTCCGATGACATGCCGAGTTGGGCATGCGAGTGGCCGAACCAGTGAGCTTTTCCACTTTTAATGTCCAATCCCAACCTCCGACTGCGCCAGCCTCAAGCGCAAGACGAAGCTGCTCGTTCACCCTAGCAAGCTGTTGTTCAATTTGCTTCCGTTCGGTAATGTCGAAGGCCAAACCCACCATGGAAATGGGTTCCCCGCTCTTATCGTAGTAGCCTTTGCCACGACCATGAATCCAGCGAACACTGTTGTCAGGTCGGACAGTCCGCATATCGCTTGAGAACGGCACACGATTTTCGACGCAATGACGCCAATGTCGCATGACGCCATCACGGTCGTCCGGATGCAAAGCGTCAATAAAGGTTTGCAGGGTAATCTTGCCATCCGGCGGGACACCAAACATCTCGCAAGTCTTCAAGTCCCAATCTAGCTTTTGCCTCACTTCATCCCAATACCACGCCCCTATTTCAGCTCCCTGCGCGGCTAATTGCAATAAGTCTTCGCTGTTTCCTGGAAGATCGACTATTTTGCTGAGTTGACGCTTCATTGGCTGACCAATTTACTAAGAAACAACAAAAACGCCAATATGCGTCATCCAGAAAAGGGAACCAAAAGGTACCTGTCAAAACTGACAGTTGCAATTTCACACCTACTTCGCTGTCGCTTTCGTGCTGGTTAATGCAGAGTTGGATGGGCGGTACACAGGCTCGGTCCGCTGGGTTGTCGCGGCATTCCGTAATTGTTCACGCCGCTTTGTTGGATGAATTGAGCAACTCGCGAATTTTGTCCAAGACCAGCAAGTGCGGCTGGCCTTTCTGCAAAAATGCGCCAACATGGAGACGCGCAATTTCTGGAACGTCGGGTAAGCCAGAGAACATGATGATTCGCACATTCGGCTGACACAAAAATAGGAAACGACGTGTGCAGCAATTATTTGCGGAGCCTTTAAATCCCGCCGCGAACGGGCGTTTTACGCGACGCGTGCTAGAAAAAGGTTTGTACCCTGGGTAATATACTGAGAACCACAATGCCACACCGATCCCCCAGCAAAGCGGTTCTAGTTGCTTCCCGTGATCCACATCTTGCCGATGTGCGCAGGCGTGTGCTGGAAAATGCTGGCTTTCGCGTATTTTCGGCCACAAACGTTGACGAAGTGCAGAAGGCCTGTAAGGAAAAACCAATCGCCTTAGTCCTGGTCGGATACTCTGTTCCACCCAGCGATAAGCGGCGGTTCTTTACTGAGGCTCGCAAGCACTGCAAAACGCCAGTGCTTGAGCTTTTTGAGACGGGAGAGCCAGAACTCGTCGAGGAAGTTCGGGCGTTCAGTCACCAGTCACACACACCCGAGGATTTTCTGCAAAAAGGTATCTCCGTCTTGTCGGAAAACTAGAACGTCGCGCCTGTCATGCGGATCGTCTATAAGAAATCCGCCGGCAAGCAAAACTGATTTCAACAACTAGCTTCCCATCAGGGTCACCCGCCTGTACTAGTCAACAGGCAATGGAACGGCGCGGAGAGTCTGCTAGGGAGCGCCAAGGCGATCTTTATATGTACGCTATCGAACCTTGAAGTGTGCGCTTCGCGCTGATAAGATGTTTGGGTTTACACATCCCTCCGCCGTGCCCCCCTCGGGCGTCGGTCTCTTGTGAAACCTGATTGTCCCCTGGAGACCGCTATGCATGTCCGCTCGGCCATCCTTTGCATCGATGATCAGGAAGTGGAACTTTCCATCCGCAAAATGGTTCTTGAAAGCGCAGGCTATGCTGTGTTTACAGCAGCGAACGCTGTTCAAGGGTTGAAAACGTTCAAGGCTCATCAGATTGACCTCGTAATTACTGATCATTTTGAGAGCGTATCCGGAATCGCATTTGTGGCAGAACTGCGGAAGCTCAACCCGCGCTTGCCCATAGTTATTCTCTCGGGTGGCAATATTCCTCGCCATCAGCTGATCCCACCCGACTATTTTCTTCATAAGTTGGAAGGGCCGACAAAGATGATCGCTAAGGTGCAATCTGCGATTCGGCGGCTGCGCACAAAGCCAACTCGATTCTCGCCTCCGGTGAGTTCAAACGCCAAAAAGTCTGATCTGAGATGAATATGGCGACAATGTATGGTCCGCCGCCGGACTGCAAGAGGTTTGAAGGTTGGCGAAGTTCAGTCTGCGCAAATGTATCCGGCCTCTTAGTGGAGAATCGCTCTCCGGGCACTCGATGATGATGCGCGTGTGTGGTCCTGATAAATCTCACGGTCACGAAGGACATATTATCGCCACCAGGTTTTCCGACAGCCGTTGGACTGTTATTTCGTCTTCTTCTCTCCTCAGCAGACCTTGGTGGAACTTACTGCCAAACTTGCTCGTCGGGGCGGTGGGAAAGTGGAAAGCGTTTCATGCTTTCCAAGCGCAGCGTCTTTTCCACGGCCCTATCACGCTGCGGTCGCCTGCAGCGGCTGGTAGCGGTACTCTTTCCCGCTGGATAGCACGGCCCAAGCCATGCGAGCCAGTTTGTTGGCGATGGCTACCACCACTTTGTTGCGCGGTGCACGCTGAGCCAACCGACGGAACCACTCACCGAATCCTCCGGTGTCGTATTTAATGCGAAACAGTACAGCACGCGCACCGTGGATCAACATGCGACGCAGATACCGGTTGCCACGCTTGCTGATGCCGAGCAGCTTCTGCTTACCCCCAGTGGAGTACTCCGTAGGACAATCCCCACCCAGGCGGCAAAGTCACGCCCCCGTCGAAAGGCTGCTCCGGTTCCGATGGCAGCCACGGTTGCGGTCGAGACCAGGGGACCGAAGCCAGGAATCTTGCGTAGGCGCCGGCAAAGTTCATTCTGTTCACTGATGCGCTCGAGCTCGTCCGACACGGCTTCGATGTCGAGTTCCACCTGTTTCCACTCCTGCCACATGCGGTCGAGCAGCCAGCGCAGCCGCGGGGTCAGGTTCTGCTCGGCATCTTCGATGGCTGCAGGAAGATTTTTGCGCAGGTGCTTGGGGTCAGCAGCGAAGATGATGCCGCGGTCTAACAAGAATCCGCGGATCTCGTTGATCAGAGCCGTACGACGCTGCACCAGTCGATCACGAACCCGGTGCATGGCCTGTATATCCAGCTGTTCCTGGGTCTTGATCTGCACAAAACGCATATTCTCTTTCCTCACCGCTTCGGCGATCGCTTCGGCATCCTTGAAGTCGTTCTTGTTGGATTTTCGATAAGGTTTCACGAACTGGGCTGGGATCAGCTTTACCTCGTGCCCTTGTTCTCGCGCCGCCTCCCCAGGAAATGCGAACCCGCACAGGCTTCAATGCTGAATACCTCCGCAAGCACGAGGTGCGGGGATGACCACGCACCGCCTCGAGGAAACCTACTTTCACTATTGCGCCTACTGCAAAGGCGTTGGTATCTCGCCGCTGACTTTGGCGCGGTGGTTCGTCTTGACCGACGATCTCGTGCGTCCGCCAGCCAAAAGGATACCAATCGTTGGCAGGGTCAGAAACGAAGCGCGGCGTAGCCCCGAGCGCGACACGAATGTTGCTGAAGCGAAGCTGCCGCGCAGCCCCTGCGCCAGACGGTGCGCTGGAATCTTTCTGTGCGGTCGCCCATGTGCAAACGCTTCTGTGCTTCCCAAAGGTAAAGGCGGAGAGAGAGGGATTCGCCTTAGCCGATTGCTTTTTTTCGAGTACTGGATGCCTAAGGCCAGCAACCTTGCTCAATTCCAAGAAATCTCAGTGGCGCCTGAAACTAGCCTAGGGAGTCGATTTCCATGGAAAAGTCGGTTCGCTCTTTTCTCTGTGCGTGCCTACTGGCGGTGACAGTTGTCTCGCTCGGCGGTAATGTGTGCGCACAGTCCTCTTTAAATTGCACTTATGCAGTGTTTAAGTACCCGGGAACAAGGACCACCAGCACGGCGGCACACGGCGTCAACAAATGGGGCACGATCGTGGGCACCGCTCAGGACCAAACCGGTGCCGTGTTCGGGTTCATCCGTTACGCGAACGGCAGCTTCCAGCGATATCAAGTCCATGGATCTTGGAGTACGCAGTTTTTCCGCCGCAACGACAACGGTGCAACCGTCGGGTTTTACATCGACACCAACACCGGCCGCAAGCACGGCCTGCTTCTCTCTGGGAGCACGTTGACTACGATCGACTACCCGGGAGCATTGGACACGGTGGTCACCGGGATCAACCAATGGGGAACAATGGTCGGCTACTACACAAACAGCAGCGGCGGCCACTTCAAAGGGTTCAAACGATGGTCGAACGGCAGCTTCCAGGCGGTGACAATTCCCAACACGACGGACCTGAGGCCGATGGACATCAATGACCGCGGCGTGATCTCCGGCGCCACCGGCATGGGAGGCCCTATACACGTTCAGGGATTCTGGCTCTCAGGCAGCAATTGGCTCATTGTGGACGATCCTGACTACCCGTCGGGGAGCACGGAATTGATGGGCATGAACAACCGGAACGAATTCGTGGGAGACGCATACGACAGCAACGGCACGGCTCATGCAATCCTGCTGATCGGCAACTCGTCCTTCTTCGATCTCACGGTGCCCAATGCGGTCGAATCAGTCGCGGGAGATATCAATGACTCGAACGTGGTTGTCGGGTTCGCGACGATCCCGGGCGGCGGGGACCAGGCGTTTGTGGCGCAATGCCAGTGAAACTGGCCACTAGAGCGGCTCAGATAATCGGATCAAAACGGGAGTCGATCAATGAGCCTAAATAAGGAGCAACTGCCAACATCCATGCACAACGGTTGATGACAGGGCGCCATTTCAGGTGCGCGAAATGCTCAATCCAGTGGACCACCCACGTATCTTTCTTGTCGCTTCGCTCCTTGTATTCTGGTTCTGCGGGTGGCTTGGCACCTGGCGGCGTGCGAGGCACGGAAACATAAGCGAAGAAGTAGGCGATTACTTCTCAATCCTTCTTGGCGCTGCCTTAACATTGTTGGGCCTTATCATCGCCTTCACCTTTTCGATGGCTGTCAGCAGGTACGATCAGCGCAAAAACTTCGAAGAACAAGAAGCCAACGCAATCGGGACTGAGTACGTTCGGGCAAGCCAGTTGCCGCCCGCCGATTCGGCGAAAGTGCAGGGATTGCTGAAAAGTTACCTCGACCAGCGTATTCTCAATTACAAGACTCGGAATGAGCGCGAGCTTCAGCAGATCAATGCGCGGACTTCTCACCTGCAGACGGAAATGTGGTCTGCGGCCTCCACATCTGTCGTGGCGTTGCCACCGCCAATGGCGACTTTCATCCTGGGCGGCATGAACGATGTATTGAACTCCCAGGGATATACGCAGGCCGCTTGGTGGAACCGGATCCCAATTGGGGCCTGGGCGCTCTTGATCATAATCTCTATCTTCTGCAATCTCCTGCGTCTTCACTCATTGCCCGTGGGGGGCACCCTTCGTAGCATACCCAGGAAGCCTGATGCTCATCGGCCCATCATTACGGGTACCCCAGAACCCAAACACTTCCATTGCGCCTAAGGCGCGAGGCCCCGGTCTCCCGAAGGGCCTCACGAAATGACGAACTGTCCGAACTAAACCCAATCAGAAAACCACGCGCGCATTCATCTGAACGATGCGACCGGTTAACGGCACGCTCAGGAATGATCCGTAAGGAGTGGTCGCCGGGGAAACGGTGTTGACGATCGAACCAAAACCACCGCCGGTCACGTTGTTCAGAGGTAAATCGAAGTTGGGATGATTTAACAAGTTGAACAAGTTTGCACCAACAGCAAACTTCACCCGCTCCGTAATCGGAATATTCTTCGTCACATTTAGATCCGTGTCGAAAAACTTTGGTCCTCGGGGGGTATTGCGGCGAAAGTTCCCGAACCCAGACTGGAGCGCCGCGGGCACAAAGTCCGCAGTTGTCGCGCAGGGTGAGTTGGGCTTGCTGCAGCTGAGGGTCGATGGATTGACCGCAAACTCTGCGACGGGGGTTGCATTGCGCAGTCCTGTCACATTACCGAGACTGCTCCGAACACCCGTACTTACCGGGGTCCACGGGTAACCGCTGTGATAGTAAATCGTTCCGGCTATTGTCCATCCTCCTACCGCACGCTTGAGGACGTTGTTCGAGAAGTTGGTGGGTGTGTTGTAAAGATAGTTCGCAGTGAAGTTGTGCCGCACGTCGTAATCGGAGTTGCTATACGCCGTACCTGGCAAGGTCGGGGATACTTGATAACGAATGCTCGTGACCGTGCTCGCGCTAAACGGCAGCAGGCAATCGTTCGAGCACGTATCAAGAGCATGGCTCCAGGTGTAATTGAACTGGCCTTGGAAAGATTTTGTAGCTTGGTATTTGAAGCTAGCTGTCACGCCGGCATAGTTCGACCACCCGGCACTCGTCAGCGTCCGAACCTGAGCGAAGCGGGCATCCGGCGGGGTTGTGCCAATTGTTCCCCCGAACGGACAATTGCTTTTGCAAAATGCATTGTCGAATGGATTGTCGGTCATAACATCATAGCCATGATTTCCCACGTAGTTGACTGAGACGCTGGATTTACTGCCAAGCTGCTGCGCGATCTCCATGTTCCACTCGAGGAACTTGGGGTCAAGAAGTTTGCGGCCGATGTCATTGAAGGTCGGAGGCGTGAACAGAGGGGCTGCGGCCTGCAAGTCTCCCAGGGTGGCTCCGTTTGCAAAGCCCGCCTGAAAAGCGGCATTGGACTGAATGTCGGCATCCCTTAAGCTACCCGGGACGACCGTACCGTTGACATCGGTCGCGATGAGACCGCTGCTGGCATCAAAGCGAGCCACATTTGGCGCATTGGTGATGAAGCGATCCACGATCGTAGCGGGATACAGATCTGTGAATAGCCCAATTCCGCCTCGAATAACCGTGTTGTTGCGCGGGTTGTAGGCCAGGCCGAGACGCGGCGAAATCACCACAGCCTGAACGTCCGGCAGGGCGCTGCCCTGCCCGGTGTGGATGATCGCGTTGTAGGGTTGGTTCGGGTCATGATTGAGCGTTGAAAACGGGGTAGTGAACCGCATGAAGCAGTCTTGCGCGCATGCCGGATTACCATTGCGATCGACCCGAATTGCGCCGGTGAATGCCAGTTTGTTGGCTGCTTTCCACTGGTCCTGCGCGTAAAGGCCCAGGCTGTACAGCTTGATCCGCACCTGGTCAACGTTCCTGAACGCTTGACTAAGGTCGGAGTTGCCGCTGCTGATGCCGTTTACGAACTCGGTCATGGAATTGATGCTGAGGGTCCCACTGGTATTGACCCCAGTCGTGTAGTCACTTACCAGATCTCGACGGAAGTTAATTCCAAACTTGAGTTCGTGTGGCCCTTTCGTCTTTGAGAGGTCATCCGTAATCTGGTACTGAGTGCCAATCGTACCTTGCGGAAAATTATTGTCAGCGGAGCTGACGCTGTTACCAACGCCTCCTCCGCCAAGGTCAGTCATCAGGCCGTCGTTAAAGACCAGTGTGGTTGGAAACGTCTTCAATGCTGCCGGGAGATTGTTGGCAGTAAAGAGAGCCGAGTACCAACTCCCAGCAATGATAATTTGGTTGACGCCAGTACTACCGAACATGTGGGTTTCATTGAGCTGCCCTTCGTACAGGGGCTGAATGCTATTCGCATTGAACACCGCATTGATGGGATCGGTGCCCGTGGCTTGCACTCCGTGGTCGGTTTTGAATCGGCCAAACAACTGATCCTTATTGCTGATGTTGTAGTCGACACGGGTGCTCAGCAGCCACTCTGTGTTTAGATTGTTTTGGCTACTCGTAAATTTCATAGCGCACGCGGTGCTTGTACCAAATCCAGCTGTGCCCGCGAAATCGCCACATCCAAGCGCGGTGTCGTCGGCCGCAGATACGGGTGTGGCACGGCTTGCGCCCGGAGCACCCGCGTACAGCGTGAATACATTTTGGTACCAAGGGAGTGTCGCTGCCGTGGTCGGATTGGCGGCGATGATGTTTTGCACGAACGCGGCAAATGCCGGCGTCGGCAGGTATTGATTTCCACTCGAGCCAGGCAGTACAAACCGCAAGCCTTCGTGATCCACGAAGAAGAACAACTTGTTCTTCACAATCGGACCGCCCAAAGAAGCTGCCCACTGGTTGCTGTTGGCAAACGGCCTTGGTGTGCCCGCGTTGTTGCTAAACCAATCATTAGCGTTCAGCGAGCTGCCGTTCCACCAGTAACTGGCGTTTCCGTGGAATGCGTTCGTGCCCGACTTGGTGGTCGCATTTACCTGTGCACCTGCCTGCCTTCCGTACTGCGCGGTATATCCATTCTGCACAACCGAGATCTGATCTAGTTCGTTCGCGCCCAACGATAAATTGCTTGCACCAGTGTTGTTCAAATTCAGATACACATACATGTTGTCGCTGCCGTTGGTCGTGAAAAGGTTCGACGTGCTGGGCAACCCATACGAGGAGAAATTGCCATAACCAGAAGCGTTGTTCATGGTCACTCCCGGCGCCGAGTAGGCGTAAGAGGTGATGTCGCCACCAGGAATCGGCAATTCTTGGAGCTGGTTGGTCGAGTACGTAGTGGCAAGATTCGCGTTCTCAGCCTCGATGAGAGGTGGCGCTCCATTAACTTCCACCGTTTCCGAGCTTGCGCCGAGCTCGAGCTTTACATTCGCGGTGGCAATCTGTCCGACCGACACAAGAACTGTTTGTGAGATTGATTTAAAACCAGTCTGCTTGACAGTCAGGCTGTACTGACCAGGCTTTAGCAAGGCGAACCGGTAAAACCCATTTGCGCCCGTGACAACGGACTGTGTAGCGGCTGTATCGGAGCTGGTCAGCGTGATTCTTGCGCCTGACACCACTGCTCCCGCTGGGTCAACCACGGTTCCAACGACGTCGCCGGTCACGATGCTTTGGCCTGCGGCATACCCCGCTACTAATAAGGTTGTGAGGAGAACACAGATTTGTAATCGCTTGACATATCCGATTCCAATGAGAACCTTTTGTGATGCGTTCCACAGGATAATTTTCATTTCGCTCCCTCCGGTCTGCTTGAAAAACCCGGAACTAGTTCCGACGAGATGTGCATTCAGGTCACCCTTTCTGAAAAAGAGTACGTTCGCAAAACTATTTGTTACGAACAACCTCTGTGCGGGACGTCTCTCTCAGTCTGAGGGCTCGGTGACGCACTCGAAGAGTTGTCCAACCGAGGACTTAAACATTTGTGCCCAGGCGCGAGCGGCGAATCTACCAAGAATGGAATCTGTTATCTGCGAAAAGTATGGAACAACGGATTGCACGTTCAGCGTAATGAACGCCATTACCACTAGTCGTCACTGACTTCTTGTCCAAAAGGCGAAGGACCTCTGTGCGACGATATCGAGCCGCGTCTCGAAGAAACGGCTTCGCTAGAACTCTACTTATATGTCGCTAATGCAGAGGGAAATTTCGGGGGGAGACAACGTCCGCGATCACGCCGTAGGCGGCGTAGAAACGGAAGTAATTTCTTGGCATGCTGTTGCATGGCACGTGGCAGGCAAGTGACTGATGGCGCTAGTTGTCTCCCAAGCGCCTGAGCGCTAACATCACCTTTTTAGAAAATTACTATGCGCGAATTATGGAACCTCGAAATGTTCGGTTCCTGATTTGGAGATACTCGGAAGTCGAAAACGTTTGACGAGATCAGGATACCTCAGTATATTTCCCATCTCTGGGGTGTGCTCCTAGGCCGCGAGGAACCAAGGTAATTCCGCCAAGTTGCGCTGCTATCTGCGAAATCAGCAATGCCGAGCGGAAGTAAGTCTTTGTCTTCAGAACAATGCGAGGCCTGGCCCTTCGTCTCTTTGGAGCATTTGAGCTGTATCCGCCTCACGTGCTCAAGAGCAGATCAACGCCCAGCCACGAACTCGCAATCATTTTTAGATTATCCTTGTACCCACGGCCCACGGAGTGTTCGCTGCCATCACTTGTTCGCAGCAGATAGGTTCCCGCCTTATCGCGTCGCAAGTCTTTGACAAGGTTCGAATTCACTAACTTGGATCGGTGAATTCTCAAAAAGCCGAGAGGTGCCAATTTCTTTTCCGCCGTTGCCATTGATTCCCGCACGAGATAGCATCCAGATTTGTGCAAAAGAGCAAGATAGTTCCCTTCAGCCCGAGCCGCGATGATATCAATTGAGTCCACGAAAACAACCCGGCCGTTTGCTTTGATTGCTATTCGCGCGATCTCAGTTACAGCTAGAACCGCTCGAGGCCCTGGTTTTGCTGCGTCGAGAATACTGTCAGAGGGAAAATCAGCAGCTGCGATCATCTCCCCTTGGTGCGCGCTCGCTCGTCTTCGAAACCGATTCAAAAACATCTTTCAGACCTATCCTGATTGGACACGTGTGTATTTGCACTCCGCGCGTGGTGAAGCTGCGTCTCATTTAGATATTTCCTACATAGCCGGCGCCGCCGTCCCATCAGACCATTTGGCAACCGGAATTACAAACTCGGTGATCGGCTCCGGACCGTCGCGGAACTGGGGGTTCAGCGTGACTGGTGAGTCGGGCAGATCCGCCCCCCAGGCGGCCTTGTCAGTCAATGGAAAATAGAACATTAAATGAGGCACGTAGTGGCCGAGAGAGTCATTTAGGTGGCTTGCCCGCGACATCATGTAGCACATCGCGCCCGGTTCGGGCGGCGGTAGTTCTTTGCTGTCTATTGCGGCCTTCATGCGGTCGATCATCTGCGCTTTCGACAGCCCGGCCAATACCATTTCCGTGCGCTTGAAAGTGACTGGAAGAATGGATCGCGCTGCTGCCGGATTGAAGCAGGCGGGTACACGCACCTTGGGATTCCAGAACTCCGCGGAACTATACGGAGACATCCATGACCGTTCCACCACACAGACAAAACCGTTTCTTCCTTCCCGAGCGGTTTCATACCCTCGCCAACCCAGGACCAGAATCTTTGCGTCACTCGAGATAGATTCGGGAGCAGCGCTTCGCGCCAAGGCGATCTCGGCATTGCGATCCGATATTAGGTATTGCTCGATCGAGGCCATGCTCGGATATGCGGTCGAGCGTTCGTCATTTCGATTGCGGCGGGTAAGCGTTAAAGTCAGTCCTACTGCTACGCAGAGAACAGCTAGGGCTCCGGCCCATAGCCAACGGCTCGTCATTACTCGGCTTTTCAATCTGGACGGGCTGACCTTTGGCGCTCCGCGCTCCTTGAGGCGCTGCACTAGAGCCACGTCGATCTCCGAGAGGATACGTACTTCTGGTGACTCGACTTCCCAAGCCATCAATTCTTGGGAGACACCTCTAAGATCGGCGACGAGGGTCTGGCACTCCGGACACAATTCCAGGTGCGACAAGGCCTCGCTGGCTCGGCCCGGAGGCAGTTCGCCGTCGAGATAAGCCATGACCTCTTCTTGTTCGATCGGATGTCTGTCCGTGCTCATGGCATCCCTCGTCTTCGCGTGTGTGGCTGCCCGCCGCTCATTCTCCGGTCAGGATCGCCCGTTGCTCGCGACTCAAGATAACTCTTCAATGCGAGACGCGATCGAAAAAGCCTGGAACGTACCGTATTTACTGGAATTCGCAAGAGCTCCGAAATATCGGAGTAACTCAGCTGTTCGTATTCGCGGAGCATTAAGATTTCGCGCTCCGGCGCATCCAATTTTTCCATGGCTTGCCGTATCCACAGCACGGACTCGGGAGATCGGTCAATCTTCGGCTCTGGAGCAAGCTGTCCGAATGTGCTACTTGTTACGCCCTTACGCCGTTCCGCTGCGAGCAGCTTCAACGCTATGCCATACAGATATGTCCGAACCAGGGCTCTCGGCTCATAACGGGAAGCTGCGCGGATCACTGCGAGGAAAGTTTCTTGTGCGAGATCCTCTGCCCGCTCCGGGTTGTTCAACCGGCGACCGAAGAAGCTATGTAATAGCTTGTGATAACGGGCAAACAGCTCCTCGAATGCTGCGCGTGATCCGGCTTGGAATTCCAGCATCAAGGCTTCGTCGCTAATCATCGTCGGTGCGCCAGTTTCGTCCGCGCAACTTTTCCGCGGCGTTTGTCATATCTCTTTTATGTCCCAGCAAGGCCAAAAGTTCCCGCTCCGTTCAATTTCTTTCGTGTTTTTCCTTGATCTCATCACTTGATCTGCACCGCCCGGGATACTTTCGATCGAGTTTGTGCTACAGCCACGCGTTGGAATTGTGAGGTGGGGTCGGCAATAACGCTTCTTCGCACGTCTTGACTCAAATCTGCTTTGAGATCGGACTGTCAGTGAGAGTGCCGGAATCCGAACAACGCCAATTCAGCGTCCGCCGGTGTTCCGTCTGACCACTGGCTTACCGGAACGTCAATTGTGGTGTAATGGCCCACTTTCTCTTCGTGCGCGTCCAACGGGACGTCGCCCCCCAAGTCGGATCCCAAGGCTTTAGGGTCGATTTCGGCGACAAAAAACATCACGTGGGGAAGCCAGGGTCCTTTCACGCCGGCATTCAAATAGCCTTGCTTGGACAACATGTAGGACACCGAACCGGGTTCGGGTGTGGGCAACTCCTTTTTCGCGATGCCGCCTATGATGGCGGCCTCTATCTGAATGTTCGATCGTCCGGCAATCGCCAGTTCGGTCTTCTTGAGGTAGATCGGAAGAAAAGACCGCACAGCGGGAGCGCTAAGGCAGATCGGACCGTGTATTTTGGGATCCCAAAAAGCCGAATTGTTTTTCGGTAAGTCCCACGATCGTCCCACAAGGCATACGAAACCGTTCTTTCCCTCCACCGCTGTTTCATAGCCACGCCTTCCGAGGACCAGCACCTTGGCCCCGCTCGAAACGGAGTTCGGGCCGGCGCTGCGGGCCATCGCAATCTCCGTATCGCGGTCCATCAGATATGGATCGATTGAGGCCAAGGTGGAAGGCGCTACATTGTCTTGCGAGTGCATCCGCCACAGCGTCAAAAAGCCGAACGTCAATGCAGAGCTCAAACCAAACACAACGAACTTTTGGCCGCGCATCATTTTCTCCTTGGAGATTGCTTCTTTTCTGTCCTATTCCTTTGTTCAACTTGCGCCGGCGCCCGGGCATTTCTTCAGGCGCTCAGCATACACGCGGATCTGCAACGCCCCACGGTACGTCCCGATGCCATCTACGATGCCCACTTCTTTCGAGCTTCGAGGGCCGCCTCGCGAACCGCCGTACGCAGCGGATCAAATGCCCCACGCGACATCTTCTGTACAGCAGGTGGCGCCTTTTCCGGCGTCCCCGTGCCATACGGCGGCTGCGGGTCGTACTCCAGAGCTAGCTCAAGAAACCGGGCGTAGTCCTCGCCCCGCAACTGCGCTGCGACGCGCAGGCCAAAATCAATTCCCGCCGTAATTCCGCCGGAGGTGATGCGGTTGCGATCTTCAACGACGCGATTTACCACAAGCTCGGCTCCAAGCAGCGGCAGGAAGTCTCGCACCGACCAGTGCGACGTCGCCTTGTAACCGCGCAGAAGACCGGCCGCGCCAAGGATCATGGACCCTGTGCACACACTCGTCACCAGCTTGGCTGTCTTTGCCTTACGCGACAGAAAGTCGAGGGTCTCTGCATCCTTCATGACTGCGACAGTGCCTTCGGCCCCGCCCCCTACAAACAGAATGTCAACAGGATCGGCACAGTCGGCAAAGGTCTTGGTCGGCTGAATGCTAACTGCGGTATCGCTCCTCACCAGGTCCTTCGTCTTGGCGACAAGCTCGATGTGAACGTTTCCAAGGTAGCCAAAGACCTGTTCCGGGCCGACGAGATCGAGAGCGGTCATGCCCGGATAAATCAGCATGGCGATTTCTTCCGGCTTCTCCGGCTTGGCAGTTGACTGCTTGTATCGTCGGTTTGCTGTTGCCCTACCGTCATCTTGGCGAAGGCCGCGCTCAAAGCCGCGCCATATAACTGTTGACTGAATTCCCGCCGGTTCTTATCGACACCTTTGTCTCTCCTGCGCCTACCCTTTGCTTACTGCGGATGGAAAGCTGGATTGCGCGCCGAAATAACACTCAATGGATATCAGCTTCCCGGTCTCGTCGATGTGTAGATACTCAACATTACGGAACGACTTACCGTTCTGGGTGTAGCAAAGATACTTCACAAAAGCGTCCTCCGGTCCGATGGTAACCCGCTCCAGATCGAAATCTTTGATGAAATTGATCTGGGTGTCCCAGCATTGCGTTTTGAAAGTGCTTTTGCTGATGTGGTCGTCGCCGGCTGCGCTCGAAAAGGTAAAGTTGTCGGCGAGCATGTTGTTGAACGTAGTGAAATCCTTGTCTTTCCAAGCCGTGTACCACTTACGGATGAGATCCTCGCTCATCAAGTTGGGGCCTCCCTTTTCGCTGGCCCTTACAGATGCGGGCAGGGCTACCGCACCCGCCAGTGCGCCAGCTCCCGTCGCGAGCAGATTCCTGCGCGACACTGTGATCTTTGCCATTGTTTATTCTCCTTTTCACGATGCCGTCCGTGCATGTTCTTTTAATGTCGCGAGAAAGAAAAAAGTTCCGCTCCCGCTCCATATTCGTATGCCTATCGAATCGTCGCAATATGATCTACACGGGTGAGATCCTCATGACCTGTCCAGTCGCTTTGTTTTGTTGACACGTGATATCAACCTAGACTCTTAAAGGTAGAAATCTCGAACCAGGACCGTGGGTTCGCAAGATTTGCCTCGAGTTCGGTGTGCGTCTGTTGCAGAATCCCCTTGTCTTTGCGTGCAGCGCGCCGCACGAGCATTACCACGGCAGTTAGAAAGCGCACTATGCTCGTTCGGTCTGATATGGACAATTCCCGATGAAGGTAGCTGGCCGCGCCGTTCCACAGTGGGTAATTGTCATAGCGCAGTTGAGTTGAATCTACCCTCGCGAAGCCGATCGTTTGAGAAAATACTTACGCACGCTCACTTGAGCGTCGAATCTTAAGAATCCCCGACGCAACCTGCGGTTTTCGCAGACTTTTACCCTTCCCCGACTCCTGACGCTCGCTCGATCTCCTCCACTATTGGTAGGGCGAAGAGAAGGAAGCCAGCTTACGCAATCTTTGATACCCATCGAAGCGCCGCGTCCATCAACATACCTACCAGTATGCATGCTAGAGAACAACAGAGTCAAGGCATAAAGCAGCCGTCAAGGCTTAAGAAGTCCCTGGCCCTCCTTCTACATTTCATATTGATTCCTAGAGCCAATTCCATTATCGGAAGATCTTCTGCCCTCGAGATAGGTGTTGTCCCCGACACTCGATGGCTTGCGCGTTTCTGGAGATGCGGATTGGGGAGCGCAAATACAGAATCGTTTAGTTCGTCACAAAGTTCTCCGAAAGCGTCACTGGTGGCCGGAAGAGTGCTCATACGCGTGCAGGGGTCGAGGGGCCAAGTCGTTCCTCGACAGCAGTTAATTCTCAGCTTCACAACATTTAACTCCGGAGGCTTGACCATGAAGTCTGATTTTCTTCGCGGGTGCTTGTTAGCATTCGCGGTCCTTACATTTGGGTCGGCATTAGCATTCGGCCAGGAAGCAACACTTCTTGGCGCAGTGACCGATCCATCGGGCGCTGTGATCGCCAATGCCACAGTCACAGCGACTAACACCGATACGGGCGTAGCCCGTACTATCACAACCAATGACGCGGGCCAGTACGTGCTTCCAGACATTCACATCGGCCATTACAACGTGAAGGCCGAAGCTCCTAACCTCAAGAGCGCGGAGCAAAAAGGTGTCGTCATCCAGGTAGGCGACCGCACGCGCGTGGACTTCGCGATGCAGGTGGGCGCCACAACTGAGAGCGTCACCGTTGAAGCGACTGCCGTCAAGGTTCAAACAGACACCGGCGAACAGAGCAACCTGATTACCGGCCGGCAGATATCGGACCTCGCGATCAACGGCACGAGCTTATTCCAACTTGCTGCGTTGGCTCCCGGAGCATCGAACGACATCACTAATTACAAGGATGTCCCGGTCGGCGGTGATACCAGTGTCAGCTTCAATGGCCAGCGCACCGCCCACAATACATTCATGATGGACGGCGGGGAAAACTACGACCGCGGGTGCGGAGGTTGCGTAACTACGGCTCCTTCAAGCGAGGCAATTGCGGAGTTCCGCCAATTGACTTCCAACTATAGCGCCGAATACGGAATGGCTACTGCCGGAACCATCACCATGGTCATCAAGTCCGGCACCAACAAGTTCCATGGCACAGCATGGGAAAACAACCGCAACGACGCCTTCGATGCTCGCAATTTCTTTTTCCCCGATCCACTTAAGAAGCAAGAATTGCGCATGAACATCTTCGGCTTCAATGTCGGCGGCCCGGCTATCAAGAACAAGACCTTCTTCTTTTACAACATGGAGTGGCGAAGATACATCGACGGTGGTTCCACGAACCAGACGGTTCCAGATACGGCAACCTATGGGGGTGACTTCAGCTCGGTTTCCACGCCGATCATGGTTCCGAGCACTTCACGAGTGTGTGATCCTACACAAGGCTGCACTGTCAATCCTCTATTTATAAACTGCCCCGGCGGTGTTGCGCCGGCAGGCATCGTGCCCGGCAATCAGTTCCCCGGAAACGTTATCCCGTCCTGCATGATCAACCCTAACGCGACTGCACTGCTCGGTACCGGCTTCTTGCCTGCGCCGAACTCAGGCATCAGCAACGGTGTGGGGAGCTTCGTCGGGGGCGCCAATAGTGTGACGAACCTGAAGGAGGAGATGGTCCGCATCGACCATAACTTCAACCAGAAGTTTTCGGTGTTCGGTCATTTTGTTGCTGAGCAAATTAGCCAAGGCTTCAACACGTCTCAGTGGACTGGAGACAACTTGCCTACGGTTGGAGATACCTTTAACAATCCGGCCTACAGCTACGTCATTCACACCACTCACACCATCAGTTCATCGCTTCTGAACGAAGTCGCCTTCAACTACAACGGCAACCGCATCCATATCACTCCTTATGCCGCCACCGGTATGAAGAGCTTGTCTCTCCCGACATGCTCTGCGCCATGCGATTTCAGCAACGCCCGCCTGTTCACGGGGCCGAATCCGATGAATCGCATTCCTCACATTTTTCTCGACAAACAAAGCGGCGCGAATTTCGAGATCGGCTCCTGGCCGTGGGTCAATAAGGCCGACGGTTACCAGCTTCGCGATGACCTCTCTTGGACTAAAGGTGCGCACCAACTCAAAATGGGTGGAAGCTGGGCGCTTTACAAGAAGGCGCAGCAGCTCTTTGGAAGCACTCAGGGCGAACTTACCTTCGAGGGTAATAATCAGAGCTACACAGGAAACAGCTTCGCTGATTTCCTGCTTGGAACCGCGTCCAGTTATAAGGAGCAGGCTGTCCAGGACATACGCACTTGGCCTAGCGTTTCCTGGGGCGCCTATGTTCAAGACGATTGGCGCGCGACGAACAGGTTGACCCTGAACCTCGGCGTGCGGTGGGATGGCATGCCTCACACCTACGAAGCCAACGACCGTGTAGGCAACTTCTACCCGCAGCTCTATAATCCGGCACTCGCCGCCACCTTTGATACCCAGGGCAATATCTGCAGCGGTCCAACCGATCCAGGTTGCACCGCCGCAAGCCCCGGGCTCGGCACCAGCCCGAACCCCATCCTGGCTGGCGTTCCGCTTTACCTGAATGGAATCGGCGTTGCCGGTAACAACGGCATACCTCGGGGTCTGGTGAACAACCACTGGGCGACCTTCGGTCCGCGGCTCGGGTTTGCTTACGACCTGACGGGCAGTGGCAAGACAGTCGTACGCGGCGGATTTGCCGTTATGTACGATCGCATTCAAGGCAACGACATGTACAATGCCGGTGCAACCTTGCCCTTCAGCCTGAACGTTGGCGCGAGCGGCGTGGAGCTACAGGATCCGAACGTACTGCTGGCGACCGGCGCGGTTCCCACGTTCCAAACCATCAAGGCGGCGGATTTCAACCCCGGCGGCGGCTTGGATATCAATACCTACAAGCCAACCACTAGCATGCAATACAGCGCCGGTGTTCAGCATTCGTTTGGGCCGAAGACCGTTCTATCTGTCTCGTACGTAGGCAATCAGAACAGGCACTTGAACGACTATCAGAACATTAACCTTCCTTCTCTGGCTGATCTCCAACAGATCGCCACAAACAGTCTTCAGTACACGGCGGCACCTAGCCTTCCCTACAAGGGCTTCAGGACCCTGGGTTTGTCGAAGAACGAGGCCACGGGACACTACAACTCCCTGCAGATTGATTTGAACACGCAAGCCTCCAGGGACCTTCAGCTTCGTGCTTACTACACGCTTTCACGCTCGATCGATCCATCCACTGGTGGCAGCGGTCAGGACTTGAATGCAGTTTCCAATCCCTACGTAGGGTGGCGGTACGATCTTGGGCCGAGCCAGTTTGATCGCACCCACAATTTTTCCGCCAACTTCATCTACAGCATCCCGGTGCTCCGCAACAGCTCGAGCCGCGCGCTGAAGTCGGCGCTTGGTGGGTGGCAGGTCTCCGGGATTGTCACGATCGAATCCGGCATACCGATCAATGTCAGCGGGGGCAGCTCCAATGTCGTTGGTCAATTCAACCGGCCTAACCTGAACGGCAAAATCAGCTACATGCATCAGGCGGTAGCATCGACAGACCCGTTCCAGCACATCCAATACTTCAACACCTCGGTCTTTTCGGATCCCGGATCGGGCAATTGGGGTGACCTCGGCCACAATGCTCTCCGCGGACCTGGTCGTGACAACTGGGACCTGTCTCTCTTCAAGACCATTACCTTGACCGAGAGCAGCGGGTTGCAGCTGCGGCTGGAGACCTTCAATACGTTCAACCACACCCAATTCCGGAACTCTGACAACGGTCTGGGCGACAATCGCTTCGGTCAGTTCACATCGGCGTACGACGCGAGAATTGTCCAGCTCAGTGGGAAGTTCTACTTCTAACAGTTGGTACCTCTTGTCCGCCCGCAGTAACTTGCGGGCGGACAATTGGAGACCACGGAAAAGCCCTGGCGGAAAAACCTCTCCATTATTTTGTTCCGGAGCTCATTCGGCTGGATTTTGCTTACGCTTGACCGGCAGTGGCAAGACCATGGTTACAGGCCGCCTTGGCATCATGATGAGATCGTATTGAGCCGCCATATCAGGTGCTCCTGTTTAATCGATGGCTTCTCTTCGACGAAAGCTTTTCCAAGAAAGCGTGCAGAATCTTCTTGGACGATGTATTCAGACGTTCACCGCCATGCTTGTCCGTGTTCTGGGTTCTGGGCGACCGTAGTCTGCAGCTTCGTCGCGAAAAAACCACTTGACCAGCGGCTCCGACTTCGCTCTGGCAAGCGTACCGAGTTCAATTAGGCCGAGCCGAGAAGCAGTAACTCAACAATCGCTGCGAAGACTTCTTAAGAGGGTGATGGATGCGATCTGATAGTTCTTATTCAGCTTCCACAGATTCAGGACACGGCCTTCACATCGTGCCCCGGCCGTCCGTTGGCGACGTTGAGAATCCACCAAGAGAGCTGCTTGGCAGGGCCGAAATCACCAGTAACTTCACGATGGATTCGTTGCATCAGATCGCCCGCCAGACAGCTATGGGCGAAACCCTCGACGAAGTCTTGGCCACCGCGTTCACCTTCATCAACACCCTCGTAGATAGCGAGTCTTGCATCGCCTATGTCTTGCATGCTGGGAGATTCGAGTCCTGGATCTGGCAAACTCCCAAAGCTGGTAGAGATTTCGCTCACACTCTGAGTCAAGAGCTGCAGAGATCGCTATCTGAGCACAAGGTCCCGATCGCGCTCACGTGTGCCCCGACGATCGATCGCCGCATCCGCGTCTTTGAGCACTGGTCTCGTGATCCCGGCGAGACCTTTATTTCCATTCCGTTGGTCTCTAGGGAAAAGCTGGTTGGCGCTATCAATGTTCGACATGCGCCACGCGTTTACCTCCATCGGGATGCCAAATTGCTTTCAACACTGGGCTTCATCATCGGAGCAGATATTGGCATCTCACTCGCAGAAGCTAAAATTGCAGCCCTTCGCGAAGAATGTGAAACTAGGAACGGGTGATCCGTGCGTTAGCGGCCAACCGTGATGGGCATCCCCCTCTGAACACGCTTGACGCGTACTATGGCAATGTGCATACTTGTTGGTATGTTAGCTGTCAACCGAACATCCAAACGCAAAGGGGCTGGACCGCGCGATCCAGAGCGCACGCGAAAGCAGCTATTGAAGGCCGCTTTCGACGAAATTCACCTGTCTGGCTTCCGCAGTGCTGATATGGATGCGATTCTCGGCCAGGCGGGCGTCACCAAGGGTGCGCTGTACCACCACTTCGAGAGCAAAGAAGCACTGGGGTATGCGGTTGTAGACGAGATCATTGCAGATATGACGCACGACAGATGGCTGCACCCATTACGGAACGCAACAAATCCCCTCGATACGCTGGTTGGCATTGTTCAAGCCACATCGATGAAACCCCAGGACTGCCAGCGGGGCTGTCCGCTAAACAACCTTGCTCAAGAGATGTCTCCGATTGACGAGGGGTTCCGCATTAGGACGGCCAAGCTCTTTAAACACTGGCGCCATGCAATCGCTAGAGCGCTGCGCACCGGACAGAAACAAGGGGCGGTGCGAACCAATGTGGATCCCAACGAAGCAGCCACCTTTTTTATTGCGGCATATGAGGGCTACTTCTCACTTGCGAAGAATTCGCAAGATGCGCGGGTGCTGCGATCAGGACTAAAAAACCTGATCGCTTTCCTAGAAGGGCTGCGCGCGTCATAGCGGCAGATGTGGGTCGTAGTGCTAAAACATTTTTGTTTTGGAGCCACAACATGCATACCAGTATGTATGAGAAGCGAATCGCAACGGTACTCGCTGTTTTGGTCGTGACTGCATGCGCTAGCGTGCATGCGCAAGTACCGTCAAAGCAGTCCCTCGATCGGGAGTTCGCGGCGCTCGGAAGCGGGTTCGTCTCTACTACAGCACAAGTGAATGGGACAACTCTCCACTACGTAAGTGGAGGGAAAGGCCGCGCGATCTTTTTGCTGCATGGTTTTCCCCAAGACTGGTATGCATTCCATCGAATCATGCCACGATTAGCGAAGCAGTTTACCGTGGTCGCCGTGGACCTGCGCGGCATAGGTGGTTCCGCTGCCAGCGCCGGTGGGTACGACGTTGCGAATATGGCGAAAGACATTCATGAATTGGCGGAGCAGCTGCATTTGGAGAACGTGTACGTTGCCGGTCACGATATTGGTGGAATGGTGGCCTATGCTTTCGCCAGACTTTATCCGGAAACCAGCCGCGGGGTGATGATGCTTGACGCGCCCCTGCCGGGTCTCGGCCCCTGGGAGGAGATCAAAGCCAATCCCGTGGCGTGGCATATCAATTTCCACCAAGTGCCGGAGTTGCCGGAGCGACTACTGGCCGGTCGGCAGCGTATTTACTTCCGCTATTTTCTCGCCCCGAACACTTTCAGCGATCCCGATGTGGGCCATTACGTGGAATCTTATGCCGGTCCCGAACATCTGCGCTCGCTGTTAGAGATCTACCGTGCTTTTCCGGCGGATGAGAAGTTCGACGCGGCACAGGGAACTGCGATTAACGTGCCTCTGGTGGTGGCTACCGGCGGAAACTCGCCTTTCGAGAAACTCATGCCGAGCATCGCCGCATCTTTGCGTGCTCATGGATGCGCAAAGGTCAAGATTGAGGTGATCAAGAACGGCGTGCATTATCTCGTGGAGGAGCAGCCCGATGCCGTGGCTGAGCTTATCGAGCGCTATGCCTCTTTTTAACTTTGCGTCTACATCACAACGATTCAAGGAGAGAGCCAAATGAAAGAAGAGTTGGTAAAGATAATGGCATCGGGATTCCTTGCGCTGGGCATAGCCCGGCAAACGCAAGCACAGGACGCGAAAGATCCTTATCCCAGCATGGCCGCGCTCGATCAGTACCTCATC
>Ga0207702_10000981_pt1 | contig 29213 bp, 35 predicted proteins | sample KBSCornC62_FD_184302 | JGI IMG/M metagenome (GOLD analysis project Ga0207702, IMG submission 184302) | Corn rhizosphere microbial communities from Kellogg Biological Station, Michigan, USA - KBS Corn C6-2 (SPAdes) (version 2) | ecosystem: Host-associated > Plants > Roots > Rhizosphere > Soil ... | reverse complement strand
CCCTGGCGGGGCGAAGTGAGCGAATATGTCCAGTCATAGCGAATGTTAAACCCGTGAGCTGCGGGTTTAAACGCAACGGCTGCAGCCTATTCCGGATCAGTCGAGCCAAATCACGGACAGAATGATCGATCGAGCAGAAAAATTAACAGCTGTTCATCTTCTTGCCGAAGATTTTGCATTCCATCTTCGTGCCAATCACTCAGGAATAGTGAAGCTTTATTTGGTATCATCATCCCTGCCATCGCGGCGCGCGCCATCGATCAAGCGCTTCTTGCGTTCTTCTTCCGCTGCCTCAATCTGGCGTTCCGCCTTCGTGCGGCCGAACTTCACGCGATTGCCATGCGCCTGCCGTTCCCGATCCGCCCGAGCCTTCGCCTTGCGCGCCTGTCGAAGATTGACGATGTCGCCCATGCCGTGGACGGAGCCTCTATGACGGGAATGGAGCGGGTAGCGGGGATCGAACCCGCATCACAAGCTTGGAAGTCTTGCGATGTACCCAGGTTAAAATTGGCTATGATTGCCTAACCTTGGGAAATCCTCATGTTTTCGGTGCCTTTCCCAGCGTATGGTTGTATGAAGATGACCATGGATGGCCGTGGCGTGCTTATCCGGTGATTATCTGGAAGGCTCATGAAAGCGAAACTCACGAAGGAATTTGTCGACCGTTTGGAGCCCGATCCAGATCCGCGCAAGCGGCTCACCGTATGGGACACCGAGCTAACAGGTTTCGGCGTCACTGTCACACCCCAAGGCACTCGGGGCGGCGGCGTGAAGAGCTACATCGTGCAATATCGTCCAGGCGGCCGGGGGACACCGACTCGACGCGTGACGATCGGACGACATGGATCGGAGTGGCAACCGAAGGCCGCCCGCGAAGAGGCCGCGGAGATTTTGCGTCAGCGACGGAAGGGCATCGATCCGTTTGAGGAACGCGCCCGTCAGCGTGACGAAGAACAGAAGGCCCAGGCAGTTGCTAGCCATGCGAAGAGCCTCGCAATCCGCCTCGCTTATGGTGCCTTCTGCGACGAGTTCATCGACAAATATGCGAAGGTCCATCAGCCTCGCAGCTGGGAGAACACCGCTCGGGCGCTGAAGGATATAGGCAAGCATTTCGGCAATCGCCGCGTGGACGAGCTGAAGCGCGAGGAGATCAAGGATGCTCTGGCCAAGCTGGTGACGCGGAATCGTTCAGCCGCGATCGCGGCACACAAGGGCCTCCGGAAGCTCTACAATTGGGCCACCGCTGAAACGATCTTCACCTGGCACCCGATGCGCGAAATGCCGGCGCCGGCGGAAACCAATGTCCGCGATCGCGTGCTCACCAGTGCAGAACTGAAGATCATCTGGAACGCGGCGGGCGAACTTGGCTATCCATTCGGGTCGATGTTCCAGCTCCTGTTGGCAACAGGCTTGCGGCTCAGGGACGCGGCGAACGCGGTGTGGGGCGAGTATTTTGAAGAGCATGAGGCGTTGATCATTCCTGCGGCGCGCATGAAGCGGGCGCCGTCCGATAAGCGCGGCAGCTTTCTCGTCCCGCTCAATAATCACGCCCTTGCCGTCATCGAGACCCTCCCGAAAATCGATCCTCCAGCTGACGTAGAGCTGGACGAGGGACAGCGCCCCCTCTTCACCTCGCGGGGCATCAAACCTGTGTCGGGCTTCAGCCAGGCGAAGGTCGACCTGGACGAGATGATCAAGGAGATGAATGGCGCTCCGCTGTCCCATTGGACGGCCCATGATTTTCGTCGCACCATGGCAACCGTCATGCAGCCGCTTGGCGTAGCATCGAACGTTATCGATCGGCTTCAGGATCATCGCGACAAGGAGCTGTCAAAAACTGCGCTCCACTATCAGCATTGGGATTTCTTCGAGGAGAAGCGGACGGCTGCGACTCTGTACGGCCAATACCTCCATGCCGCGATCGATGGCACGGAGGCCTTCCAGGATCTTGTGAGAAAGGTCGACTTCAAACTACGACAAGCTGGTTAAAAACGTCGACCAAACGAACTGTCGAGACGGTTTTTCGCCGTCCGTCGATTCAACCGCCTCAAAATGTGTGATCAATAGATAGCCGCTTCATAGAGCTGAAAGGAGCGGCTAATGTTGGTTCCACAGTGCTTAAAGAGCCGCGAAGTCGAAAGACTGACCGGCCTCTCCCGTTCGACTATACTCCGCTTGCGCAACGCTGGCGAGTTCCCTCCTCCTCATCGACTGGCACAGGGATCGCGTGCGCACGCATGGCTGCGCAGTGATGTCCATGCCTGGCTGCATTCGAGGGAGGTTGCCTGATGGCCGCGCTCCCCGAACCTGAATACATGTCGGTACAGGATGTCGCCGCCTATACTTCGCTGACGCCTGATTTCTGGAACAAGCTGCGCTGCGAAGGCGGCGGGCCGCGGTATGTCAAAATTTCGGCGCGCGTGATCCGCTACAGGCGGAGCGACGTCGACGCATGGATGGAAGAGCGCATGCGCCTCTCTACCTTTCAAGAGGCGGCTGCGTGATGCCGCGCCGTTTCGCGGGACATCGTGGTCGGCTCGGCCCGCCAAAAGAAATGGCCCCCGCCGGCAAGCAAGGGGCCATCTCCAACATGATTTTCGATAACGTCCAATCCTATCGGGCCCCGCAACGCATCGCAACTGCGGAGGTGCGTCATGGCTGAGATTTTGACGCATCCGGCATGGCCTGCGCACATCGCCACCTTGGGCATTGATTGCGTGGTGGTTTGGGGCAACGCCCTGTCCCAAAATTACGATGTTATCGTGGATAGGCCCTCGCTGCTCGTCCCCGGGCAGGATAGCGGGCGGCGGTTGAAATTCATCGGCACGTACAACAGCCGTGAAGAAGCGATCGAACAGGGCGAAACCGTTGCCGCAATAACCAACCTTCCCCTGCATGATTACAGCCATTTGATTTCGGGAGGCGCCGCTTGACCGAGCGCATCATCGAGATCGCCGAAGAGGCTTTTGGTTGCGGCTTTGACGTCATGGTGAAGCCGCCCGTACCAGACGAACCGCTCGACGCTGAGTTCCGCGACTACAGCAAGGCGCGCGCATGGGCTGACGGCCTCCACCGTACCCGAGGCTGGCGGATGATCGACAAGACGGGAGGGGAGCGATGAAAAGTGCTGACCTCGACGCCGAGATGCTGGCCGCTAGTCAGGCGGTTCGGCAGGCGCATATCGATCGGCTCATCGGACTTGGAGTGTCCGGGGTGGCGCTGGCGACTTTGGGTAGCCGGCAGCTTGCTTTCGGCGTTGCGCAGGTGGAGCCGTGCAAGCTCGGCCTATATCAGCCCTGCGCCGGAGCCGAGCACGTCATCATGCCCGTTATGGAGGCCGGCGAAACGGTCGACCTTATCGCTTGGCGGACGACGCAGCCCAATCGTTGGGTCTGGCGCTTCGGGATCGGTTGGGCCCTAGGGACTGACTTCCTCCTTCCTCGTTGGGATGACGGGCCAGTCCCGCTGTTCGCCACGCCCTTGGAATGGATGGCCGCGGCTGGCGAAGGGATCTGCGTTCTGGACTGGTCCGCGCCCGAGCTTCGCGAACTCGCCAGCCTCGAAGCGATCGAGGCCGATGAAACAACCGGGCGCCGACTGCTCGCAACTCTCTCCAAACCAGCGCGACTGCCCCGGTTCATCATGCGAAAGGCGGTGAGACGTGCCGCTTAGTCTAGCCGATGTGTCGGACGCCCCCGCTCTGCCGCCGGCAGATCGCATCCCTCGTTTGCCTGTGGAATGGCTGGTCGACATCGAACCGCAGCTCACCGGCCTCTGGCTGGTGAAGCGCCTCCTGCCAGCGCAAGGTCTGGCACTGATCTATGGCCATCCAGGCAGCGGCAAAAGTTTCTTCGCGCTCGACCTGGCCATGCATGTTGCGCTCGGCTGGGACTGGGCACGGCGACGGGTCAAACCGGGCCTGGTGATCTACATCGGTGCCGAGGGTGTCGCAGGCTTGCGCAATCGCCTTGTTGCGTTCCGTCGGCACTATGAGATTGAGGATCGCATCCCCTTCGCCCTAATTCCGACGCCGATCGACATGCAAGATCCCAACGCGGACACCAAGCGCCTGGCGGAGACGATTAGGGCGGCCGCGCGTGACTGCGGCGACGAGCCCGCCATGGTCGTGATCGACACGCTCAGCAAAACTTTCGGCGCTGGCAAAGAGAACACCGACGACATGGCCACCTATGTCGCCAACTGCCAGCGCATCGCGTCCGAATTCCAGTGCCTGGTCGTACCGGTTCATCATCGCCCCAAGGACGCGGAAAGCACGGAACCGCGCGGCCATGGGAGCCTAAAGGGCGGCGTCGACACGGTCATTTTAATTGAGGCCGGTAAGGTGAAGTCTGCGGAGGTGACGAAGCAGAAGGACGGCGAGATCGGCGAGCGCATCCATTTCACGTTGCATCCGGTCGAATTGGGCAACGATGAAGACGGCGATGCCGTGACCTCCTGCATCGTGCAGCTGTCGGATGCCGCACCCGCTGCGCCATATGATCCGTATCGGGCGGCGATTTCAAAGCTGAGCGCTGGAAATCGACTGATTATGGAGCAGCTTGGCGAGCTTCTGGAGACCGCGGGCGTCGCTCCGCCATCTGAAATTCCCGACGCGGAAATTGATCGCCGATGGGTAACCCGGGTCGCCCCCTTCACCGCATGGCGGGACAAGTGCCTTTCGGGCAGCGGGACAACGGCGGGACAAGAGCGGGACACGCTCAAGCGTGCCTTCAACCGGGGTGTGAAACAGTTGCAACTCTCTAAAATTGTTAGAGTTTGGAATGATTGGGCGTGGCTAACCCACCGTTTGCCCACTTCTGGCGGGACGGAGCCGGGACAACCTTCGGGACATGACCGGGACACCGGGACAGCCGGGACAGGGGTCTTTAGACCCTGTCCCAATGTCCCGCCCCGACAGTCTGCCGAATTTGACCCGGACGATCCGAACGCTCCGGACACCAATCCCGGGTGGGACGATGATCGGTTTGGAGGGCGGGGATGAACGAAGAATATGCCGCCATGGAGTTCTCTGCTTGGATCAGACAGCGCTACGGTCAGAACGTCGATTGGGATTGGTGCCGCCGCAACTACAGCGCGCTGGTCAAGCAGTATGGCAAGCCTGCGCCGCTGATGATGCCTCACCCATCATTCGCAGCGTCCGCGTCAGACAACCGATATGATGAGCTTGATTGATGGCCAAACCCGGCAAACCGCCCGCCTCCGTTGGACCACGACGCACGCGCACGCGCGCGAAGCGCCAAGTGATGGATCCGCAGCAGGTCCGGCAGGAGGTTCTTCGCTTGATCATGGAGGGGAAAACGACGCGTGAGATCGGCGCGATCGATGGCCTGCCGTGCAAAGCGACAATCATGAACTGGCTTGCCGCCGATCCTGATTTCCGCGCCGGCTACGCTGCCGCCAAGGCGCTGTACGCGGAAACCCTGGCGGAAGAGATCATCGAGATTTCCGATGACGCGGCCGCTGATTGGGTGGACAGCGACACCGGCGGACGGGAACTGGATCACGAGCACGTCCAGCGATCCCGCCTCCGCGTCGATAGCCGCAAATGGCTGGCCGCCCGCCTCTCGCCCAAGCGCTATGGAGACAGTTCGATGCTGAAGATCGGTGAGATGGACAACGCTCCGCGCAAGGAACTCACCCCCACGGAGATTGCGGCCCGCCTGGCCGCCCTCTCAGCCAGAATCAACAAGGGAGAAATCGAGTGAACTCATGGGATCTGATCGGCATGGTGGAAGGCACCACGCAGGAGCAATGCCGCGACTTGGGCACCCTGTTGTTGGAACTTGCGGAGCAACCGCGCGACGACAAGTGGAAGGCGTTCATCACCATAACGCGCAACCAGATGGAGACGCCGCAACAGCGCACCTTGGCGGCGGCGATCGAGGCTGGAAACAAGCGCGTTGCTGCGCTGTCGGACGGGCTGCGGGCTGATGGAATGGATCACCGCACGCTCATCGAGGCCGAACTTGCGCGACGCGACGACGGCCGCACCTTTGAGCAATACCGTGACAGCGTAGGCGGCGTTCGCAGCGATGTCCGCTGACCGTCCGGTCTGCGGTGCCAAGCGGCGTAATGGGGAGCCCTGTCGAAAGCTCCCCATGCGCAACGGGCGGTGCCACCTGCATGGTGGCAAGACGCCGCCCAAAGAAGCGAGAGCAGACAGCCAGATTCGGCGGCTACCTGCCCATCCATGAGTTCCTGCCGGATCGGCTGGCATGTTGACTGCGCTCTATCATTTCCTGTTGTCTGCGTTGCCGCTCCTCCTGTGCGGTGATCCCAGACGGGAGAAAAATAGAGACTGGATGGAAGATGGTCTGGCACAGGGGGCACTGTGCTTTGTTCGCCAGCTGGAACTGAACTGTCTGCATTATGCGCCCTTCAGCGCGACACCGTGGGCAGATCGGCGCACCTTTGGGGCCGCCATCATCATTCCGGAGATAATTGTAGCTGCCAGGGCCTTCCACGAGTTCACCCGCTAGTTGAAGCGCTTCTCGGAGAGTGGCGATTTCCTTGTCTTTGGTGTTGATCTCCTCCTGAACCTCAGCAAGCGCGATCCGCCCATCCGCCAGCGCAACGGTCACATCTGCAAGCCGCTGCTTCAGCGTGGCTTCGTCCAACGCCTTTTCCGCCGTCCTTAGTGCCTTCACGACTTCACTCGCGGCCTTCAACGATGATAGTGCTGCAATCAGGTCCACCTTGTAACTCCCGCCCGTCGATTCAACCCGATAACTCCATACCGTATCGTCGCCATCGACGATCGACAAAAGGAGTTTCGACCGTGGCGACAAAACCAACGTTCACCCAAGCAAATTACACCGCGCAGCGCGACGCGCTGGAGGGCCTGATCCAGGCCGCCGAAGAGGACCATCGGCGAGCCGGTTATCGGCAGGCGATCGGAGAAGGCTCGCAGGATGACGTCGACAGGGCGCTCGTTTCGCTTGACGCCCTGAAGGCAAAGCGCCGCACGCTCGATGTTGCCTGGGATATGGCCAAGCAGCAGGCGGCAGAGGACCTGGCCAACAGCCGCCAGGCCGCGCGCCAGGCCGCAGTCCAGCGGATCGAAGCCCAGCTCGCCGTCCGCACTGAGGCCGCCCGAGCAATGGAACACGCAGCAACGGCTCTGGCCAAAGCATCCGCCTCCTTCATCGAGGCTGGCGACGCGATCGTGGAGCAGGTCCGCGCCCGCTACCAGGCCGGAGAAATCAGCATGGATTGGATGAGCGACACCCGGCGCGAGATCGCTGACAACAGCTATGCGGGTCTCATCGCCGGCCTGCTCTACGACAATGGGCTGAACTTCACGGGCATTTCGGGCGCCAACGGCCGCGAGGAATATCGCAAGCATGGTGGTTTGGTTGCCTATGTCGAAAAGCGGAATAGCGTCGTCCGGCGCTATACGGGCCGTATCGGGGAGATCGACGCATGAGCGCGCAGATCGCACTTGTCCGCATAGCCCTCATCGATTCGACGCTGGTCGACCCCGGCACGGTGATCGATCGGGAAGGTCTCAACTGGAAGTTCCGGCCCACAGATCCCGTTGAACTCGCCGAATGGGAGGCGAATCATCGTGACGACGAACGAGTTGCCGATAATCGTCGGCAGTTCGGCCCTTATGAAGAGATGCCGTTTGAAGAGGGCTGTTATACGCCGCCCACGGCACTGAAGGTTCCCCACAGCGGTTGGAGTGCCTGACCTTGTGCGACCCTGGCACACTTTCCGTCTTGGCCATCGCTTCCGCAGCGGTCGGGACGGCAGGCGCGGGCTTTACCGCTCTCCAAGCAAACGCGCAGCAGCGTTACCAAGCCAAAGTCGCCGACCAAAATGCCAAGCTTGCTGCGGAATCGGCGAAGCAGGAGCAGGACAACACCCGCGTAGCCCTCCAGCAGCACTGGCGACAGCAAGCTCAGCTCCAGGGCCAGCAGCGCGTCGCCATGGCGGCCGGCGGCCTCGATGTGAACTTCGGCAATGCGGCGGACCTGACTGCCGATACGGAGATGCTCGGTCGGGAGGATGCGCAGCGGATCATCGACCAAGGGAGCAATGCCGTGCGTGGCTTTGACATTGAGAGCGCGAATTACCGGTCCCAGGCCAAGGCCTCTCGCCAGGCTGCGACCGGCGCGCTGATCGGCGGTGCGTTCGATATGGCGTCAACCGCGCTGGGCGGGGCGACGCAATATGCTGGCCTGCAAGCCAAGTTCGGCGCGCCCAGTCGTAACAGCTACGGAATCAAGACGTCCGGGAACATCTACTGATGCCCAAAATTCAGACCTATGGTGACGCTCGTGTCGCACCAGCCGCACCGATGCAGGCGCGTTTCCGCCCGGCCGATAATGGCGGCGGCGTGTTCGGCGCCATCGCACAGGGGCTGATGAAGACCGGCGCGATGATTGGCGATTATGCCCAAGTCCGTGCGCACATCGCGGAGCAGCAGGAGGAAATCTCCGCCAAAAACGCCGATAACGAACTGGCGTCGATCATCCAGGATAGGATCGACAACCCCGAGACGGGGCTTCGCTATAAGCATGGCCAGGATGCGGTGGTCGCCTTCGAACCCACCATGCAGGACATCGAGAAGCAACGCCGAAGGCTGCGCGATTCGCTGGGCAGTCCGATCGCGCAGCGCGCGTTCGACGACGTCGCGGGCCAACGGATGCTTTCTGCGCAGAACCTCGTTTCGCGCCATGTCGGTCAGGAATTCGAACGCTGGAATGACGATACTCAGGCCGCACGGATCGGTTTGTCGGTGTCGGACGCGGGCACGGCCTTCGATGATCCGGCCGAAGCTGACAAGCATATCGCCACGGCGCTCGGCGAGGTCCGGAAGATGGGGGCGCGCAAGGGCTGGTCCCCCGAGATGATCGCGCTGGAGTCCTTGAACACCGAATCCGCAGCGCGTCGGCTGGCAGGCAATCGCCTGTCCGACGTCGCTCCGGATCTCGGAGAACAGTACCTGAAGATCTACGGCGCTCGGATGAAGCCGGAAGACGTCGATTCCGTGCAGGATCAGATCCGCACCCGGCGCGCACAGGAATTGGCCGAACAGCGCCGCATGCAGTCAGAAGCCCGCCAGGCTCAGCGGGAAGAAACCGCACTGGTTTCGGAGCAGGCGCGTGATGTGCTCGACATGATCGATAACGGTCATCAGGTTGATGCAACCTCGCTCGGCAAGCTGGCCGGCCGCCTTGACCAACTCGACAAACCCGTCCTCGCAATGCGCGTCCGCTCTGCCGGGGAGGTTCAGGAGTTCACCAGCGAGGCCCGCCAGTGGCGGCCTGATCAGTTGCAAGGCTGGATCAACGAGCAGCGCGGTGCGAAAGGCCAGCCGACGCCGGTGCAGGCCGCGCGCATTGATGCCGCTGAGCAGTTGCTGGGGAAGATGCGCGGGCGCCTGAAGTCCGATCCGCTTTCGTGGGCGGCAGAGGCCGGTGTCGCGAAGCTCGCCCCGATCGATTTCAAAGATCCGCGCTCGATTCAGGCCCGTATCAAGACTGCGGTCGCCGTCGGCGATCGTTACGGCATCAAGCCGACCTTCCTGACCGATGAAGAGGCCGGATTGATGGCCGCGCAGATCGCGCGGGTAGGTCCGCAGCAGAAAACGCAAATGGTGACCGGCATCGTCAACGGCTTTGGCCGCTATGGGCGGGAAGTTCTGGCTGGCATCTCCGGCGCTGATCCGGTCTTCGCCCATGCTGGTGGCCTCGCTGCAAGCGTGCCGGGCGGAAAGGACACCGCCGAACGCATTTTCGCGGGCCAACAGGCATGGAAGGACAAGGCTGTCACCATTCCCTCGGCTGACGCCTTTCAGGCCGCGCCCGGTCTCGGACAGGCGATGGCCTATACGCCGAAGACCCGCGGCGCGCTGATGGCGAGCGCGAAGGCAATTTATGCCAGCGAGGCCGTTGCGTCCGGGCTCGATCCCAAGATGGTCGATGATCAGACCTGGCTGAAAGCGCTGAACCGCGCGGCCGGCGCAACCTATCGGCAGGACGGTACCCGCGTCGGTGGTCTCGGTACCTATCGCGGCGTCAACATTGTGCTTCCGCCAACGGTCGAGCCAGATGAGTTCGCGACCCTGATGGGGCGCCTCAATGCCGACGATCTGAAGGTGATTGGGGCGAAACCGACCTTCGGCAACGGTAAGCCGGTCGATGTCGATACCCTCCGTTCCGGTTACCTCTTCGACGCGGGCAGCGGGCGCTATTTCATCTCGCTCGATAACAAGGGCACCCAGTTCCTCCGGGGACCGGGCGGTCATTTCGTGCTGGATATGAACCGGCTGCTGCCTCGCCTGCGCGGCCGGGCACCGCAGGGTATCGTCGATCGCGTTTCCGACTGGCTGGGGTTCTGACATGCCGCAGGGCTTTTTCTTCGGCGAAGAGGGCGAGACGGATCAGGCGCCCAAGGACTTCGCGACGGGCGCACCGACCGGGTTTGCGGAGAATTTCCGGGAGGCATATCGATCGACCCGGATGACGGGGCGCGTCGATAGTGAGGCGCTGACCCTGGCGGACGCCTATGATCCCGTTATCGAGCGCTTGAATCAGGGCTTCCGCAAGGCGGGCGGCTGGACGCTCGTATCGCCGGATCGGGACAAATTCTTCAGCAACCCCTATCGTGGCGAGAACAATAATCCCTGGGAGTTGGGCGTCGGCGGCATGGCGTTTCAGGAGCGCCGGATCTGGGACGAGATCACACGCCAACGGCAGACCGATCCGAAGTTCATGTCCGATCTTGGCGCCAGCCGCGATGATTTTGTCCGCACCATCAATGCCCGATCGAAAGCCCAGCTGGAACGGGAAGCCGAGGTCAGCGACCGGTCGACCACGATGGGCACGGTCGGCGGGTTTCTCGGCGGCATGGTCGGTGGCTTCTCCGATCCGGTGAATCTCGCCACCCTAGCGCTCGGCGGCGGTCCCTCTCGCTCAATCCTGCAAACGGCACTCCGGGAAGGTGGGATCAATGCCGCAACCGAAGCCGCTTCCCTCCCGATCATCGCGCAACGTCGTAAGGAGATTGGCGCCCCGATGACCGTGAAAGAGGCTGTGACCTCTGTTACCGCTGCGGGCGTGCTTGGCGGCGCCATTGGCGGCGGCGTCGAAGGACTGCGCCAGTTGGGGCGTGAATTCCTTCCGGGCAAGGTTCACACGCTCACCGACGACGAGCTGCTTGCGGCGACCAAGGACATGCCCGACCCGGAGATTCAAGCCGCACATGCGACGCTGGCTGAAAACATAGAGATCGACCGCCTCAATCCCTTCGAAGATACCCCTGCCGGACAGATCCGTCATCGGGAAGCATTGGGCAACGCCACGGCCCAAGTGCTGGATGACGGATTTACCGGACGCGAGCCGCCCCCGTCTGTGACTCCTTCAGCGCAGGAGCGGCTCGCCACCTTTTCGGACCCCGCTGGCTCGGGACAGGCTGAGCAGATTGCCACGCTCACGCACGACATACGTGCGGCGATGACGGCCACACCGCCCCCTGCACCGCCGGGCACTGCCGCTGCCGCCGGTCCGCGCATTGGCGGCAATCTTACGCGCGATCGGCTTGTCCAGGCTGTAATCGGTCAGGAATCGGGAGGCGACCCGAACGCTGTCAGCGCAAAAGGGGCGCGTGGCCGTATGCAGGTCATGCCCGGCACCAATCGCGATCCCGGTTTTGGGGTCCGCCCCGCCGCCGATGGCAGTGAGGCGGAACGTGCCCGCGTCGGTCGGGATTATCTGGACGCGATGCTGCAACGCTATGACGGCAATGTCTCGATGGCCCTTGCCGCCTATAATGCTGGGCCGGGTCGGGTGGACGAATGGATCAAGAAGATCGGTGATCCCCGCACTGGCGCCATCAGCGATGCGGAATGGGCGAAGCGCATCCCGATCAAAGAGGCCCGCGAATATGTGCCCAGCGTCCTTGAGCGCGCGGGTGTGGTTGCCGATGACATGCCCGCCGTCGCCGTGGCGGAGGCTGTGACCGACGGTCAGGCTGTGCCGGTCATGCGTCCCCTTCAGGAACTGTTCGCCGAGCATGATGCCGACGACGCCTTCATCAAAGCCGTGGAAAGCTGTTTGCTATGAGCCTCGATAAATGCCTTTCGACCCTGGCGGCCACTGGCGCGATCGATCCGGGCCGCGAAGCGCAGGCGCGCAAGATCTATGAGGAAATCCGCGCGGCGATCGGTGATGAACTGGGTGCCGACGAAGCTGCGGCGCAGGCCACCCGCCGGGCGCTGGAGCGGATGAAAAACGAGGCGGCGGAGAAGCGGCGGCAGACGCTGCTTCAGGCCGCCCGCCAGCGCGAGATCATGGGTAACCTGCGCGGTTACCGGGACGCGAAGGGGCGGGAGGATTGGGCGGCTGCGGCGACCGCGCATTTCGACCGCGACGAAGCAGCGACCTTCTCCAACGTCGAGGCCCGGCGCAAATCCGTCCTCGGGCAGGCTCACGGCCGCATGACGGAGGTACTGGCCACCTTCCGGCGGGATTTGTTGGGCCGCGTGCGCAAGGATGCGGAGCTGGACGATCTGGTCCGGGCTGCGTTCGGGGAGCGGATCGACAATCCCAGTGCCCGCGAGTTGGCGAAAGCATGGGGGGAGACCGCCGAATATCTGCGCCAGCGCTTCAACCAAGCCGGCGGCCATGTCGCCAAGCGTGCCGATTGGGGCCTGCCGCAGACCCATGACATGGCTGCTGTTCGCAAAGCCGGGTTCGACGAGTGGCGAGCGTTCGTGTCGCCGCGCCTCGATCCGTCGCGCATGTATGACGAACTGACCGGCCGCCCGATGACGCCAGCACAGGTGGAGCGCACCATGCGCGAGGTCTACGACACGATCTCGACCCAAGGCTGGAACAACGTCGAGCCGTCGGGCGTGCCGATCAACGGCAAGCTCGGCAACCGCCGCGCCGATCCGCGCTATCTCGCCTTCAAGGATGCCGACGCTTGGCTGGAATATCAGGGCCGCTTTTCCAAGGGGACGCCGTTCGACGTCATGCTGGGCTATATCGACGGCATGGCGCGTGACATTGCTTCTATGGAGGTAATGGGTCCGAATCCCAGTGCGACGCTGCGCTGGATGGAGCAGATGATAACGAAGCAGGCGGCGGAGGCCGATGCAAAGACCGGTAGGGGAACGCGCAGCCAGAAAGCCCGATCGGCTGTGAAGCAGATGCGAGATATGTGGGCACACCTGTCGGGTCGTTCCAACGCGCCCATCAACGGCTTCTGGGGCAACACGCTCGCCGGCACCCGGTCTATGCTGGTTTCAGCGCAGTTGGGCAGTGCGTCGCTCTCCGCAGTAACTGACCTGGGTTTTCAGCGCGTGGCCGCAAAATTCAACGGCCTGCCGGTCGCGGGCGTGCTGAAGAACTATGTAAAGCTGTTTCGCCCGACCGTGACGGAAGATCAGAAGCTGGCTGTTCGCTTAGGTCTGATCGCCGAAAACTGGTCGACGATCGCGTCCGCGCAGCAGCGCTATACCGACGAGGTGTCTGGTCCAGAGATCGCCCGGCGTCTCTCGGACTTCACGATGCGCGCTTCGCTACTGTCCCCATGGACACAGGCGGGGAAATGGGCTTTCGGTATGGAGTTCATGGGCTTCCTGGCCGACAACCGCGGCAAGGGCTTCGAGGCGCTTCCTGGTCCGTTGCGGGGCACGCTTGGCCGTTATGGCATCAGCGCCGAGGAGTGGGACATCATTCGGAAGACGCCGCTCTACACCAGTCAGCGTGCAACATTCCTCCGCCCTGACGATCTGGCAAGCCGGCGGGACATTCCGGAGGGCATCGCAAACGACCTTGCCACCCGTCTGCTCGAAATGGTCCAGACGGAAACTGAATTTGCGGTCCCGGGCGCCAGCGTGCGAGGCCGGGCACTGCTATTCTCCGACGTGCCGCCCGGCACGTTTGTCGGCGAGATGATCCGGTCCGTTGCCATGTACAAGAATTTTGGGGTGACACTGATGTTCACTCACGCCCGACGCGCGCTGTTGGCGAAGGGCAAGATGGCAAAGGCTGGTTATGCCGCCAATCTCTTCATCGGCACGACCGCTATGGGTGCCTTGGCCTACCAGCTCAAGCAGATCGCCAAGGGCAAGGATCCGATCGACATGACCGGCGAGCATGCCGCAGATTTCTGGGGCGCGGCGATTCTCCAGGGCGGAGGCCTGGGGATCTACGGCGATTTCTTGTTCTCCGACGTGAACCGCTACGATCGCGGCATAGCAGAGACGCTAGCCGGCCCGGTCGTGTCAGCTGCCAACGATGTGAGGAAGTTGACCGTCGGCAACGTGCTGGAGGCGACGCAGGGCAAGGAGACCAAGGCAGGAAAGGAAGCCGTCCAGTTCGCACGTAACTACACGCCTGGCGGATCGCTCTGGTATGCCCGGCTGGCCTATGAGCGTATCCTGCTCGATCAGCTTCAGAAAGAGGTCGACCCCAACTATCAGGAACGCTTCCGATCAATGGAGAGCCGGGCCTGGCGCGAGATGGATCAGGAATATTGGTGGCGGCCGGGAGAGGAGACGCCATAGCTCGCCGCATTTTTCGGGCCAATTTCTTGAGTTGCGATTTTTGCATTCCATATTGCGTTGATTGATGGTCCCTCACTGTGTACGCTTGGTTCACACGGCGTAATGCCGTTAGGGGCGCAACATAACAGCGGGAATGGCGTTAACGGGATCATCAGATTTCGATCTGATAATGCCGCTATAGGAGTCGAATATGCCAACGAATTTGATGACCGACCGGAGCTTGCTCGATCGTTTGTCCGCTGCGGCCAAGCGCGGCGTTTCTGTGGCTGAACGTCGTCAGCAGCGCGTTTCTTTCGTTTATGGGAATATGCCCAAGGGTAGCGACATGAGCCGCCACGAGGTCGAAATGGCACTCGATCGGCTGGATTCTCAGGACGGTCGCAACTGATCCTGCATGTTCGTTTTCGAGCTCGTCGGAAGCGAGCACAATCCAGTCTACCAGAAGCTCGCGCTCGAAAATCTCGATCGCCAGTATAGTTTTTTGCAATCAGTAGTGGATGCCTCGATCGCGTTGGGCCAGCCCATGCTGTCGATCGAGGTCATAAAGGCGCTCAATTATCATGCAATATCGTGCCTGCATGTAAGCGCCGGAGAGTTCCGGCCTTGCCCTGTGCACGTCGGCGATGGCGAGACGGCATATTTGCCGCCCGCGCACTTCCAGGTTCCGGCCATGATGCAGATGTTCACCAATCTGGTGAACCGCTCGTGGCAGGAAAATGATGCGGTGACGCTAGCGACCTATGTTCTTTGGCGACTCAACCACATCCACCCCTTCGTCAATGGGAACGGCAGGACCGCTCGCGTTTCCGCTTATTTCGTACTGTGCCTCCGCTCCGGCGGTTGGCTTCCGGGGCAAAAGCTGCTCCCCGAACGAATAGTGGAGGTTCGTCCAGAGTACGTCGCAGCCTTAAAAGCAGCAGACGCTTCGCTACAGCAGGGCGCCCTCGACCTTTCTCTGCTCCATGCGTTGGTATCGCGGCTTTTGGATGAGCAGATGAAGAGCGCCGAGGAGACCGTGCCGCAGCCGGAATAACGCCCCGACCTCGAGGCCGGGGAGCGTGCTTAGTCGATATGCGGCCTGTAAACGCCCACTACCTTTCCGATCAGCGTGTTTGTCACGTAGAATTCTTCGAAAGGTCCGTCGGAAAACACGAAGACCCCTCCCTGGACGGCTTTCATCGGATGAATGCACCAGCGGGATTTATCTTTGCCGGCCCACCTCGCTACCCGCACAATCTCCCGCCGAATATCGAGACGCGCGCCATACTGGACGAACGCGTCCGCAAACTGCTGCCTCGGCATCGCGGCCGGCGTCGATTGATATTCTCGCACATAGAGCCCGCCATCCTGAAGCGGATTGTAACGAAGATCCCACTCGTCATAGACTGCTACCTCTCCACCATGGATGAGAGGGCAACCGTCATCCAGGTCGACAGCGACCACCCCGTGATGGCGCGGGACGTGGTCGAATATCTGCAACTTGTCACGTGAGGCGAGCTCCGAAGCAGGGGCGATCTTGGTTACGGCGTTCATGCGATTTCTCCATCCAAGACGATGCAGCCACTTCCATCGTGCAGTTTCCCCAAGGAGCGAATGATCCGCTTTAAATAGCGATCAGTGTGCCATTTCTCCCGCAGTTCGAAATACGCCCGTGCGGCCTTCTCGATCTCGATTTGTCGGGGGCGCTCTGCGGTGAGCCACTCGCGAGGAAAGGATCCGCCTGTTTGAACCCGGCCCTTTCTATCGATAAACAGGCGATGGCCGGTGGCGAGAAAATCCCTGACTATGGCGAAAGTTTTGCGGAGGTTCTTGGGTCTGAAGTCCATCACCTGTGTGGGATGCTCGACCTCCATTATCCGCATAATCTCTGCCCGCGCACCATCAACCATGTCCATATGTGTAGCCAGCGCCTTCGTGCGAATTAGCCGATCTTCCAGATGCTCATCGCATGAACATCCCACCTGCAGGGACTTGGAGCCATCGGCAGCGTATCCCAAAAGAATGGAGGCTCCAGTTTCCTTCACCTCTGACAGCCAAACCCAAGGATAATCGTACCGATCTGCCAAAGCCACGGTGTCCAGATTCGCGATCTGCTCGTTGAGCGTGCGTGACCGGCCAGGTCCATCTTCACCCAGCGGGGTTGCGCCCAGCATATTGATGGAACTCATCATGTTCATATCCGACTGTCCTTCTTCATTTTTATGCAGATCCCCGAGGCGGGTGCGCTCTGTGGGCGGCGGACAGTCAACGAGCTGTGAAGGGTTTGCGGTAATTTTCCGAAAAGGTACTGTGGGCTTAGCCATGATCGTCTCCTAACGACGATTGCGGTTAGGCCGGGGCGGTCGTTGGTAGCTTCCGCTCCGGCTGTTCGGTTAAGAACTGATGCTAATGGTATCAGTTAACAGAGTTGCCGCAAGCATTATTTGATGCCACAAGTATCAAATGGAGTTTTCACCGAATCTGTGCCGCGCAGGACGCGCGCTACTCGAATGGTCCGCTGTGGATCTGGCGGAGGCCGCCAAGGTCGGGATCGCTACTGTTAAGCGCTTCGAGGCTGGCGATGCCGTGCGACAGCCGACGAAGGATGCGCTGCGCGCTGCGATGGAAGCGGCTGGGCTGCTATTTCTGGCTGCGGGAGAGAAAGCGCCCGCTGGCGGGGAAGGTGTTAGGCGGGCCTAGAAGCCGCACGCGCCTTGGTTGCCGATACGCGTCGACCAATCTCTCGCACGAGCAAGCCCGGGCCGATGAATGTCAGACCTTCAACGACGATCGCGGCATCCCCGATCAAGTCGCCCAGGAAGGCAAAATAGCTCTGAACCGGGTGCAGGAATTCCGGCCAGACCCCATTCACGAGCACGACCGCGAAGATTGCTGCCAAGGTGGCCGCACCAAGGAGGATCAACCAGTTTCCCGCTCGCTCGACGATGTTCATCTTAGGCCCCTTCACAGGAGTGCAATCCAGCTCCCGACGCTGACCGGGTCGACCCTATTCGGATTTCTTTTGCGCGTCGCGAAATAGTTCTTCGCCGAACAGCTTCAGCAACGGCACCAAGCGATCGATCTGCGCCTCCAGCCCTTCAACGCCATCGGGGCCACCTACCGCCTTCCCCATATCTCGCCAGAAGTCAGCCTGCCGCTTTATTGCGTAACTCGCGCTCTCCAAATCAGGGGACCGGTTCACAATACCGGCGCCCACAGTTCCGATCACGATGAGTTCGAGCGCAGCAATGCGCGCCTTCAGCTCTTTAATCTGGCCTTCTGGCTGCATTTTCGCGTGCTTATCCTGTGCTTATCCCGGATTGCCCTTCCGGTGGGCTCAAGGCGAAAACTGACGGAAAACGTGGAGCGGGTAGCGGGGATCGAACCCGCATCACAAGCTTGGAAGGCTAGTGCTCTACCATTGAGCTATACCCGCCCGTCAGGCTGAGCGCCCTGCCATCTTTGGGCGGCCCTCGTCAATATGGCAAAGAGATATTCACCCAATATCCGCCTTAACCCCGCACGATATTTGCACTATCAGGGGCTCATGGCCACGCCTTCCCTGCGCCAGTTGGATATATTCGCGCAGATGGTGGCATCGGGCAGCCTCTTGCGCTGCGCCCGTGATCTTGGCGTTTCGGCCGACGATGTCGCCCGCGATCTGGCCTCGCTGGAACTGCGCCTCGGCTATCGCCTGTTCGACGATCTTGCCGGCAATCCCCACCTGACGCCGGCCGGCCGAAAAACAGCGGAAGCCATGACGCTGCTGTCGCAGGACCAGCCGGAAAACTGGCAGGTCGACCAGGCCAACGACATGACATCACCGTCGCCTGCCGCGCCGCTGGCCGAATCCCCTCCTTCAAGGCAAAACATCGTCCTGGCGGCCCCAGCCCCGGTTTTCGGCCATTTCCAGGATGCGCTTGCCGCTTTCGAGGCGGCGAATGACGACATAGCGATCACGCTCGACCTGACGATCCACCTGGCGGACGAAGCCGCCTGGTCGCTGCGGCGAGGCAAGGCCGACATAGCCTATTTCTATGCCCTGGGCGAAACGGACGAGCCCCCCTCCCGCTATGGCTGGTCGGAACAGATCAACCTTTACGCGGGCGTCGATCACCCCCTCGCCCGCCGCGACAGTGTGGCCACGACGGAGCTTGCCGCGATCCCGACGCTCGCCATGGAACCGCGCAACAGCCTGCGGCGGATCATCGACGAGGCGCTGCTGCGCAGTGGCATAAGGTTGGGGGATCCGGTGCTGGAGACCGACAATCTGTTCGACATCATGACCATATTGCGCGAAGGCGCCGGCTGCTTTGCCGCCTTCGGCCCGCTCGCCCGTGATCTTGGACGAATGACCGGCATCAGGCGAATTGCACTCGAACAGCCGTTGCCAGCCATCGAAGTGCGACAGGCTGTCGGCAGCGAAAGCCCCGCCGCCGCCGCGGCGCTGGCGGAATTTCTCTTTCTCTGATTGCTTCTCGCGGTGCACTCAAACCGTTTCGGGCGCGATGGATCAAATCCGGCTCGTGCGATGTTGATATGCTATATCATTTCAGATAGGAGGGCACCATCTTCTTCCCAATCATGAAGGATGACGAACCGAATGTATCGTTCCGCACTGTTGCGTGCCGGTTGCGCCCTCTCCGCATTGTCTGCCAGTTTGCCCGCCATGGCCCAGGCTCCGGCATCGGACTCCTCTCCCCAGGGCTATCATGATCAGCGGGCCGACATCGTCGTCACCGCCATCATTCCCCGCCGGCAAGGCGATATTCTTTCAGGTACGTCGGTCGTGTCCGGCGAAGAGCTGACCAGGTCGCTGCGTCCGACGATCGGCGACACGCTCGCCCGCCAGCCTGGCGTATCCGCGACCTCCTTCGGCCCCAATGCATCGCGCCCCGTGCTGCGCGGCTTCCAGGGCGAACGCGTGCGCATCCTCACCGACGGCATAGGCAGCTTCGACGTCTCGAACACCTCTGTCGATCACGCCGTGGCGATCAATCCCCTTACCGCCGATCGCATAGAGGTGCTGCGCGGACCCGCCGCCCTGCTCTACGGCTCCTCGGCCATTGGCGGCGTGGTCAACGTGATCGACAGCCGCATTCCCCGCCGCGTGCCGGACGAACCGATCCACATCGACGGCATCGCCACCTATGGCAGCGCCGCCCATGAACGCACCGGATCGGGCGAGATCGAAGCGCCCATTGGCGACAAGTTCGTTGTCCATTTCGATGGCAGCTATTCCAGAAGCGGCGACCTGGACACCGGCAACTACATCCTGACCCCCGCTCTGCGGGCACAGGCGGCTGCCAGCGGCGATCCGGCAATCCGCGACCTCGCCAGCCTGAGAGGCAAGCTGCCCAACAGCGGAGCGCGAACCTGGGAAGTGGCGGGCGGCGCGGCGCTCATCACCGATGGCGGCAATCTGGGCCTTTCGGTCGCGCATACCGACAATTTCTACGGCGTGCCGGTCCGCTATTCGCTCGATGCCGATGGCGAAGCGGAAAAGGTGCGGTTGCACATGAAGCAGGATCGTGCCGATCTGCGCGCCGAATTGCCGGTCAATGGCGGCTTCCTGGAATCCATCCGCCTCCGCGCCGGCTTCGCCGACTATCAGCATCAGGAGATCGAGGAGACGGGCGAGGTCGGCACGACATTCTACAACCAGTCGATCGAATCGCGGCTCGAACTGGTGCAGGCGAAGCGCGGCGGATGGGACGGCGCGATCGGCGCGCAGTTCTTCGCGCGCAACTTCCATGTCGAGGGGGAGGAAAAGTTCCTGCCGCGCAACGAAACGGAGCAACTGGGCTTCTTCACGCTGCAGTCCTTCGACCTGGGCACCACGCGGATCGAACTGGGCGGCCGTTATGAACATACGCGCGTCGCAGCGGATGCGGACGAGACCTTGTTCAACCCCGCCTATCATCGCAGCTTCAATGCGCTGTCCGGCTCACTGGGTGTCAGTCAGGAACTCGTGCCCGGCTGGCGCGTCGGACTGAACCTGTCCCGTACGGAGCGGGCTCCTTCGGCCGAAGAGCTGTTTGCCCGCGGCAATCACGCCGGAACGCAAGCCTTTGAACTCGGCAATCCTGATTTCGGACTGGAAAAGAGTTGGGGCATCGAAGGCACGCTGCGCGGCCAGGGCGATGGCTACACGCTCTCGCTCTCGGCCTATCATAACTGGTTCGACGGCTATATCTACGATGTGCGGGTCGATGACGGCGTCTGCATGGCCGCCAATGGGGGCGAACCGCTATCCTTCCCCTGCTACCAGAATCTGCAGGCGAATGCGCGCTATCTCGGCTTTGAAGCGGAAGGCACGGTGAAGTTGGGGCAGATCGGCAGCTATGCCCTCAACCTGGACGGCGTGGCAGATTATGTGCGCGCCACCATCGTCGGATCCGGCCCGGCGCCGCGCATACCTCCGCTGCGTCTGCTGGGCGGCCTGGAACTGCAGGGCGATCGGTTGAGCGTTCGCGGCGAAGTCGAACGCAGCTTCGCCCAGAACCGCATCACCGACACCGAAACGCCGACCGACGGCTTCACACTGGTCAACGCATCGTTGTCCTTCAAGCCGATAAAGGGCAACGGCCGGACGACCATCACCCTTTCCGCCAACAATATCTTCGATGTGGAGGCGCGGCGGGCGGCCAGTTTCCTGAAGGACTACGCCCCCCTGGCGGGACGGGATATCCGGCTGACGGCGCGGCTTTCGATCTGATAACCTGCTTGATTGCGCAATGTGACGATTTCGTTACAAGGCGCGGATGGACCAGGGGTGGGCAAAACTCGATCGGATGCGCCAGCGGGCGTATAAGGGCGGCTGAATGCGTCAGATCGCCGCCCTTCCCTATTCGACCGGCCCTGACGGGTCGATGCGGATCCTGTTGATCACCTCGCGCGATACCCGCCGCTGGGTGATCCCCAAGGGCAATCGCATCAAGGGCATGGCCGGCCATCGCGCTGCCGAGCTGGAGGCCTATGAAGAGGCGGGCATTCACGGCATTGCCTGCCCTGCGCCGCTCGGCCGCTATCGCTATGACAAGAAGCGGCGGCGGGGCGACACGAAAGAGGCGACTGTCGAGGTTTTCCCGCTTGCGGTGACGGGCCAGTTGTCGCAATGGCCCGAACAAGGGCAGCGGGAACTGCGATGGTTCCCGGTTGCCGAAGCTGCAAAGGCTGTCGACGAACCCGATCTGCAATCCATCATCGCCGCTTTCCGCGAACCACCCCGTGATCCGGGCCTGTTCGTGCGGACGTTGCTGCGGGTCAAGGAATGGCAAAGCGAAAGGACTGGAATGCTGCGCTGGTTTCACGCGCTGATGCCCAAGCAAGGGCGCTTTTTCGAGCAGTTCGAGGATCATGCTGCGACCCTGGTCGCCGGTGCTGATGCGCTCGCCAAGCTGCTGAAGGGCGGGCCGGACATCGATGCCCATATCAAGGAGATTTCGGACCGGGAGCATGAGGCGGACGACATCATCCGCGAAGTGCTGCAGGATGTGCGCCGCATCTTCGTGACGCCGTTCGATCGCAGCGCCATCACCGGACTGATCGGGGTGATGGACGACGCCATCGACCAGATGAACCAGACGGCCAAGGCTATCGCGCTGTTCGAGGTGACGGAATTTCCGTCCCAGATGCAGGACATGAGCGCGCTGATCGTCGAATGCGCGCGGATCACGGCGGAGACGATGCCGCTGCTGCGTTCGCTGAACCTCAATTCGGCGCGGCTGCATGACCTGACCGAACGGCTGGTGAAGCTGGAGGGGCATGCCGACATCCTGCATGAGGCGGGACTGAAAGCGCTCTACAATCAGGCGCGGCAGGGCAATCCGATGGATTTCGTCGTCGGAAACGAAATCTACAGCCATCTGGAGAAGGTGACGGATCGGTTCGAGGACGTCGCCAACGAGATTTCCGGCCTGGTCATCGACCACGCCTGATCCGGCCAGAGAAGACAAGAGCCGCAGACATATGGAAGCCCAACTCGCCTTTCCGCTGCTGGTCGCGCTGATCGGCATCGCGCTGCTGTTCGATTTCCTGAACGGGCTGCACGACGCCGCCAACTCGATCGCGACCATCGTATCGACGCGGGTCTTGAAACCGCAATATGCGGTCGCGTGGGCGGCGTTCTTCAATTTCATCGCCTTCCTCTTCTTCGGGTTGCATGTGGCGGAGACGGTGGGCAAGGGCATTGTCGATGCCAGCATCATCGATCCGGCCGTGATTTTCGGCGCGCTGATGGGGGCGATCGCCTGGAACCTCATCACCTGGGGGTTGGGCATCCCTTCCTCCAGCAGTCATGCGCTGATCGGCGGATTGCTGGGCGCGGGGACCGCCAAGGCCGGGGCTTCGGCAGTGGTATGGAGCGGGGTGTTCAAGACCAGCGCCGCCATCGTGCTGTCGCCTGCGATCGGGCTGATCCTGGCATTGCTGCTGGTGCTGATCGTGAGCTGGATCTTCCGGCGCTTCACTCCGCAGGGGGCGGACCGGGTGTTCCGGAAGATGCAGCTTGTGTCGGCGTCACTCTATTCGCTGGGGCATGGCGGCAATGACGCGCAGAAGACGATGGGGATCATCGCGGTGCTGCTCTATTCGCAAGGCATGCTGACGGGCGGATTCCATGTGCCCTTCTGGGTGGTGCTGAGCTGTCAGGCGGCGATGGGCATGGGGACGTTGCTGGGCGGATGGAAGATCGTCCACACCATGGGATCGAAGATCACGCGATTGACGCCGGGGCAGGGGTTTTGCGCGGAGACGGGCGGGGCGCTGACGCTGTTCCTGGCGACGCATCTGGGCGTGCCGGTATCGACGACCCATACCATCACCGGCGCGATCGTGGGCGTGGGGGCTTCGCGGCGGTTGTCGGCGGTCCGGTGGAACGTGGCGTCGAGCATCATCGTCGCCTGGGTGGTGACGCTGCCGGCGGCGGCGGCGATCGGCGCGGCCTTTTACGGGCTGACGCGGCTTTTCTGACGGGAAAAGGGCGCGGTCGGTTTTTCCGCCGCGCCCTTCCCTCTCCTGAACCTTGAAATGATCAGCCCACCCGGCCGAGGCGGTGGTAGAGATTGGCGTATTTGACCGATTCCGGCTGGTCCTGAACCTCGCGCAGATAATGGGCGATGGCGGTGCGGATCAGGCCGAAATCCTCCGGCGAGAAAACCGCGCGGGAGCGGGCGGGCTGGGGTGCTTGGGTCGTTTCCATGGGGCTTCCTTTCCGTTGGGATGACGCATCAAACCATGAACCTGTCGGTCAATGAAGGGCGATTAGTGAGGCGGTGTCATGCGGTGACTTGTTCATATTGTCATTTTTTGACATAGTGACAGTATGGCGGATGATCGGAAACTCTATCTGGGGCCGAAGCTGCGGGTTTTGCGGCGGGAATTGGGGCTCAACCAGACGCGGATGGCGGAGGAGCTGGGGGTATCGCCCAGTTACCTGAACCATCTGGAGCGCAACCAGCGGCCGTTGACGGCGCAGATGCTGCTGCGGCTGGCCAATGTCTATGACATCGACATTCGCGATTTCGTCGCCAGCACGCAGGAAGGGGCCGCGAGCGCGCTGGGGGAGATTTTATCCGATGCGCTGGTGCGCGACATCGGCGTCGCCAAGGACGAAGTGCTGGAGGTCGCGGAGAATTATCCGGGGGTGAGCGAGGCGATCGGGCGCTTTTACCGGGCGCTCAGCGATTTGCGGCGGTTGCCGGAGCAGGTGGCGGCGGGATCGGCCGGGGCGCCGGGGAGCGTGGCGCCGCTGCATGCGCCGATCGACTGGCTGCGCGAGACGATAGCGCGGGCGGGCAATCATTTCGCGGAACTGGACGCGGCGGCGGAGTCGCTGGCGGGGGAGCTGGGCGACGATCCCTCTGCCGTGCAGGCGGGGATCCGGGCGCGGCTGAAGGAGCGGCACGGCATGGCCGTGCAGATCGTGCGGGAGGATGTGCTGGCGGGGACGCTGCGCCATTATGACATGCACCGGCGGCGGCTGTTGCTGAGCGAGCGGCTGGCCTCTTCGGGGCGGCTGTTCGCGGTCGCCTACCAGTTTTGCGCGCAGGAACTGGCGGACGGGATCGCCGCGCAGGTGGCGCGGGCGGGGCCGCCGGACGAGGACAGCCGCCGGCTCGCGGGGATCGCGCTCACCAACTATGCGGCGGCGGCGCTGATCATGCCCTATGACCGTTTCGCCAAGGCGGCGGAGCAGAGCCGACACGACCTGCCGCTGCTGCGGGCGCGCTTTGGCGTGTCGATGGAGCAGCTTGCCCATCGGCTGACCAGCCTGGGGCGGACGGGGGCGCGGGGCGTGCCCTTCTTCATGGCGAAGGTGGACCGGGCGGGCATCATGTCCAAGCGCTTCGACGGGGAGGCGTGGCCCTTTGCGCGGCTGGGGGGCAGTTGCCCGCGCTGGGACGCGCATGAGGCGCAGGCGCCGGATGCGGTGCTCCCCCAACTGATCGAGACGATGGACGGGCGGCGCTTCATCAGCCTGACCGTGGGGCTGCCCAGGGAGGGCGGTGCGCGGGGGCGGTCCGTGATCGCGCTTGGCTGCGAGGCGAAGCATGGGGCGCGGATCGTGCATGCCGACGGGATCGACCTGGAGAAGGGCGCAGCGACGCAGGTGGGGCCGACCTGCCATTTGTGCGAGCGGCGGGGGTGTCCGGATCGCGCCCTGCCCCCGGTGACGCGGGCGCTGGATTTGCATGGCTATGAGCGGACGGTGGCGCCGTTTCCGTTTCGGCGGGTTTGAGGGCCTTGTTGTCTTAAATGCCGTAGAGCAGCTACTAGCGCGTCACACATCTAGCTCTATTTAGGAAACAGCATCTCGCGAACACGAAGGAAAAATGTGTCGGCCCGGATCGAATCGCGAAGTTTTTCACGATTTTCAGAACTTAACTGTGCGGCCAACTTTGTGAGTTTCTTTGACACGTCCTTTACAACAGCCTTAAATTTCTCCTCATCCGCCGCAGTATCTACTATAGACTTCGCGATGCTCGCAACGTCCTTAGGCTTACGTACCTTTAATACATCTACGCCCTTAGTTATAGTCTGGTACACAGCCCACAAAATGTAGAACCGGTAAATTTTCAGGGCATTTTCGATTTTCTGGTTACGCCAGAGAAATTCTAACCGATAATAAAGGTATGCGACGGCGTGATAAAGACGAACATCACTTTCTTCTTGAAATATAACCCCGGAGTTCTCTTTAAATATTTTTTTATAGTCACGCGCAGATCGGTTCGGCTGATTGAGAAGAGTTGCAGAAATTGCCTTCATTAACACCGGCAGCTGCATGATCCTTGCACGTTCGATCTGTTCCCGCTGATATTGATTCTCCCGACGTTCAATAAATATTTTCAACTGGTCGTCAATTGATTGACAGTATTCTTCAATATTTTTCACAAACGGTAGAAGTGCGAGAAATTGCTCTTCATTTATTTTATTCTGACTATTAGTCCCTATAATAATAGAAGCAATAAATTCATCATCAGTTGTACCGATTAGCCGAAAAGGAACGGAAACATCTTTTAGATTTCCTCTGTTATTAAAAAGGATGTTCGTCGTTTGACATCCATTCACAATCTGATAATCTTCAATGCGAAACTCGTCAGCGGTCCTGTGGATGGATTTAGCTATGACAGTAACGCCATTATTTCTAAAAACGAAGTCTGCCCCCTGGTGTTCATCTATTGTGTCAGAAATTCTTTTGTTTAACGGCGAATTTTCATTGTAATCTCTGACATTATCGAAAAATATGTAGCGATTGATGTCGATAACGACCCCATCGTTATCTGTAACTTCCACCATCTTCACCAGTTGAGATGCATCTATGAATCCGATGTAACCCTGTTCTACCTTCTCATTTTTCGGCAGCGGGACTTGTCGAGGGAATTCGATCTTGACCTGGGCAGAGCGGGAGGCCGAACGATAGAATGTTTGAAGCTTGTCTGCTCCCAGCATCTCGACGACAATGCTATCTTTGTCGAAAATGCTACGATCCCTCAATCGCCCTGTACGATCCTCGATCAACTTCTCTATGCGCGCCGGATTCTTATAAAGGCCGGATGTAGCATAGTAGATGCGCAGACCGGGGTTCTTTTTGGCAACGGCCTTCCTATATATGAGGTCTTTAACGTTAATAAGGTCATCTAACTGGTCACTTTCGCCGTACAGCTCGTCGTCGAAAAACTCATCTACTGCGTCGAACAGCTTGCCAATATCCCCATAGTCGTAGCTGGATCCTGTCTTAGACTGGAAAAATACGAATTCGACCTCAGGATTATTGATATCCTGAAGGGCAGCAGTGGCTTCATCCGTATCGGTAACGAGATTCCCTTGAATGATGACAGCAGCACCGTCCAAGCCAAACTCATTTCCCTTCAGGTGAACCTGCAGGGGGTCGATCCCATGCCCAAGCTGGCCAGAAATAACAGAATAGATTGTGTAAGCCTCGAACACGTCTGATTCAGACATGTGGTGAAGAGACTCATTGATCTTAAACTGCTGGCACTGGGCCTTTATAACTGGATGCACCGTCACCCTCTATCTACTTCGTTCAGTGTTATGGACCATATAATGTAGCCGGGAGAAATCTAGCGAATTCCAGCAAATACATCGAAGGCGGTTCTTAATAAGATAGATCATTCAGCTGGATCAACAGGTGGTGCTCCACCGTTCAGACGCTTTGCCTAGAAGTTTAAACTCGGATTTCGATTGAGCTCAATTTGAGCGTGAACTGCCATCTTTGCCGCACAAAAAAGGGGCCGCCGGGCAGGCGACCCCTTTTATCCTCTCCGCGAAAGCGGGCGGGCTGTTTTTAGTCGGCCTTCGTCTGAAGGTTGACGGCCGCATATTTGCCGCGGCGGTCGACTTCCAGTTCGAAGTCGAGGCGATCACCCTCGTTCAGCGCGCTCATGCCGGCGCGTTCGACGGCGCTGATGTGCACGAATGCGTCGGGCTGGCCGTCGTCGCGCTGGATGAAGCCGAAGCCCTTCATGGCGTTGAAGAACTTGACCGTGCCGCTGGCGCGTTCGCCGGTAAGCTGGCGCTGCGGGCCGCGGTCGCCGCCGCCCGGACGATCGCCGAAGCCACCAGCGCGGGGTTCGCGCGGTTCGCGGGGACGATCCGTGACGGGGAGCGGTTCACCCTCGATCTTGAGATCGGTGGCCGACACCTTGCCGCCGCGATCCACCAGGGTGAAGCCGAGCGGCTGGCCTTCGGCGAGGCCGGTCAGGCCCGCCTGCTCAACGGCGCTGATGTGGACGAACACGTCTTCGCCGCCATCGTCACGGACGATGAAGCCAAAGCCCTTCTGACCGTTGAAGAATTTTACGACGCCGGTGCCTTCGCCGACGACCTGGGCGGGCATGCCGCGGCCACCGCCGCCGAAACCACCACCACCGCCGCCGCCGAAGCCGCCGCGACCACCGCCGCCGCCGCCGAAGCCGCCGCGATCACCGCCGAAACCGCCGCCGCCGCCGCCGCCAAAGCGGTCGCCACCGCCGAAGCCGCCACGATCACCACCGAAACCACCACGATCACCACCGAAACCACCACGATCGAAACCACCGCCAAAACCGCCGCGATCACCACCATAGAAACTGTCGTCGCCGAAACCGTCGCGCTTGTCCTTGCCGCGCCCGCCGCGGCGACCTCTATCAAAACTCATGCCCTGTTGGTCACTTTCGCTTCGCCCCAGACTAAACCGGACAAACATGTCGGGCGAATGACATGCAGAATCCACCGCCAGTACGCGGTTTGGGAATCACTATATCAACTTTTCAGGGACAGGCGAATGATTTTTGAGGCGGGCAAAAGGCGTTAAATTCGCCGGTCCGGGAGGGAATGGGCGCCTTTCGTTCCCGGTCGCCAAGGGGCGATTGCGAACCGGCCGCTTTGGCCATAGAGGAAGAATCATGACCGTATATTTCCACGAAGAGGATCTGCCCGAGGGCGTCCTGGCCCCCGGCCCGATCGCCGTCGACACCGAAACCATGGGGCTGATCACGCCACGCGACCGGCTGTGCCTGGTGCAGATCAGCGACGGGAAGGGCGACGAGCATCTGGTGCGCTTTTCGCCCGGCAGCGATTATGCCGCGCCGAACCTGCGCGCGGTGCTGGCCGATCCGGCGCGGCTGAAGCTCTATCATTTCGGGCGTTTCGACATTGCGGCGATCCGCCATTATCTGGGCGTGGTGGCAGCGCCCGTCTATTGCACCAAGATCGCGTCGCGGCTGGTGCGGACCTATACCGACAGGCATGGCCTGAAGGAACTGGTGCGCGAGATGCTGGGGCAGGAGATCAGCAAGCAGCAGCAGTCGAGCGACTGGGGCGCGCCCGCGCTGTCCGACGCGCAGAAGGATTATGCGGCGTCGGACGTCAGGTACCTGCATGCGTTGAAGGCCGAGCTGGACAAGAGGCTGGTGCGCGAGGGGCGGATGGAACTGGCGCAGGCCTGTTTCGATTTCCTGCCGCACCGGGCCGAGCTGGACCTGGCGGGATGGCCGGAGATCGACATCTTCGCGCATATGTGAGGGCTGAACCCATGTCGATTCAGGCCGATCAGCAACGCAATGTGCGCCGGCACTGGGCGCGGCCGGGGGGGAGCCATGACCGGCTGGTCGGGCTGCTCAAGAACTGGTTGCCGGTGTCGGTGGGCGTGCTGGCGGCGATGCTGGCGACGGCGCCCTTTACCGGGGGG
>Ga0207702_10000978_pt1 | contig 29280 bp, 26 predicted proteins | sample KBSCornC62_FD_184302 | JGI IMG/M metagenome (GOLD analysis project Ga0207702, IMG submission 184302) | Corn rhizosphere microbial communities from Kellogg Biological Station, Michigan, USA - KBS Corn C6-2 (SPAdes) (version 2) | ecosystem: Host-associated > Plants > Roots > Rhizosphere > Soil ... | reverse complement strand
CTGACGGGGGCGCCCGGGGCCGGCAAGACATACGTATTGAACGAATTTATACGCAGAGCTTCCCGGGCGGGGAAGACGGTGGCGGTCACGGCCAGCACGGGTATCGCGGCAACGCACATCGGTGGCATGACCATTCACAGCTGGTCAGGCTTAGGCATAAAAGACTTTCTGTCCGACTGGGACAAAGAAAATCTGACCAAAAAAGACAAGCTGGTCAAACGGTATAACGGTGCTGACGTGCTTGTTATCGACGAAGTGTCGATGCTGCACGGTCACCGGCTGGATATGGTCAACGAAGTTGCCAAGCTGCTGCGCAAAAGCGAAAAGCCGTTTGGCGGTCTGCAGGTGATACTCGTGGGTGACCTGTTCCAGCTGCCGCCGATTACCCGCGGCAGCGATGTGGTTGACTTTGTGCATCTGAGCGCTGCGTGGGAGGAACTGGATCCGAAGATCTGTTATCTCACCGAACAGCACCGCCAGACCGGCGATGAACTGCTCGATCTGCTCGAAGCCATGCGCCGCGGCGACGTCGGCGAGCTCCATGAAGCTGCACTGCAGGAACGGCTCAAAGAAAAGCGCCCAGACGACCTGGTGGTTACGCGGCTGTATAGCCACAATATGGATGTCGACAGCATAAACGACCGCCACCTTAAGGACATCCTGGAAAAGCCAGAGGTGTTCAATATGCAGGCAAATGGCCAGGGTGCTAAGGTGGAGCAGCTGCAAAAAAGCGTGCTTGCACCGGAACGGCTGGAGCTCAAAAAGGGCGCCGAGGTAATGTTTGTGGCAAATAACTTTCCATCCGGCTTTGTGAACGGCACCCGGGGCAGGGTAGTTGATTTTGTAGAGGGCTGGCCGCTCGTGGAACTACCTAGCGGCCGCGAAATAAAAGTGGAGCGCCACAGCTGGAAGCTCGAAGAGGACGGCCGTACGAAGGCAGAGGTAGCCCAGCTGCCGCTGCGACTGGCGTGGGCCATAACTATTCATAAAAGCCAGGGTATGAGCCTGGACGCGGCCGAAATAGACCTGAGCCGCAGCTTTACTCCAGGCATGGGTTACGTGGCACTCAGCCGCGTGCGTAGCATGGGCGGCGTATACCTGACGGGTATAAACCAGATGGCACTGTCCATGCACCCCATGATTTTTGAATTCGACGCCGACTTGCGTTCGGCTTCAGAGGCACTGGCGAACATCACCGAAGACTGCAAGCCGGAAACTGCCGCCGAAGCAGCCGCATCGTCACCCTCCTTTGACGAAGATCTGTTCAAACAGCTCAAAGACTGGCGCTACCACAAGGCGGTTGCCGAAAAGCTCCCGGCATATATGGTTGCCCATGACAGCGTGCTCGAGGAACTGGCCCGCCGCAGACCCCAGACCTCCCAGGCGCTTCTGGGTATAAAAGGCATGGGTCAGAGCAAGCTCGAAAAGTACGGACCAGATATACTTGCGATTCTTGCACCCGAGTCGTAGGGTTCACCGCACGCCTCATTTGCTCAAAACCATTCCACCGGCATGGTTTTTGCTCGCGGGACTGGATTCTTGCATCAAAAGCGAGATGTGCGGCGAGTTCGTAACGTAAGTGGTATCATAGGAGCATCATGCAGCAGAAGCCGACCCGCAGACGTAGGCCGCCCAAGCAGCCGAACAACTACGCGTTTATAGATAGTCAAAACTTAAACCTAGGTGTTCAAAAGATTGGCTGGAAAATGGATTGGAAACGATTCCGCCAGTGGCTGGCCGACCAGTACGGTGTCACGCACGCCTATATGTTCATCGGCTACATGGCCGAGAACGAGAGCCTGTACGAGCTTATGCACGACCACGGCTATCTGGTAGTACTCAAACCGACGCTCGAAGTCAAAGTCCGGCCCGAAGACGAGACGGGGAAGAATGGCGAAGAACAGAAGCCAATTGTCAAAGGTAATATCGATGCCGATCTGGTGCTCTACGCCATGAAGGAATTTCGTGACTACGATAAAGCGGTCATCGTTAGCGGTGATGGCGATTTCTTTGGTTTAGTTGAATATCTCGAGCAGCAGCAAAAACTGCTAAAAATACTTACCCCAAACCAGCGTTACAGCACATTGCTTAAGCAATTCGACCCATATATCGAAGGTCTTGACCAGCATCGCAGCGAGCTCGCTTACCACGACCGGCCGAAGCGACGAATGAACGCGGAGCGTAGGGCGTAGCAGGGTAACCTGCCGGCAAGTGACGCACAAAGCACTCGTCGTTGTTTCTGTACCCCAACTCACAGTCCATGCTGTTTCGCTGCGCTATACTGGTCATATATCAGGAGGAGCCATTGTGAAGATTACTAAACTTGGCCACGCGTGTCTGCTCGTGGAAATGCCGGCGCCGGTGAACCGCACGGCACTGTTTGACCCCGGCATGCTCAGCACTGTCGATGTCGACAGCCTGGAATTTCTGGATGACATCATCATCACGCATAGCCACTTTGACCATTTTAGCCTGGATCTTATAAAAGAACTGGTCGCGAAATTTCCAAATGTGCACCTTACCGCACCCGACGAGGTGGTCGAGCAGCTTAACATGGAAAGCATTCCGGCAACCAGTGCCGCCTCCGATGGTATTGTGTTTTTCGACAGCCCGCACGAAGTCGTACGGCCGTTGTACAATTTCGACCCGCCGCAAGAGCTCGGCGTGCACTATCTGGACACACTCAGCCACCCCGGTGACAGTCACAGTTTCCGCGAGTCAAAAGCGGTGCTTGCGCTGCCGGTCCAGGGCCCTTGGGGTCATCCGGTTGACGCCGTGAGAATCGGGCTGGAGCTCAAGCCGAAATACATCATCCCGATTCATGACTGGCACTGGCGGGACGAAGCACGCGACAGCTTGTACGGTGATATGGAAAAAGATTTTGCCGCTGCAGATATTACATTTATAAAACCGGTAAACGGCGAGTCATTCATACTCGAGGTGTAAGAGGGCGAATGGCTAGACTGCTAGGGCAAGGCTTGCAGTATGCTCGGCTCGCTCAGATGCTTCACGACGCTCGGCTAGTAGTTTGGCGAACTTCGCAGCGCCAACGTTTTTAAGCAATCCCATGTAAAAACTTGCGGCTGTTGGCTCGGGGTGTAATAGGTGCCCGCCACCGTCCGCCAGCATCCCGACCATCGCCGTGGTTCCCACATAACGGTCTCTGCCAGTCTGAGCGCCGGTAACTGTTTCGATGCCGAAGGAGTTGCGTAGGGCAGTGTATCCTACCTGGCTGCTGACGATCATTCTGAACGCGTACGGTGCTGAGCGCTCTGCTTCGTCGGGTCTATAAATCGGCAGCCCAACACGTGGGTTGGCGTTATGTTCTGTTGGTATGGGGGAGAGCGTGACCAAGCCGCCCCCGGTCTGCTCACTGCCGTTGATAGCAATGGCAAACGGGTGCATGGGGTATTTTCTTTTCTCACCCTCCATGGTGGGGATGAGCAGTCCTTCACTAGCCTCGATGCAGGGTATGCGGCAGGGGACTTGGCTCACGCCGGCTGCCTGCATATCCAGGCCCAGGCTAAGCAGCTCTACGGCATAGGAGGTCGGTATTTCGGTACTCACCAGATTCATTAACAAAATTATAACACAAAACAAGGTAATTACTACTTTTAGTATCATAATATTGACAAAAAGCTTAAGTTTTGTTACTATGTCTTTACTATTTAAAAAAATAATAGTAAAACAAATATGAAAAAGAAAACACTCCATCGCCACACCCATCCCTTGCACTGGCACGGCAGCATGGTCCTGGCCGTAGCGGCACTGTTGCTTACCAGCTTCAAATGCAGCAACGAGATGATCCGCGCATTGCACGCCGTACCGACACCTGCGCCGGTGATGGACTCTGTATACCTTCGTGATGCCGAGACAGGGCATCCGCCTATTATCTTAAGCATTTCCCGGCACGCTTCTGCTAGTGGCAAATAGTACGATGCCCATCTTTGGCACATCTTCGGCGAAAACTTGCCCTCCTATAGCTTCAAGCCGGGCCGTCTGTGTCTTTTAGTGTAAGGATGGCTCGGTTTTGGCATATATCCGACCTAACCGTTCGGCTATCATCCCGTCGTATTTCTCATACGCCTGCTTTCCGGTGCTCGGTTTTCATCCGAAGCTGTACTCAAATATGGGCGTCTCATCCCAGCCACCATCCGGAACTGCCTCCAAATCTGAAAAGCCAACCCATTTTGCTGAAGTACAGGGTAGTGCTTGCTGTGGATAGCGTGACGCAACATGTAGGGTTATGCACAGTTATGGCCTGATTCTGTGGAAAACTAGTGGGCTAAATGCTGCGTTTTTATCAAAAAGGGGCTTGTAAGTGGGTGTGTGTGGGTAGTAAACTCATGGAAGTGGGTAATGGTAGGTAGCAACCCTACCTACTGAAAACAAAAAATATAAAAACCTACTAGTAACTTCAAACTTACTTAACCAAATGACACAGGTGGACTTCTTCCAGCGAAAGCTAGACGACAAACGTCGGCTAACAATACCGACTGAGTTGCGCGAGCGTTTCGCAAGCGGAGCAGTCATTACACGTGGCTTTGGAAACTATCTGCACTTGTACCCGAAGGATTTCTGGGAACAGGTTGTCGAACCGAAACTCGAAGGCGATGTGCTGGACGAGCGGACGGCAGACCTGAATGTCCAGTTCCGGATGGGGAAGATCGAGCAGGCACTCGACGGCAAGCAGGGGCGGATAACGCTGGAACAGCATTTGCTGGAATACGCAGGCATTGACCGTGATGTGTCAGCCATAAGCGTCGGTAACAAATACTGGCGAATCATGGCGGCAGACATGGGCTGAATCTTCTAAAGAAGTTACAAAAAGCACCTTAACAATCAGGCAGAACACACGAATAGGCCTCCAGCCGATCAACGGCTGGGAAGGAGAAACCTAAATAAACAGATTTCTGTTTACGGTATATGCTAACAACTGTCTAATGACGGGGAAGAGCAGCCCGAGCGAAAACCACGTTTTTCGCCCGGCGCGATGAGAAACCCAGAATGGGGGTCTCATTACCGCACAAGGTTAGCTATTCGGCAGTCAACACACGGACTTGAGAAGGATAACCGTGTTAAAAAACCTTCGTTCTTTCCCTAAAACACCTCCCAAAACTCCACCTCACACATAAGTCTCTCAATTCGTTACAGGGGTCGAAAGTATCACAAGTAGCAATACTTGGTTTAACTCTTAAACATTCGTTACTTTCATTACGACGCTTGTAACACCTACAAAAACAAAAACTCCAAAAAAACAAACAGTTGGCTGCTGAATAGGTGACCTTGTCACAGTTTTATCTCTTCAAACGAATAAAACAAAAACAAACACCAAAACAAAAAACAAAACATATAATCTTTTAACAAAGATAGTACCCCATGCTCGGAAAAGGGAAGCAAGCTTCCATTTTCTTTCGTAGCGGGTACAATAGTGCGAATGCACCAAGAGCTGAATGAGCACGTCCCAGTGTTATTGGCACCAGTACTGCAGTACCTGAACCCGCAGGCGGGCGAGAGCTATCTCGACCTAACGGCAGGGTACGGCGGACACGCGAGTGCCATCTTGGAACGTACGAAAGCACCGGAGCAAGCGATCTTAGTCGATAGGGACGCGAATGCTATTACAGCATTAGCGGGCCTCGAGCGACAGGGAGTGTGCTTGTTACACCGGGATTTTTTGTCGGCTTCGGAGCACCTAGTTGCTACAGACGAGAAGTTCGATATCATTTTGGCAGACTTGGGCGTTTCGTCACCGCACCTTGATAATGCCGACCGAGGCTTTGCCTTCGCCAGTGACGGTCCACTCGATATGCGAATGGACCAAACACAGACACTCGACGCCGCGACTGTAGTAAATACCTATAGTGCCGAAAATCTGGAGCGGATCCTCCGTGAATATGGGGAAGAGCCGCGCGCCAGGACTATTGCACATGCAATTGTCGAGAACAGGCCGTTTAGCTCAACGCAGCAATTGGCCGATACCGTTCGCACAGTCATGCCGAAGGGAAGCAAGATACACCCAGCAACCCGTACTTTTCAGGCACTTCGTATAGCCGTAAATGACGAACTGGAGTTGCTGCGTGCAAGCTTGCCGCTGTGGATCGAACTGCTTAAGCCTGGCGGGCGATTGGCGGTCATCAGCTTTCATAGTCTGGAAGATCGCATTGTCAAACAGGCGTTCGCTGAACAGGTAGGTAACCGATATGACGCAACACTGCAGCCACTGACCAAGCGTCCAGTTACGGCCGACCGGCAGGAATTAGTTTTTAACCCGCGTGCCAGGAGTGCAAAACTCCGGGCCGTAGTGAAAAAATAAAAAAAAGAAAGGGATCTCTATGCCAGCAACAGTCCCAACTGTGCACAAAATAGAAGTGCTAGATAAATCCCGCGCCTCACACGTCCGCGTTCGCGTGGGCGAGTAGGAAAGCAAGGAGCGGCTCCGTCGTCAGATGGCGGAGCCAATCCTCAAAAAACAAAAAGGAAAAACAAAAACAAGTAATGACGTATTCAAGCACTCTTGCTTTAGGCAGGCAGCAGAATCTCGCGCGGGGTCAGAACTCCGTAACTTTCCGTACACCCGACAAACGGCTTGGTCCGGTCAGCAACACCATTATTCTAATTGTTTTGGCATGTTTGCTGGGACTGTTATACCTGACGCAGGTTACGAGGACGAACTCGTACGGTTATCAAATAAACAACTTGCAGGAAAAACAATCGCAGTTGCAGCAGCAGCACGAAGATCTGACAGTGGCCTCAGCTCGTGAACAGTCCATTGATCGCACGGCCAGCAGTAGCACGGCACAAGCTATGACCCCGGTAGCTCCGGCCGGCAGCGTTCAATAAAGATTTCTGTTGACGCGTTTTGCTGAAGAGAAGTTCAGGTTCTGTCTGACTATTTGTGCAATCATCAAAACAGGTAATAACAGAGAAGTTACGGTATAATTTATAGTAAGTATGACCCAACAACCGGCAACGAGGGTAGCAGACCCGGTGCAGCGGGCGCGTATATGGTATGCGCTTCTGCTGGTGGTATTTGGTACGTTTGCACTGCGCGTGTTCTACCTGCAGGTTATTCGGCACGATTATTACAAGCGGGCAGCGCTGAGCGACCAGCTTAAGCAATATTCGGTACCGGCAGAGCGGGGGATCATTACCGCACATCTGGGTGATGGTACGGTGCCAATAGTGCTGAATCAGAAGCTGTATACGTTGTATGCCGACCCGACTGTAGTCAAACATCCGCAGCAGGTGGCAGATAAGTTGCAACCGATAGTCGGCGGCAATGTAGACGGTCTGGCAGACAAGTTGCGGACTGGCGGAACGCGCTACGTGGTGCTTAAGCAAAAGCTTACGAATGTGCAAAGTAAAAAGGTGCTCGGCTACAAGCTGCCCGGTGTTGGCGCCGAAGAACAGGATTATCGAACCTATCCGCAGGGTGAGATGGCGTCGCAGCTGCTTGGGTTTGTAGACAACAGTGGTGCAGGCGAATATGGCATAGAGCAGGCGATGAACAAGCAGCTGGCCGGCACGCCGGGACAACTCAAGGCAGTAACCGACATTAATGGTGTGCCATTGGCGGCCAGTCCCAATAACATTTCGGTGGCGCCGACAAATGGCGACAGTGTGGGGCTGACTATCGATGTTGGTATGCAGTCGGCAGTCGAAAAGATTGTGCAGGCTGCCCAGAAACAGTACAAGTCAAAGAATGTCAGCGCGATTGTTATGGATGTGCACACCGGCCAGGTAAAAGCGATGGCAAATTACCCTACGTACGACCCGGCGAACTACCAGAACGTATCCGACCCGAGCGTGTTTTCGAACGACACGGTTACAGCGCCAATAGAGCCTGGCTCGATTACCAAACTGTTTACGGTGGCAACTAGCCTGCAAAAAGGGGTTATTTCGCCCACATCGTCGTTTTATGACCCGGGAACGTGGTCTATAGATGGTGCTTCGGTGAGCGACGTGGCCTCCGACCATAGCCAGGGCGCACAGACGGTGCTTTCTACGCTCGATAAATCGCTCAATACGGGGGCAACCTGGATGCTGATGCAGCTGGGTGGTGGCAAAATCAACGCACAGGCCCGAAACACGCTGTACGATTACTTTACGAATCACTTTATGCTTGGCCAGATGACCGGCATACAACAGGGGAATGGTGAAGAAGCCAGCGGTTACGTGCCAAAGCCACAAGATAACGGCGCGGGCATAAACCTGACATTCGCCAATGTGTCGTTCGGCCAGGCATACACTGCCACTGCGCTGCAGATGGTATCTGGACTCAGTAGCATTTTGAACGGTGGCACATACTATCAGCCGACATTGGTCGATCAGATAACGAACCCCGATGGCAAGGTTACAAACATTGCACCCAAGGCCGAAAAAGAAGGCGTGATCTCGCAGGATGTGAGTGACAGTGTGATCTCGCTGATGGAACAGAACAACACCAACCACATCCATGAGGGCTATTCGTATCTGAACTTCGGACCAAACTACAGTGTTGGCGGCAAAACCGGAACGGCCCAGATTGCCAATCCCATCGGCGGCTATTACCCGAACGAGTACAACGGAACATACATAGGATTTGTAGGCGGTAATACGCCGCAGTACGCCATTGTGGTGTACAACATGCAGCCAAACGACTACGGCGAGTTTGCCGGTGCAGGGGCGGGGCAGCCGGTTTTTGCCAACATTGCCCACACGCTCATCAACGATTTCGGCGTCACTCCCAAGGGGAATCCATGATACAATTTACCCTAGGAAACAGTAAAATAAACAAACATGCCAGTAACCAAGCGAACCAGGGCCGGGTCGGATACGGACGCGCGTATGCGTCGGTATTTGCATACGCTTGGCGTATGTTTGCCGGCGGCATGCCCCGCTCTGAAGGACTAAGCCGTGGTTAGTCGTCCTATTCCAATTCGTGCTCGCAATAACGAGGCTGTCGAGCAGGACGAGCAGGCACGTCGGCACCGGCCCGACTACTGGCTGGTGGTTATCGCATTGTTTTTGATATCGGTCGGCCTGATTGTGGTATACGCCATCAGCCCGGCACTGACAGCCACTGACGGGAGCACGGGCTCGCATTACGTGAGCCGGCAGATGATAGCTGTGTTTATGAGCATAGTCGCATTCCTGGTGACGGCACGGATTCCATTGAGTGTCTGGCGGCGCTGGCAAAAACCGCTCATAGTGGTCGCTGCCTTGGGTACGCTCATGGCTTTGGTAACACCGGTGATTCCCGAATATCCGGCGCACCGCTGGATTCGTTTGGGTGGGCTTTCCTTGCAGTCGGTGGAACCACTGAAATACGCGCTGCTGGTCTGGTTTGCCAGCTTTTTGACGATAAAAGCACGTGAAGGGAAGCTGTCTGAGGGAAAGCAGACATTGCAGCCACTTGTAATTGTGGTGGTCATCATCGGCATTGTGGTGGCGGGCATACAGAGCGATCTTGGCTCCACCGGTGTTATTGTGGCGATGCTCGGCGCAATGGCGTACATAGCCGGGCTGCCCATGAAGCGCATTCTAATGGTGGTCGGGATTATAGCCATCGGTACTATTCTGCTGGTTTCGGCTATCCCATATCGGCGCGAACGGCTGTTTACCTTCCTGCACCCGGAAAGCAACTGTTTGACTACCGGGTATCAGGCGTGTCAGGCGCTGATCGCCGTAGGGTCTGGTGGCATCAACGGGCTTGGTCTGGGCCGTAGCGTGCAGGCGTACGGCTACCTGCCGGAAGCGCAGGACGATTCGATCTTTGCCATTTACGCCGAAAAGTTCGGGTTTGTGGGTGTCATGCTGCTGCTAGGCTTGTTCGTGACGCTGTTTGCTCGGCTGCGCACCATACTGGAGCGCTCGCCGGATATGTTTAGCCGTCTGGTTGTGGCTGGTGTTCTGGCGTGGCTCAGCACGCAGACGATTATCAATGTAGGCGCCATGATTGGCCTGCTGCCGCTCAAAGGCATCACGTTGCCGTTCGTAAGCTATGGCGGTACGAGCGTGCTGTTTGTCGGCGCTGCCTTAGGCCTGGTTTTCCAGATTTCGCACTATACCAGCTTCACTCCACGAAATGTTAAGCGCAGTGAAAGGACGAACTATGAAGATAGTGGTGACGGGCGGCGGGTCCGGCGGGCATATCACCCCGATCTTAGCAGTCGCGCATGAGCTAAAACAGCTGCAGCCCGGCGTCGAAATAATCTACGTCGGCGAACGAGGCGACAAGCTTTCGGATGTGCCAGCAGCGGACCCGAACATAGACGCCGTGCATACTGTGTGGGCGGGGAAGTTGCGTCGCTATTCGGACGAAGACTGGAAGCAGTGGCTGAATGTCAAAACACAGTCGCTAAACCTGCGTGACGCGAGCCGTTTAGCTCGCGGGGTAGGGCAGAGTTATCGGCTCATAAAGCAATTGCAGCCCGATGTGATATTTACACGAGGTGGCTTTGTAAGTGTGCCGGTAGCCATCGGTGGCTACCTGAACCACGTGCCATACATTACGCACGACTCCGACAGTGTGCCAAGCCTGGCGAATCGCCTGATTGCGCCTCGCGCTGCGATGCATGCTGTAGCACTGCCGGCGAAGCTGTACCCATACCCGTCTGACAAAACAGTAACTGTTGGCGTGCCAGTGAGCAAGGCTTACCTGCCGGTAACTCCCGAGCGACGGCGGTTGTACCGAAAGGAACTTGGTCTCGCGGACTATACGCAGATTGTCTTTCTGACAGGAGGCGGTAACGGTTCACGTATTTTAAACGAAGGCATGGTTCAGAATGTCCGGTATCTGCTTGGCGCGCTTCCGGACCTGGCGATTATCCATGTGGCCGGCCGGTCGCTGGAGGCGGAAACGAATCGTGCATACGATGCACTGAACCTGGGCGCTGCGCGGCAACGCGTGCAGGTACACGGTTTTATTTCCGGCATGGTTCGCTATTCCGGTGCGGCAGACGTAGTGATTACGCGCGGCGGCGCAACTACGCTTGCAGAGTATGCCATACAGGGCGTGTCGTGCTTGATTGTACCTTCGAAACAGCTCGGCTGGAACATCAAGAACGCTGAGATTCTCGCTAAGCAAGGTGCGGCAGTCGTACTCACCGAAGACCAGATGGAACAGCCGGAGCGGTTGGGGCGAACATTAGGCGACCTACTTTCGAATGACGACAAACGGGCGCATTTAGCGCAAACGCTGTCCGGCTACGCGCATCCTCAGGCGGCGGCGGAACTAGCGGCGCTAGTGCTGAAGGTTGCCGAGAAAGCGCAGCATGTTCGGGCGTAAGGCCAAGCCCGCGGAAGAACCCCAGAATGATCGCCGCCAAGTGCAGCGTGGCAATGTTTCACCGGCGTTCTCGTATTACTCAAGCCGGCTGGCCGGGCCTGCACGGCAGCGCATACCCAACCGTCAACCACAAGGCGCAGAAAAGCGCAGTAGGCTAAGCTTATCGTTGCCGCGGGGTATGGCTGCCAATGTGTCGCTGTGGGTTTTTCTGGCCATCGCCATCGTGTGCGCCGTAAAAGTGCTTGCGCTCAGCAATACTCCGAAGATTGTCGTGGTTGGCAAGAACTCAACCACGGCCGGCTATCTGCAGTCGGACGGTGTGTATGTGGCGGCCACGCAAAAGCTGCTGGCCGGAAGCATCATGAACCACACGAAGCTCACCGTCGACCCCGGGGACGTATCACAGGGCCTGAAACGTGAATTCCCGGAGCTGCTCGATGTGTCCCTGAATATACCACTAGTGGGTAATCGGCCGGTCGTGTACATACAGCCGGCAGTGCCGAGCCTAGTACTACAGAGCAAACACGGGAACTATCTACTAAACGGTTCCGGCGATGTGCTTACCCGGGCGCGCTCGTTGCCTTCAGGGGTTCCTACTATAGTCGATCAATCGGGCTTGGCACCGCATCCCGGTAGGCAGGTGCTGCCGAGCGGCACTGTTGCTTTTGTGCGGACGGTGGCGTATCAGTTTTCGGCCGCCCACCTGACCATCAGTACATTTGTACTGCCGGCCGGTAGTCCATATGAGCTGGATGTGCGATTGGAGGGCAGACCATACGTTATCAGATACAATCTGGAAGCGGATGCGCTGACGCAGAGCGGGGCGGCAATTGCTACCGTTGACCAGCTGGGAAGTACAACTCCCGCAAACTACGTTGATGTGCGGGTGCCCGGTAGGGTGTACTACAAATAGCGAACAAGCGAGTCTTGATCCCCCGGGCCCCTGTCTTGTTCGGAATTTGTTCTGTACTAAAAGGCGATAAGGGGAGACCAAAAACTATAAAAACATACAAAAAGCGACGTATGTCAAATAAAATAGGGTAATAGGGGTGAAAGGAAGGGGGAGTACATAAAACTATCAAATACGTGAAAATGCAAATATTTTCACAGTTTGCTGTGGATAACTCTATACATTTTGCATATTCCTGTAGTGTTTGGGCACAATGTCAAACGCCAGGCGGCTTGAGGTACAATCGCAGCCGTCTAGGAGGCGGCAAAACTCTAGGGCATCGGTAAGGTATGTCGTGTGCCAAGTGATGCTCGGGCCTGTTAGTGAATACTCTGAAAATTTATGGAACGCACAGCGGCGCACCATTTTCTGGCCAAACCCGCAGTTACTCCCCTACAGGAGAGGTATCAGTAATCGGCTTTTCAAAGGATATTAGTGTCGCAAAATATACATTGTGCGACATCTAGTGTCTACCCATTTTGCTGTGCGTGTGTGGCCGGATTCGCGCTGTATTCTCATGCCTCCGCCCATTTCAGTTTTATAAAATTCCTACTGCCCCACCCGCAACTGGCCCTTTTGTTTTCCGGCTTATTTCCTGCCATTGTCGTACTGTCGCTCTGTCTGCTCTGTTCGTATTTTGTCTGCTAATAATACGAACAGCTAAATCAACGCCCTGTTCGCAAAACGTTCTTCCCTGCTCTTTCTCTGTTTCCGCTGGTGTGTCCGCAATAAAACCAAGGCCGCCCCTGATTGGCTTTCACATCCATGGCTCCTGATGGTGTCCGCCTTAAGCTTCTGGGAATGTTCGTAAAACGTTCAACTATTGATGGCTTCGTCAAGTTGGCGAAGCCATTCGGTGTATATACGCTCGTGCAGCGCCTTCCCTTCTCTGGAACGCAGCCTTCTGGATTCTGACGACAAGTGCGCAAGCTCGTTGGGAAACTCGGCGTTATGCGGCAGTGGATCGAGATCCACGAGACACTGGCCGTTGTACTGACGCATATAGCAGATGTCGCGCATTATTGGCTCTGGCGGGCGGTCCGGGTCTACGTAATAATTAAAGATCTTTCCTAGGGCCTCCATTGCGGCTTTCTGACGGCCTCCGCTGCGACGCTTGATCGATTCTTCGAGTGACTCGCCGGGCACAGACTCGGCGAGCGTAAATATACCGTAACCGGCTTCACCCCAGCGATCCTCGTCCTTCACGATGACTGGCAAGTGCTTGGCTGCGGCCAAACCTTGCCGCTGTAGTCTTATCAATTCGTTCTGGTGCCAGAGCAAGTGTGCGCCAAGCTCTTCGGGATGTCTTGGGATGCCTAATGGGTCTATCAGTTCTGATTCATGCAGATAAATTCCACGCAGGAAGTAGTGCTGGCCGCCTCGCACATGGGGCATAACAAAGCCGTAGTCCGAGTTGTAGTCGCATGTTTTGGTGTATTTGTCCGGCACACGGCCAACCATGCTTAGCCCAAGCACGGCTAGCTCTTCGGGCTCTATAGCAAAAGCGGCCGCCTGCTGCTCGTACCCTTCCAGTGGTGGCACGAGTATTTCAAAGGCGGCCATAGGTCGAAAGTTCAGGTAAGCTTACTCGGCGAGTTCGTAGGTAGCTTTGGCAACGCGCTTGAACTGCGGCTTGCTCTGCAGGTTTAGAAGGATGGTGGTTTCTTTGACAAAGCGGCTTTTTAGCACGCGCTTGACGATCTCGTCGCGGTGCAGCGGTTCGCCTGCTTCACGGAGGACTTCGGTGATGATGTCGGCAACCGTACCCTTTTTGTAGCCCCATTCGCGCAGCGCGTAAATGCCGCGGCCAATGAGCACGAAGCGCTTGTCTTTAATAAGCTCGTTGTGAATAGCCTGGGTGGTTACATCTTTGCGCTTGAAGTCGCTGGCCTTGATAGCTTCGGCAATTTCGTTAAAGTGCATGTGTTTGCCGTTCTCAGACAGGATAACGTAGATTTTGTCGCGGATGTTCTTGGGGTTGACCGTAGGCCATTTTACAAGGCCCCAGCGGCCATTCAACGTGGCCAGCTGCTTGCTGGTGGCGGCGAGGGCGGATGTGTAGACATCGTTCGACATAGCGGCGGCACGGGTGAGTTCTTTGACTTCAAGTGGCTTGCCCGCTTTGCCGATGGCGTCGACCAGCTTACCTACTTCTGTCTTGATGGTGGCTTCGTCGTGGACACTGCGGTTGCCCGCGGCCTGGTAGAAGTTGTCGTCTTCGGCAATGGCGCTGACGCGCGGGCTCAGTTCGGTTAAGAAAGCAAGACGTGATTGGTCAGTGCGGCTGTTTTCGCCGGTAAGTTCGGCGCCAAGGGTAGTAATACGGGCGGTCTGCCCTGCTGCTTCTATAGCTGCGAGAAGCGCAGCTTCTACGTCTGCAATGTGCGGTAGCGTGGTGGCGCTGGTGCGCAGACGGGTCATAACGGACTTCTCGAGCTGACGGACGCGCTCACGGGTGATGCCCAGCAATTCGCCGATCTGCTCCAGAGTTTCCTTACGATCGAAGAGGCCGTAGCGGCGAGCGATGATCTCACGCTCACGCTCACGTTCAATACTCGCCAGGATATCCTGAACGATGTTTTCGGTGTCTAACACAGTCTCTGCTGTATTCATGATGCGTCCTACTATAAAACTATTGTTTGTAAAAGTCAACATCTACTCTCAGGAAGATATTTTATATAGTAGCATAAACTATGCGCTAATGCCTAGTTCGTGTTTTAAAAACTCGCTACGCAACAACTTGTCCACAGGCAAAAATATGAGATAGACAAGAGACCTATTAACAGGGGTGTTAAAGAATGAACCCGCCCCCAGTATGTTGCCCTGCAAGGCTTCGTTGCCTTCTGGGCGGGATCATTCTGTGGACGGGCTTAACCATGTAGCGCCGTAACCTTCCTCTTTGAGCCGGCTCTTGAGCCTTTCGAGGTTGTCGCCGACAAGGACGATTTCCTGCGCGGCGCTACCATTTCTGGCCAGGCACCTGATGCCAGTTATGGTGGTGCCTACCAGTGCCCAGCGGGTGGCTCGAAACTTAAAGCCTCCGCCGCCTGGTGCGATCTTGGTGACCTGGGAGGCTACCTGCGTTCTTCCTTCGGGCGAGGTGCCGACGACTTTCATCTGGCTGGTCCGTCGCCCGACGGTACTTCGATATCGCAGCCTGCCGAGGCGTATTTGCGTAACCTCTGGCCACTTGTCGAGCACGTCATCTATAAATTTATCGAGACCCTCGACACGTGTGCTGTGCCCGGCTGTTACAACCTTACCCTGGCGGCCGCTACTCCTCCTTGCCATGAATACTCCTTCGAATCCGTTTTCCGAATCAGGGTACCGCAAGAACAATATAAATTATATAACAATAACAGATACGCGTAAACGTTTCGGGGCGCGGGGCGAACTACTTCTGGACCGTGCGGCGGCGGAAACCGCGCCGTTTGCCTTCCGGTGCGGCGGCGAGCATTGTCTTTGCCTGCTCGTGGGTGATCTTCTTGGGATCGGTCTCTTTGGGGATTTTGGCGTTCTTTTTGCCGTCAGTCACGTAGGGGCCGAACCGGCCATTCAGTACTTTTACTCCGTCGCCGAAGTCGGCTATGTTTTTTTCGGCTTCCGCTTTCAGCTTTGCGGCGTAGAGCTCGCGAGCCTCTTCCAGGGTGATTTTCTGTGGGTCGTGGGGTTTAATGCTCACAAATAGCTTGTCAACTACTATATAGGGGCCGAACCGGCCGATGTTGGCCTTGATGTCCTTGCCATCGATGGTCTGGCCGACCAGGCGCGGTAGCTTGAACATCTCGAGCGCTTGCTCGAGCGTTACGGTTTCTATTTTGGCGCCGGTAGGCATGGCGGCAAAATCCGGCTTGGGGTCGTCGCCCTGCTCGCCGCGTTGCAGCATGGGGCCGAACCGGCCGAACCGGGCGTAGATGGGGCGACCATTCTTTGGGTCATTGCCAAGCAAACGGGCCTGGGTGGCTTCTGCGCGGGAAATGTCCGCACTGCCCTCGACCAGCTTATGAAACGGGTCGTAGAACTCATGCAACACCCCAACGCGGTCTTTTTTGGCGAGGGCGATCAGGTCGAGCTCCTCTTCAATATCTTTGGTGAAGTCGTAATCCATGACCTCACCAAAGTGTTTTACCAGAAAATCGGTGACCACCTTGCCCGTATCGGTCGGGAACAGTTTATTGCTGTCGCGGCCGTACATCAGTTTTTCGGCAGTTTGGGTCACGGTGCCGGATTTGAGTGTGAGCTTTTGCACTTCTTTCTCAACTCCCTCCAGATCACCCCGCTCGACATAACCGCGGGTCTGGATGGTGTTGATGGTGCTGGCGTAAGTGCTCGGGCGGCCGATGCCCATTTCCTCGAGCTTCTTAACTAACGTGGCTTCGGTGTAACGGGCCGGGCCACGGCTGAGGTTCTCGATGGCCTCGGCGGCGTTTAGCTTGAGCTCGTCGCCGCTGCTTAGTTCTGGCAACAACGTGTCGTCGCCGCTGCGGCCATATACTTTCAGGAAACCATCAAACAGCACCACCTGGCCCTTGGCTTCGAGCGTTTCTGTGCTTTCGCTGGCGGCAACGGTTACGGTGGTGTTTTCGAGCTTGGCGGGCGCCATCTGGCTGGCTAGTGTGCGGCGCCAGATGAGGTTATACAGCTTTTGCTGCTGTGCGTCCGCACCGGCAACCTCACGGCGGACGTCGGTGGGCCGGATTGCTTCGTGGGCCTCCTGGGCGTTAGTGCTCTTACTTTTGTAAGTGCGGTATTGGTGATACTCCTTGCCGTATTGTTCGGTAATAAAGCCGGTCATAGCGCCCAGTGCCTGGGTGCTTAAGTTGACCGAGTCGGTACGCATGTAGGTTATGTGCCCGGCCTCGTACAGGCGCTGTGCCAGCTGCATGGTGCTGCGTGGGCTATAGCCAAGCTTGCTGCTGGCTTCCTGCTGTAGTGTGCTGGTGGTAAACGGTGCACCAGGGTTGCGAGCGCCGGGCTTTTGTGAAATATCGGCAACCGTGAACGTGCTTTTCGCAAACGCTTCGAGCACGGTGCGGACGTCTTCGGCGGTTTTGAACTTTTTCTCGGATGCGGCAGGCAGTTCGGTGCCGTCTTTTAGCTTGAATACGGCGGTGAGCTTAAAGGTGCTTTCTGGTGTGTGAGCGTCGATTTCGTCTTCGCGCTCGACAATCAGGCGCACCGCCACACTCTGCACACGGCCGGCAGAGAGGCCTGCGCGGACTTTTCGCCACAATACGGGGCTAAGCTCGAACCCCACTAAATAATCAAGGCTCTGGCGGGCCTGCTGGGCTTCCACCAGGTTCATGTCGATGGTGCGCGGGTTCTTGACCGCTTCGTCGAGCGCATTCTGGGTGATTTCGTGGAACACAATGCGCTTGGTGGTCTTGGGATCGAGTTTAAGTACCTCTGCCACGTGCCAGGCAATCGCTTCCCCTTCGCGGTCTTCATCGCTTGCGAGCCAGACGGTAGCGCCTTTGGCGGCCGTTTTGAGTTCGGCTATTACCTTCTTCTTGTCGGGATCAACTTCGTATTTCGGGGCAAAGTTGTTGGCTACGTCAACACTGCCGTCTTTGCTCGGTAGGCCGCGAATGTGGCCAATGGAGCTTTTGACGGTGTAGTCCTTCCCCAGATACTTTTCAATGGTTTTGGCCTTTGCAGGCGACTCTACTATTACTAAATTTTTTGCCATACCGTTGTCTACGTAAGTATACCGCAATTTGTTAACACGAAGGCCCAGCATAGCGTAAATTACTATACTTTTGCAAGCATTGCTCTGTGGTGTATTGAATATTACAACCTTCTTGACGTTGATAGCGCCACGGAGTAAAACAGTACTGTTACAGTTAATTGGCAAGTCGCCCGCACAAGGCCGCTACCACCTTTGGAGGCGGCTTTTTATGTGGGTGTAAGGAGAGGTATTTATGAATGGATATTTGAAAGCGGCATTTGCTGCCAACGCCAACCAGGAGGCGCAAAATTATGCTGTTTCGGGCGATTGCCGCTCGGGTGAGCCGGTAGACCCGACGGAACACTCTGCACGGGACGCGTATAGCGTAGAGCACGTGTCTGTTGAGGCCTCACACCTGCTGGGACAGGTTGCGCTGGGTCAGGGTGAGTCGCCCATCTTTCTCTAAAACCCGTTTCAATATTTGCTTTCGAGCTAAAAATTGCAGATTGCGAGCTGCTGCGTGTGCAACGGGAGGAGGCGTAACTATAGCTACGGTGACGAGTGGCGCGCATGCGGCAGCGTGCAAGGCTGCGGTTTTTAGCCGGAATGGAATCCTGAGACGAGTTTTAGCCTAGAAGAAATACTTGCCAGCTTTATAGCCGACCCAGATGCCAACAAACCCGCCTATGGTACTTAAGGCGAGTGACCACATGCCAAGTCCGCTCGTATGGTCGATCATGCTGCCAAGCCAGCCTCCCAGTGTACCGAAGATGGTTACACCGAGGCCAATCATGAGTTTCATACTATGAGTCTAGCACAAGCAGTTCGCGCAAGCCTGAAGTGACTTCAGGGTTCCGGGAACTGCCGGGCGGAATGTGTGATGTTGGTTGGTAATGACTGAAAGTCACCATCACACATCCGCCCGGACTTACGCTCGCTGTTACAGCTCCACCACCCAGACCAGGACACGGGTCACGTACCAGCGCCACGGTCGGCAGACCGGACAGCCGCCGCCGTTGTTGCCGCGGCAGTTGGTGCACTCGCCGGGGTACTCGATGCATGCCGCGCACACGCCGTCCTGGAGCGGGTAGCCCCAGCGGTAGCACGTGGTGCAGATCGAGTCCGGCTTGCACTCTTCGCAGCCGTGGTCGTAGCAGTTGTAGCACTTGGGTTCGTCCTCGACGAGCTCGGCGTGGCCGGTGGTGTCGGGGAAGACCCAGTGGTTACAGAACGAGCAGTACGGGAAGTAGTCGCCGCTGTACAGGTACTGGCGTGCTTCGCCGATGGCGATGCTCATCTCTTCGGTGACCGGTCCGCCGTCATCGAGCTTGTCGAAGGCGCGCGCGATGTGCACGGCCTTTGCCAGGTCGATGGCGTGGAGCTGCATGAGCAGCGACCACAGCGGGAATCCCGTAACCGGGAGCTCCTGGCGGGCGCGGGCCTCGACCTCGTCGTACTGGTCGGCGTAGCCCCAGTTCATGAGGAATGGGCCGGCGACCGGGTCGGGCTTGTAGGCGATAGACCCGACGAGCACGGTGCCGATCTGCGGTATGCGTCCCTTGGTTGCCGGGCTGGCTTCCTGGTAGCGGAACTGCCGCGTCTCAGCCTCGAAGCCGATGTTGCACGGGTTGGTCGTGTCGAACCAGAAGTGCTCGCACTCGGCAGTGCCACCAGCAGTAGCCTGTCGGCAGACAGTGCCACGACCGGCGGTGGTGTCGACCACGATTACAGTGAAACGCTCGAACATGGTTCTCCTGTATCTGTTGTGTCGGATGGTTGGGTGGTCTCTGTTAGGAAGCACCAGGCACGACGTGTCGTGCGCAGTATTCCCGAACAGAGGCGTAGCAGAGAACGTTAAGGTGCTTTGTGGGCACAAAACGCCTCACAAAACCTGATAATTATAGCATAAGCCTATTAAAATGTCAACCCATGTGACAGGGGCGGTCAGCTTCCGCAATCTTGAACGCTCTGGTTCAACACTCCGGGAACTGCCGGGCGGAATGTGTGATTGGGTAAAGAAATGTCGTAAAGACATCATCACACATCCGCCCGGACTTGAAGCTCCCCGTTACTCGTGGATAAGATGGACGGTGTAGCCGTACTCGTTGACGATGCACGGCTGCACCACGATGACCGAGACCCCGTAGGGGACCATGTTGGCCTTCATCAGCTCGAGGCACGCCTTGGCGTTGCCGTTGCAGTACACCTTGAAGATCATGGTGTAGTTGCTTTCGGTCCAGCCGTACTCGACGGTCTTGACGAGCCGGCCGTTGGCGATGTACTCGACGCGGGCGTCACAGCCGAGGCTCAGGCAGCAGCCGTTGACGTAGTTGCTGAGCTTGCTGTCGAGCAGGTGGTGCGCGGTCTCCGGGTCGCCGGCGAAGATGATGTGGGTCGTGTACGTACCCATTGCGTCGTTGGCAAGGCCGAGGGTCCAGAGGTTGACGATCCGGGCGTCGGTAATGAGCACCTCGGAGCCGCCGTTCTGAACTGCCTTCGGGTCGAGCGCGGTGGTGATTGCCATCTTTCCAGTTGCTCCTTAGCGTAGGATTTTCTCGGTTGAGGAGTGCACCACACGAAGTATTTCGTGCGATCTACTCCTCAACCGAGGCGTAACAGAGAGCGTTAAGGTGCTTCGGATGGTAAAAACACCTCACGAAACATACAAATTATAACACAAGCACAATAAAAAGTCAATATATGTAACAGGGGTAGCTACTTGAGAGACCAGTGGTTATTGCCGAGTGCGCGGACTTTGCCGGAGATTTCGAGCATTGTCAGTGCTTGATTGAACTGTGTTGCTTGCAGACGACTACTTACTAGCAGTTCGTGGCCGTCACTTACGCCGCCGTATAACAGATCTAGTACAGATTGCTCCTCGGCCGTATCTCCCCGTCGGCGGATTGGTTCTGTAGGCAGATGTTCCGCTCCAAGCACGTACATGATGTCATCTACGCTGGTCACCGGCGTGGCGCCGGTGCGGATCAGGTTGTTTGTGCCGACCGAGTTCGGGCTGGTGATATTGCCCGGTACGGCCAATACGTCTCTGCCCTGCTCTAGGGCGAAGCGGGCGGTGTGCAGTGTGCCGCTTTTTTCGGTTGCCTCTGTGATGAGCAGTGCGTTGCTGAGACCGGCCACGATGCGGTTGCGGGCAATAAAATGCTGTTTGAGGCTTGGGGTGCCGGCCGGATACTCGCTCAAGATGGTCCCTCCCTGTTCCAGAATCCGTCTGCCCAGCTGGGTGTGACTGGCCGGGTAAATAGCGTCCAGACCGTTGGCTAGCACCGCTACGGTGGTGCCGCTTGCGTCGAGACAGGCGGCGTGGGCAATGCCATCGACACCGAGCGCCAAGCCGCTTATAACTACCACACCCCGTTCGGCCAGCTCGCTGCTCAGCCGCTCTGTTACCTGTCGGCCATATGGAGTTACACCGCGACTGCCCACAATGGCGACTTTGGGCCGGTCCAGCCAGCCCGAAGGTTCTGCGCCGAGGTAGAATAACTGCTTTGGCGGTGCGGGAATGTTCCTTAACAGGGGCGGATAAGCGTTAGCGTGTTGTGTAAGAATTTTTACTTTCATGCGAATATATGAAAAGGTATTGACATATAGACATGTTTTTGCTAGAATAGCAACCTGTAAGTCGTGGAAACACCTCTTACGTACCTTATATCCCCCATTCTAACATTTGTTAGATTGTTCTCAGAGTCAGTTAAAAGTTGTTACCCTCCACTTTTCTCTTGAGACTTGCATAAGGCGGCACATTGCGGGCGAAAAGCTCCGCTCCTCGCTCACCGTACTACAATACGGCTCGCTCCGGTGCTCGCTTTCCATCCCACACTGCACCACCCTATGCAAGTCTCATTACCGGTTCGCCGGGGCTCGAGAACAAACTAACCCCTTTAACTAGAAGCGGAGATTCAGGCTTGCCTGGTTCAATGCTCCCGGTTTGATAGCGAGCCTAAATGGTTTTAGGTGGTACTTGTACTGCCGGAGACGCACATCATATGTTTTATAGATGCTGACGTTTCGCTTCCGTGGTGGGTTGAAGGGTGGAGGCAGTCTTCGGACTGCTTGGAGGAGATGACTTCGGTCGTCTCCTAAAATGAGCCTACAGCGGTGCCCACCCCCTCTGTAGGCTCTTTTTAGTTGATTAGAAAAGCGGTACCTAGGCAATGGAATGTGATGATCCTCAAAACGGTATATACCGAACGACCCCTGCGGAATCAGAGCTTTTAGGACAGCCTCGGGTCGCTCTGACGTGGAAAGAGCCGGAAGCGCTCCTGCGCGCGATACGTACCGCCAAGGAGTGGTATGACGGACCACGTGGTCCGCTCGAAAGTTACCCCTTGAACGAGCTGGATGCAGCTTTGACGGTGCAGCAAATGGAGCGTCAGTATGTCGATCTACGCGAGGGGCTCACGGACCGCGACGCGGCTACCCTGTTAGGTGAACAATTATAAATTTGGGATAATGGGTAGATGCGAATTAAGGGCGACGAAGCAAGGCTTGGCTGGTCTGAACGGCGGCTTTTGGGCACGTCAAAGGCGGTTGCGGTAACGGAGCTGCCCTGGTGGAATACGGCCCTGTTTTTGCAGCAGGAGTACGACCGTATAGATGCCATGGAGCCAAAGTTGGCCCAACTGGTGTTGCACCAGCAACTTGAACGTATCCGGCTGGAGACTCGGCTCGAGCGGGTGGCTTGCATCGCCGCGCAGGCCATTTTATATCAGATGGGGTTCCAGCAGGAACTGGCGCCCGATGTGACATATGACATGAGCGTACTACTCTCCCCTCCTGAAGAGGCCTAGGCCTGGAACGCTCTGCCGTGCAAGCTATCCCTTAAAACTGCTTGCGGTGAAGTAGCCTTGAGGGGTAGCGGGAGAGGTTTGTGGGTGTAAGATTGCGTGTAGTTTGCAACTTGGTCGACACCTCTCCCGGGCACCCTGTTCGTTATTCAGTTGTAGCGGTGTGTTAGCGACTGCTCCGGCGGATTGGCGCGCCGACGAGGTGTTCGTTGCGCGCGCTGGCAGCGGTGTAGATGTCCCAGACGGACGGTTCCAGCCACTCGAGCGGGTTGCCGCGCCAGTACAGCTCCTTGCGGTCGAACATGACCATCATCATCGCGTCGCTTGTCCAGAAGTCGTCGTTGGCACTTGGAGTCAGGTAGCCGACGCTTCCGGCGCGGGTCACGGACGAAGCCGGGAACTGCAGGAGCACGTTGTAGTCGCGCGCCGGCGGAGTCCAGCCCCACACCTCGTAGGTGTCTTCGTCGACCTTGACGACGGCGACGTGCTCGTTGGTCAAGGTGTTGCGGCCGATGGCGACAGGTCGTATGATAACGCTGCCCATGTGTGCTGCACCTGCTTTCTGAATGTGCTTTTGCATCGAACAAAATGCCGAGCTGCCATGTCAGGGAGCTAGGCATAATTATAGCATATTTTATGCATAAACACAAGAGGTTTCACCTCTAGAGAAATGTGCGGGTTTCGGCGGCGAACGACGTGCCGTAAGCGTATTCACTCAGGATGGCGTTGACCTCGCGCAATAGAGCCGGCAGCTTTTCCTGCTCTGTTTTGCCAAAGTCCGCCAGAACGAAGTCTGCTGAATCCATTTTTTCGTGGGTTTTGGGGCCGATGCCGACACGCACCCGGGCGTAATCTTCGCCAATGTGTTGGCTAACTGATTTTATGCCGTTATTCCCAGCTGGCGAGCCGCCAACGCGCAGGCGCACCTGGCCGAAGTTAACGTCAAGCTCATCATGCACGACTACTGTCTGGTGGTTATTGAGTTTAAAAAAGTGCTGCACTGCCTGTACCGCCTCGCCGCTCAGGTTCATAAACGTCTGCGGCTTTACGAGTAATACACGCGTTTCGCCCATGGTTTTCTGAGCCAGCTCGCACTTCAGGTCCTTTTTGTGCATCCAGGGGTCAAACTGGTTTTTGCGGGCAAATTCGTCCACGCACATAAAGCCGACGTTGTGGCGGCTGCCTTCGTATTCGGCGCCGGGGTTGCCCAGACCCACGATTAAAAGCGTTTTGTTAAGTCCCACCGTAATGTAATTGACTGGGTCGCTCACTTGCGGCCGGTTCTGAAAAAGTCCCATTACCCTATTCTACCCTATCTGTCATATCGGGATGACGGCGGGAATGTAAGTCTGAGGTTATTTGCGGGGAGTTTTCTTGCGGATGATTTCGCGCTGGGTCTCGGAGCGGTCAGCCTTTGTGGGGCTATTGCCGTGCTTATGGGTGACATGCTTTTCAATAAACCATAGTTGCAGCGCGGTGCCTGCGAAGTCGAAGCTGGCGCGTAGTTCGCGTTCCATATAGCGGCGGTAACTCCAGTGTATAAACTTGCTGTGGCTGCCGAAGATTTTAAACGCAGGCGTCGGATTATCGTCTTCCTGGACCATGTAGTTGAGCTTGGGTGCACGGTTTTTGAGTCCTGCCGGCGGGTGTTTGGCGGTGACCATGCCGAGCCAATCGTTGAGCGCGCGGGTGGAAATGCGGGTTTTGCGGGCTTCGGCTATCTGCAGTACAAGGTCAAAGATCTTGGTGACGTTCTGGCCGGTAATGGAACTGGTGAAAATCAGCGGCGCCCATGGTACGAATTCGTATTCGGTGGCTATCCGGGCGGCCAAAGTATCGCGTGTGAACGGGTCTTTTTGCAAGCTGCCGTTTTCGGTGTAGTTCAGCGCCTTGCTGCGGCGGATTTTCTCTGATTTCGATAGTTTTCTCTCGGCTTCGATCTCCTCCACTTGAGCGGCGATCTTAGCTTCGGACTTTTCGGCGCGGGCGGTGGTCGAAGCGATGGCTTCGTCGTCCCACTTGCTTACGACCAGTACCAGGCCCTTGCCCGCTTCTTTGACCAGGCCGGCGATCTTCTGGTCCAGCGCGACGCTGAGCTCGTTCACATCCATAAGCAGCAGGCAGACATCAGCTTGCTCGATGGCGCTCAGGGTGCGGACGACGCTAAAGTGCTCTATGCCGGTGCCGATTTTGCCTGGGCGGCGGATGCCGGCTGTATCCATGAGCTCCAGCTCCTGCCCCTCGTACTTCACCGCAGCACGGTTGATGTCGCGCGTGGTGCCTGCCCTGTCGGCAACGATGGCCTGCTGCTTTTTAGCTAAAGCGTTAAAGAGCGCGCTTTTGCCGACATTCGGGCGGCCCAGGAGTGCTATGGATATGCGATCTGGGTTGTCGGGCAGTTTCATGTTCGGTATTTGTTCGACTAGCCTGTCGAGCAGCTCGCTGATGCCGCGGTGCTGAGTGGTGCTGGTGTGGATGATTGGCTTGATGCCCAGGCGCTGGAATGCCTCCAGATTGTGTCCCTTGGCTTTATCTACTTTGTTTATAACGAGAAACACCGGTTTCTGGCTTCGAAGTGCCAGTTTGGCCACACGGCGGTCCTCTTCGGTAATCGGTACGTCGGCTTCTACCAGCACCCAGATAACGTCGGCGCTGTCGGCGGCCTGTACTATCTGTTCCTGGATGGTGAATTCGAAATCGTCGGCAGCGTCTTTCATGCCAGCAGTGTCTACCAGCCAGAAATCCTGGCCGTTCCAGCTTGCTTTGGCGGTGATGCTATCGCGCGTGGTGCCGGCCTCTTTGGCGACGATGGCTTCGCGCCGACTCAAAATCGTGTTGAACAAGCTGGACTTGCCCACGTTGGCACGCCCGACTATCGCGACGATTGGTAGTTTCTTGCTCATGTACTGAATATTATAACAGAGGTGGGGTACATTGACAATAAAAGTATTTAATTGTAATATTCTGAACGCGAGCAGTTATTGCTCTCGAAAATCCTGATGTGCTATTCCGCAAGGTTGGCACTGGCATCGAGGAGATAGGCATGCACCCTCTCGTCCCAACACGCCTGACAGATGGCGACAGGGGCTCTCGTGTACGTCGCAGAGCATGGGACCTGAACTTGGCCAGACCGGGCGATCTGGTGACCGTGAAGACGCGCACTGGCTCGACCTGGAACTTTGTTCTGCTTTCTCCTGACGCCCGCGGCTCCAGGGGCGCCAGCGCGTTTCGTGGTGTAGGCATCCAGACGGACAGCCAGGCATGGGAAGAAGGCGATATACTGCCAAGCCAGTTGGCTACCCAGCGGATTTTCCGGTTGGACGAACCGATCTGGCTGGGTATCCACCTCGGGAGCAACACAGGCCCGGTCGCGCAGGTGTTTCATAACCGCTGCCTCGTGCTCGGCGACATGCTGTAACTGCGGCGACAGATGCTTGCAAATCCTGCAAGAGACGCAGGTCGGTGGTTCGTGAACAGAAATGGTTCACGATGTAATCCACCGTGACGTCGGGGTGCTATGTTTTCGTTTGAGTCCGCCAGGATTCACCCAAACATTCCCCCGCGTCAAACACAAGTTATAATGTACGTAAAAATTCTATACTTTTCTAGTCGTGCCGGACTGCAGACTCCCGAGCGAGTACTTACCGAAATGTGACCGGTGAAGGTCTGTGACGTCATAGCCGAGGGCGGCGAAAGTACGACGGATTTGACGGTTGCGGCCTTCGTACATCGTTACAATCCACTCAGTATCATTCCCATCGCTACGGCGTTCCAGCTGGAGTTTGCTGGGACCGTCTTCGAGCTGCAGGCCGTGGTCGCTAATCATCTGGCGATGCAGCGGTTCGAGCGGCTTGTCGAGTGTTATTTCGTATATTTTTGCCTTTTGCTTGCTGGGATGCGTGAGTTCCTGTGCGAGCTGGCCGTCACTGGTCAGTAGCAGCAAGCCGGACGAGTCTTTATCGAGCCGACCAATTGGGTTGAGCCGCTTGTGTTCCGCGGGCAACAAGTCGTAGATAGTCTTGCTTCCCTGCCCGTTCCGGCTCACCACGTAGCCGCGCGGCTTATTGAGCATAATGGTTGTGGTTTCCGCGGGTGCTTTGACCGATCGTCCGTCGAGCGCTACGGTATCGGCACCTGACACATTCTGCCCCTGCTCTGCCGTTTGGCCGTTTAGGGTAACGCGGCCGGCGGCTATAGCTTCGTCGGCGCCGCGCCGGGAAAGATTGGTGCCGGCTGCCAGGAATTTGTTCAAACGCATGATGGCTTTACTCTATCACAGACTGGGAAGAGCAGCCTGACCAAAAGTCATACCCTTTTGCCACTCGATATTTCTGCGATAAGCAGAGATATATGCAGAACCGGAGCCATTCCTTACTCAAAAATTAAAGAATGACACCGCGTGAAGTTATGTGAGAAACCCGGAACGGGAGTCTAAAGCGATGTGGTTGGGTCGAAGCCCTGTGCCGGCTTGGTGGCCGGTGCTTCTGCGGGCGGTTGCGCAGGTGCGCCGTTGACAACCGGCGCTACGGGCGCAGGCCCGTCTTTAGCCTCTTCTTTCGCGAGTAGGGCGTCGAGGTCCGGCTTGGCGGTTGGGCTGCTGATGGGCTGAATAATCTTCTTGCCGGCAACGGTAACGGCATCGTTCGAGTTTGCCTGTTTGGGCGGTGTTGCCGGTGCGGGCGCGTCGTTGGCAGCAGGCTCTGGTGTGGGTTCTGCCGGAGCTTCGGGGGCTGGTGCGGCAGTTGATGCTTCTTTAGTTGATTCACTGAGCTTTTCTACGGCGTCTGCAATCGCTTTGTCGTTGCTGGCGTCGTCTGCTGCGGGTGTACCCGGCGCGGCGGGCTCTTTGCTGTAGCTGGCAATTTGTGCTTGCAGGGCTGCTTCCTCGGCCTCAAGCCCCTGGGCGGCTGCGTCTACGGTAGCTGGAGTCGGTGGGACTGCCGGATCTGTAGGGCCGGTAGGTGTGCTTGGTGCTGGTTCGGGTTCAGCGGCCGGTGCTTCTACAGGCGCCTCGGGCGCTGTTGCGGGAAGTGGCGCGGCCGGTGGTTCAACCGGGGTGACTACCGGTGTGGGTTCTGCCGGAGCTTCGGGGGCTGGTGCGGGCGCAGCCGGCTGGGCTGGCGTTGGGGCCGGGTCCGGCGTGGCGGCTGCTGGCGCCGGCGCAGCAGGAACGGCCGGGGCATCTGCCGGCGTTGCTGTCGTGGTGGCACCTACTGGGGCTGGCTGTTCGGGTTCGGGTGCTACTGCCATTGGCGTGTCGACTACAGTTGGGGTAACCGCTGCCGGTGCGGCGGCGGCATCGGGTGCAGGCGCAACTGCAACTGGCGTAGCGGCAACGGTAGCTGGCGCCGGCGTTGCCGTTGTAGTGGTACCTACTGGGGCTGGCGTTGTGGCGTCTTCGTCAAGTAGCTCTTTGGCGGCGTTTACAATGTCTTCGAGCGTAACCTGTGACTTTACAAGGTAGCGGTCGGCACCGAGACTGTTGGCGCGCTTCTGGTCGTCGGTCTGTCCAAGGGCGGTCAGCATAATGACTTTGGTGTGTTTAAGCTCGTCGGTGTTGCGCAAGATGTCAAGCATTTCGAACCCGGAAATACGCGGCATCATCACATCTGAAATAATCAGATCCGGCTTGTTCTGCTTGGCGACGACTAGTGCTTCTTCCCCGTTCTGGGCGGTTACGATGTCATACCCTTCGGCAGTCAGACGGGCCTGGTAAATCTCCCGCAAGTTGTTGTCGTCTTCGACCAGTAGTACCTTTGCCACGTTTATATCTCGCTTTTATTAATAATGGTTATACTTTGATGGCTGTAGTATATCACGCCGCACCTCCCGGGGGTACCGTTGTGTTTGTCGTAGAACTGGCGGCAGGGCTGGTGGGGGTGACAAGGGTGTCGGGCTCGGGTGTGTCAGAGACCTGGCCACCTTGCTGCTTGGCAATCATGGCTTCCGCCTGCTGCGTGGTCAGTCGCGGCAGGTTTATGTAAAACGTACTTCCCTTGTCGAGTACGCTCTCGACCCAGATCCGGCCATGGTACAGCTCGACAATCTTCCGGCAAATGAACAGCCCTAAGCCGGTTCCGCCGATGGTGCGTGTTGCACTGTTATCCACACGGTAAAACTTCTGGAACAGGTGGCCGATGTCCTCCTGCGGGATGCCGTGGCCGGTGTCGCGCACGTACAGCTGCGTAACAGTGTCATTGCCGGTGAGCCCCAGGGTGATTTTGCCTGCGTCGGTGTATTTGCAAGCGTTGTCAAACAGGTCGGTAATAACTTCGCGCAGTCGGTCGGGGTCGGCCAGAACGTAGTATAGCGGGCGCACGACCTTGTCGTTGGCGTTGGCAGTGGTGGTGGCATCGATAACGTTGCTGTTGCCAATGATGAACTCGAGTGCCAGATTCTTCTTTTGCGCCTGGAAATGCAGGTCACTCGTGAGCTGCTGCATGAGCGCACCGACCTCTACGACTTCGGGGTGGTTGGTCAACCGGCCGTCTTCGGCCTTGGCACTCGTAAGCAGGTCCTGAAACAGCTCGCCCAGGTGTTTGGTGCTGGCGTGGGCCTTTTCCAAATAATCGCGCGCCCTTGAATC
>Ga0207702_10000976_pt1 | contig 29314 bp, 26 predicted proteins | sample KBSCornC62_FD_184302 | JGI IMG/M metagenome (GOLD analysis project Ga0207702, IMG submission 184302) | Corn rhizosphere microbial communities from Kellogg Biological Station, Michigan, USA - KBS Corn C6-2 (SPAdes) (version 2) | ecosystem: Host-associated > Plants > Roots > Rhizosphere > Soil ... | reverse complement strand
AGGTTGCCGTCGCTTTGCGCGCCCACGGCGAAATGCTGGCGACCGCCGAATCCTGCACCGGCGGCTGGATCGCCAAGGCCTGCACCGATCTGGCCGGCAGTTCCGAGTGGTTCGAATCGGCGGCGGTGACCTACAGCAACCGCGCCAAGCGGGCTTTGCTCGGCGTAACCTCGGCCACGCTCGAAAAATACGGTGCTGTCAGCCGTGAATGCGCCCTGGAAATGGTGGCGGGCGTGCTGGCGCGGTTCGAGGCGAACGTGGCGGTGGCCGTCACCGGCATCGCCGGTCCCACGGGCGGTACGCCGGACAAGCCGGTCGGCACCATCTGGATTGCATGGCAGCGGCGCGGCCGCGAAGCACGCGTCGAACAATTCCGGTTCGAGGGCGACCGCGATGCCGTGCGCCGGCAGACCGTGGCCGAGGCGTTGGACGGACTTCGGAAAATCCTTACGGAATGAAGCGGTGCGCGCCGCTGTCCGCAAGCGGGTGGTGTGGAATAATGGCAACGTCAACGCGATGGCGTGGTCTCAACCCATGAGAACCATTTCCGCGACACTTCACTCAGCACGATCAATCGAGGGTTCCACGATGGATGACAACAAGCGCCGCGCACTGGCTTCCGCTTTGGGCCAGATCGAGAAGCAGTTCGGCAAGGGCGCGGTGATGCGCATGGGCGATCGCACGGCCGAGGCCATCGACGTGGTTTCCACGGGTTCGCTGGGCCTCGACGTGGCGCTGGGCGTCGGCGGCCTGCCGCGCGGGCGCGTGGTGGAAATCTACGGCCCGGAATCGTCGGGCAAGACCACGCTCACCCTGCAGGTGATCGCGAGTTGCCAGAAGAATGGCGGCACCGCGGCGTTCGTGGATGCCGAACATGCGCTGGATCCTTCCTACGCGGGCAAGCTTGGCGTGAATGTCGACGATCTTCTGGTGTCGCAGCCCGACACTGGCGAGCAGGCGCTGGAAATCGCCGACATGCTGGTGCGTTCCAACGCAGTCGATGTGGTGGTGGTCGACTCGGTCGCGGCGCTGACGCCGAAGGCCGAAATCGAAGGCGAGATGGGCGACAACCACATGGGTCTGCACGCGCGCCTGATGAGTCAGGCGCTGCGCAAGCTCACCGGCAACATCAAGCGTTCCAATACGCTGGTCATCTTCATCAACCAGATCCGCATGAAGATCGGCGTGATGTTCGGCAACCCGGAAACCACCACCGGCGGCAACGCGCTGAAGTTCTACGCATCGGTGCGCCTGGACATCCGCCGCATCGGCGCGGTGAAGAAGGGCGAGGAAGTGATCGGTTCGCAGACCCGCGTGAAAGTGGTGAAGAACAAGGTCGCGCCGCCGTTCCGGCAGACCGAATTCGAGATCCTGTACGGCGAAGGCACCTCGTATGAGGGCGAGCTGATCGAACTGGGCGTCACCAACAACCTGGTCGAAAAATCCGGCGCCTGGTACAGCTACGGCGGCGAGCGGATCGGGCAGGGCAAGGAAAACGCGCGCCAGTGGTTCAAGGACAATCCGGCCGCCGCCAAGGAACTCGATACCGCCTTGCGTGCCAAGCTGCTGGTGGGCGCGGGCAACAGCGGTGTCGCCGCGACCGAAGATGCCGAGGAAGTCGAGGCATAAGTCGCCGGTAGTCCGGATGGAGCGAAGCGAAATCCGGGACGTCGACCACGAGAGTCCGGTTCTGGTGACCATGGCTGCGCACGCGGCAATGCGATGAAGCGCAAGCGCGACACGCGTGGCGACAAGCCCGAGCGCAGTGCCTACGACCGCGCGCTCGGCATGCTCGCCCGTCGCGAATACTCGCAACGCGAGCTGCGCGCGCGGCTCGAACACGCCGGCTGCGATGAGGACGAATCGGAATCCGCGCTGCGCACACTGCAAAAACAGCATTACCAGGATGACGACCGCTTCGGTGAAATGATCGTGCGTGCGCGGGTGGGGCAGGGCTACGGGCCCGCCCGCATCCAGGCCGAATTGCGCTCGCACGGCTTGGCCGATGCCGCGATCCGCGCGCTGCTCGATGCCGCGGAAGTCGACTGGGAGGCCTTGGCCACCGCACAACTGCGCAAGAAGTACGGAAGCAGACCTGCCGCCGAGCATGCCGAGCGCGGCAAACGCGCGGCGTTCCTCTTGCGTCGCGGTTTCAGCGCCGCCACAGTTAGAATCGTCACCCATTCCGAGGTTGGCGATCCCGGCGTTTGAAGCCATCGTTTTGCGATCATCCCTGATCGCGGCATCGTGAAACGGTGGCGCGAACGAAACGTTGCCGTAAACGCCGGCATCAGAACGGCCTTCCATGGCCTGACTTTCAACAACAGCGGCTCCGGGCCCACGTCTTCGGGCGAGCTCCGGGGGCGCCATTACCTGAGCTTCCTGGCGCAACCGCATGAAAACTGCAGAAATTCGCGCGCTTTTCCTCGAGTTTTTCAAGGGCCGCGGCCACACTATCGTGCCCTCCGCGCCGTTGGTTCCAGCCAACGACCCCACACTCCTGTTCACCAACTCGGGGATGGTGCAATTCAAGAACGTGTTCCTCGGCAGCGAGAAGCTGCCGTACGCGCGTGCGGCCGACGTGCAGCGTTGCCTGCGTGCCGGCGGCAAGCACAACGACCTCGACTCGGTCGGCTACACCGCGCGCCACCACACCTTCTTCGAGATGCTGGGCAACTGGTCGTTCGGCGACTACTTCAAGAAGGAAGCGATCGAATGGGCGTGGGAACTGCTCACCCGCACTTTCGGGCTGCCGGCGGACAAATTGTGGGTGACGGTTTACCACACCGACGATGAGGCTTACGGCATCTGGAAAGACGTCGTTGGCGTGCCGCCCGAACGCATCGTGCGGATCGGCGACAACAAGGGCGCGCCGTTCGCCTCCGACAACTTCTGGCAGATGGCCGACACCGGGCCGTGTGGTCCGTGCAGTGAAATCTTCTACGACCACGGCGCCGACGTTGCCGGGGGTCCGCCCGGCTCGCCCGACGAAGACGGCGATCGCTACATCGAAATCTGGAACCTGGTGTTCATGCAGTTCGATCGTGCCGAGGACGGCACCCTGTCGCCGCTGCCCGCGCCGTGCGTGGATACCGGCATGGGTTTGGAGCGTCTCGCCGCGGTGCTGCAGGGCGTGCACTCCAATTACGAGATCGACCTGTTCCAGCACCTCATCGCGGCTGCGCAAAAGCTCACCCGCTGCAAGGACCATGAGAACAAATCGCTGCGGGTGATTGCCGATCACGTTCGCGCGTGCGCGTTCCTGATCGTGGACGGCGTGCTACCTTCCAATGAAGGGCGCGGCTACGTGTTGCGCCGGATCATCCGGCGCGCGCTGCGCCATGGCTGGATGCTGGGCGTGCGCGGCGACTTCTTCTGGAAGATGGTCGCGCCGCTGGTCGCCGAAATGGGCGAGGCGTACCCCGAGCTTGCGGCGAAGCAAGCGTTCGTCGAGGAGGCCCTGCGCGCCGAAGAACGGCGCTTCGGCGAGACGCTGGAACACGGCATGAAGGTGTTCGATGAAGTTGCAGCGAAGTCGGGCAGGACGATTCCGGGTGAAGATGCGTTCCGCCTGTACGACACCTATGGCTTCCCGGTGGATCTCACGGCCGACATCGCGCGCGAGCGCGGCATGTCGGTGGACATGGCCGGTTTCGAGCGTGCAATGGAAGCGCAACGCGAACGCGCACGTGCGGCCAGCAAGTTCGAAAGCAAGGCGCAATTGCCGGCCGACGTGGCAAGCCGATTGCAGCCGACGCAATTCCTCGGTTATGAAACGCTGGAAGCCAAAGACTGCAAGATTCTCGCGATGCTTCGCGATGGCCGAGCGGTGGACGCGCTGACGCCCGGCGAATCGGCAGCAGTCATCCTGGATCGCACGCCGTTCTATGCGGAGTCTGGCGGGCAGGTCGGCGATACTGGCGCGCTGGAACACGCGGCCGGGCGTTTCATCGTCGACGACACGCAGAAATTCGGCGGGCAATTCCACGGCCACGTCGGCGAATGGAAGGGCAGCAAACCGCTGTGCGTCGGCGAAACTGTATTGGCGCGCGTCGATGGTGCACGCCGTCAGGCCACGGTGTTGAATCATTCGGCGACGCATCTTCTCCATGCAGCGCTGCGCGAAACGCTGGGCGAGCACGTGACGCAGAAGGGCTCGCTGGTCGCACCGGACCGGCTGCGCTTCGACTTCTCGCACTTCCAGCCGGTCAAGCCGGAGGAATTGCGTCGCATCGAGGACCGCGTCAACGAACAGATCCGCCGCAACGACGCCGCCGAAATCCGCCACATGACCTACGACGATGCAATCGCCACCGGCGCGATGGCGTTGTTCGGCGAAAAATACGGCGACGAAGTCCGCGTGTTGCGGATGGGCGATTTCTCGACCGAGCTGTGCGGCGGCACGCACGTGTCACGCACCGGCGACATCGGTCTGTTCAAGATCGTGTCGGAGTCGGGTGTTGCGGCCGGCATCCGCCGCATCGAGGCGCTGACTGGTGCGGGCGCCATGGCGCACGTGTCGGAAGAAGAGCATCGGCTTGCGGACGTCGCAGGATTGCTCTCCTCGAGCGCGGGCGACGTGGCTGACAAGTTGCGCCAGTTGCTCGACAAGCAGAAAAAACTCGAGCGCGAACTTGATGCGCTCAGGGCCAAGGCTGCCGGCGCGGCGACCGGTGATCTGGCATCGCAGGCCCAAACCATCGGCGACATCAAGCTGGTGGCCGCGCGCATCGACGGGATGGATGCGAAGGCCTTGCGCGAAGCGGTCGATACCCTGAAACAGAAACTCGGCGATTGCGTGGTGTTGCTCGCCTCGGGCAATGACGGCAAAGCCTCGCTCGTCGGTGGGGTACACGGGGCCGCACAGGCGAAGGTCAAGGCAGGTGACGTCGTGGCCCACGTGGCCAGGGAAATCGGTGGCAAGGGTGGCGGCAGGCCCGACATGGCCCAAGGCGGAGGTGTGGATTCGCCGGCGCTGGATCAAGCTCTGAAAGGGCTCGCCAACTGGCTTGCGCCCATGCTCGCCTGATCCCTCGCTATGCCCATAGTCATGCCGTTTTCGCCGCTTTTTGCATTGCGCCTGCGCCGCCCGTTCAGCTATAGTCGCCACGCATCGATCGCCCCCGTACCGGTCTAGTGCGGGTGATGGAGGAACCTGAACTCGCGCATTCATCCGCGCCTGCTCGCGATCGTCCCGTATTGCCGTGATGTGCGGTCCGGAGGGGAACGCACATGCGGGTATCGGGTCTAATCGACCCGAACGAATGGAGTTCCGTCATGTTGATTTTGACCCGCCGCGTTGGGGAAACCCTGATGATCGGCGACCAGGTAACCGTTACGGTGTTGGGCGTCAAGGGTAACCAGGTGCGCATCGGCATCACCGCGCCCAAGGACGTCGCGGTGCATCGCGAAGAGATTTACCAGCGCATCCAGCAGGAACACCAGGCTGGTTCCGCCGACTCCGGTTCCGACGAGTCTTCCGGGGACGAGGCGGCCAGGGGCTGAGCCCGGCCGTTCCACGGCTTTACCAAAACCGGACACGCATTTATCCTGAGCGACCGACTTACCGGGTCGGCGTGTGCGTGGCTGGTGCTGCTTGCATGTGCGAGCCGCTGTTTCGTGGCGGTGTTGGTGCTGGATTGCGAACGTCATCGATGGTGCTGGCAATCCCGGACGGAACGCCGGTTCGCCGCGATGTCCGTTGTTACACTTGTTTGATACGAAAACAGATTCGGAGAGATGCCCGAGAGGCCGAAGGGGCTCCCCTGCTAAGGGAGTATCGGGTCAAAAGCCTGATCGAGGGTCCGACGAATTCGTCGGGAACAAATTCGGACGCCGAAGGCGGCCCCGAGCGTAGCGAGGGGCGAGCATCAGGGATGATGCGAGCATATCCCGAACGGAATGTCGGCTCGCCGCGATGTCCGTTGTTACACTTGCTTGATACGAAAACAGATTCGGAGAGATGCCCGAGAGGCCGAAGGGGCTCCCCTGCTAAGGGAGTATCGGGTCAAAAGCCTGATCGAGGGTTCGAATCCCTCTCTCTCCGCCACTATCGCACGTCGTTTTCGTTGACGTCGATGCTGCAACAACGGATAATTCGCGGCTCGCTTTTGCGTTTCAATGCGCCCGTAGCTCAGCTGGATAGAGTACCAGGCTACGAACTTGGTGGTCGGGAGTTCGAATCTCTCCGGGCGCGCCATTCAACGAAAGGCCGACGGTCCATCCGTCGGCTTTTTCGTTTGAGGCATGTCGCCGCGCCCGCTGTGCGTTGACCCGCACGCGGGCGGCACCGTAGTACCATTGCCGCTCGCGGCCGCGAGTGTGCGTCGGTATCGCATCGGGGTATAGCTCAGTCTGGTAGAGCGCCAGCTTTGGGAGCTGGATGTCGGGGGTTCGAATCCCTCTGCCCCGACCATTGTTCGTGCGGTCATCCCTGATCGCTGTTTCGGTTCGACTCGTGGCAAGAGTTTGTTTTGTCGCGTTCCGTCGAGTCAGAACGCAAGTTCCTGTACTGACTTCCACGACAGCTGCTCCGCGGGGCGGCCGTACAAATTGGCGCGCCTGACTGGAATCGAACCAGCAACCGTCGGCTTAGAAGGCCGATGCTCTATCCGCTTGAGCTACAGGCGCGTTGCCGGCGCATTTTGACAGGGAAACCGCCGGCCACGTGAGCCTTGGCATCGAACCATCCCTGGTGGCTCCCCCGCGCGACACCCTGTCTCGCCGAAATTTTCGGTGCAAGAGTCCACAGGACTCTTGCAAACGCCTCAAATTTAACCCGTCGGCACCCCATGCCTTTTCCTCACCCGCGGCGCGGCGGTCCACTGGATCGTCGCAAGCACCGCGTGTTCGACCAGTCGGGCGCGCCATTCGCGATTCTCCGGGCGTCCGGCGCATCGCGATTCGCGGACGCGCTGCGCCGATTGGCGGTCCGGAGTAGCATTCGGTCACGAAGCGGATTTCCGGAGGCTCACATGCGATTCATCGGCGCGCTGATTTTCTGGATCGTCATCGCGATCATTGCCTACTTCGTCGTTGCCTTCACGGGCGCGTACCAGGTGGGCGCGGACGTCCCGCACTGGGGCGTCACGCGACACGCGATCGGCTTCCTGCGCGAACACACCATCGAGCGCCGCGTCGCTGACATCAAACCACCACCGCTGGACGATCCGGCGCTGGTCAAGCTGGGTGCCAAGCATTATTCCGAAATGTGCACGGGCTGCCATCTGGCGCCCGGCATGGGCCATTCCGAGTTGCGTGATGGCTTGTATCCGAAGCCGCCGAACCTCACCCGTTTCGCGCCCGATCCCGCCGAGGCATTCTGGATCATCAAGCACGGCTTGAAGATGACCGCGATGCCGGCATGGGGTGCGACCCACGACGACCACACGATCTGGGCGATGGTGGCTTACCTTCAGAAGCAGCCGCGCATGAGCGCCACCGAGTACCAGTCGCTCACGGCGAATGCCGCCGGCATGGAAGGACACGAGGAGGCTCCGGCAAGTGCCGGGTCAGCGCCGGCGCCAGCCGCGACCGCTGCTGCGCCTGCGTCGGCATCCAGCGCGCACTGATTTCCGGTTACGGGGTATCGGCCTGGTCGCCTCGCGCGAGCGGGTTCGCGGGTTTTTTCGAAAACCCTTGACTCTGGACTATGGTCAAGGGTTTAAGATGCGTGCATGAGCACACGCATCGCGCCCCACATCACCATTGGCACCGTCGCCCGCCGGGCGGGCGTCGGCATCGACACCATCCGCTATTACGAGCGCGAGGGCCTGCTGCCCGAGCCGCAGCGCCGCGCGTCCGGCTATCGCGATTACGGGCCGGACGTGGTCGGGCGGCTGCGCTTCATCCGGCGCGCCAAGGACCTCGGTTTCACGCTGGATGAAATTCGCGAACTGCTGGCGCTTTCCACCGATCGCGAACACGGGGTGAAAACCGTCAAGCAGCGCGCCGAGGCACGGTTGGGCGAAGTCGAACGGCGCATCCACGAACTGCAACGCATGAAGCGCGGGCTCAGGCAACTCATCGACGCGTGCCCAGGACGTGGCGCGCTCGAACATTGCCCGATCCTGCGTGCGCTGGGCGGGGAGGACACGGCATGAATGCGCACGAACACGCACATTGCCACGGGCACGCGATGCAGCCCGTCGCGGCGGTGGGGCATGCGACCGATCCCGTCTGCGGTATGCAGGTCGCGACGACGTCGCCGCGCCACGTGGATCATCACGGGACGAGCTACTGGTTCTGCAGCGATGGCTGCCGCGACAAATTCGTGGCCAATCCGGACAAATATCTGGACAGGGCTGCGCCGTCGTTGGCGGTGCATGGTGATGCCCATTACGGCCGGGGACAGGAACACACGCCCCCCGAAGCACCGGCCGGCACGATCTACACCTGTCCGATGCATCCTGAAGTCCGGCAGATCGGACCAGGCCATTGCCCGAAATGCGGCATGGCGCTGGAACCGGTACTGCCGGGTACGGGTGAGGACGACGGCGGCGAACTGCGTGTATTGACGCGTCGCTTCCGGACGCTGGTTGCGTTGACGATCCCGGTATTTTTGCTCGCGATGGGGCCGCACCTGTCCGGATGGCGCCTTCCGTCACCGTGGGATGCCATCGCCGGCTGGATCGAGGCGGTGCTGGCGACGATCGTGGTGCTGTGGGGTGGCGCGTCGTTCTTCGTGCGCGGTTGGCGATCGCTCAAACCATGGTCGCCCAACATGTACACGCTGATCGCGTTGGGTACCGGCGTGGCATGGCTGTACAGCGCGGTCGCGTTCGTTCTGCCCGACGTATTCCCGGCGAGCTTCCAGGACATGCATGGTCGCGTTGGCGTGTACTTCGAATCGGCCGCCGTCATCGTCACCTTGGTGACGCTGGGGGACTGGCTGGAACTGCGCGCGCGCGGGCGCACCGGCTCCGCCCTGCGTGCATTGCTGGATCTCGCGCCCAAAACGGTACGCCGCATCGCCGCGGATGGGGGCGAATCCGACGTGCCTCTGGAGGACGTCCAGGCGGGCGATACGTTGCGCGTGCGTCCCGGCGAAAAGGTCCCGGTGGACGGCGTGGTCATCGACGGCACCAGCCACGTGGACGAGTCGATGCTGACCGGCGAATCGATGCCGGTCGCGAAGGGCAGGGACGATCGCGTCACCGGCGGCACCGTCAACGAGGACGGCGCGTTCACGATGCGCGCCGAAAGGGTCGGCGCCGACACGATGTTGTCGCGCATTGTCGCGCTGGTCGCGCAAGCACAGCGGAGCAAGGCGCCGCTGCAGCGCGTGGCCGACCGCGTCGCCGCATGGTTCGTACCGGCCGTGGTCGGCGTGGCCGCGCTGGCATTCATTGCATGGGCCGCGGTCGGTCCGGAACCGAAAGCCGCGCACGCGTTGATCGCAGCGGTGTCGGTGCTGATCATCGCGTGTCCGTGTGCGCTGGGCTTGGCGACGCCCATTTCGATCATGGTCGCGAGTGGACGCGGCGCGCACCTGGGCGTGTTGTTCCGCGACGCCACCGCCATCGAAACCTTGCGCCATGCCGACGTGCTGCTGGTCGACAAGACCGGGACGCTGACCGAAGGCAAGCCTTCGTTGCGCACCGTGGAAACGTTTGGCGGGATCGGCGAAGAACAGGTGCTGGCGCTGGCCGCGGCGCTGGAACGCCCGAGCGAACATCCGCTGGCGCGGGCGGTCGTGACGGCCGCCGAAGGGCGTGGCATCGCGATCCCGGACGTCGAGGATTTCAAGGCGCTGGTCGGACGCGGCGTCAGCGGGCGCGTGGAGGGTCGTGACATCTCGATCGGCAACGCCAGGTTGCTGGACGAAACCGGCGTGCATGCAGGTTCATCGATTCGCGAGAAAGCCGAGGCGCTGCGTGGCGAAGGCGCGACCGTGATGTTCACCGCGGTCAACGGTGCAGTGGTCGCGCTGCTGGCGATCGCGGATCGCATCAAGGATGACACCCCGGCCGCACTTGCTGCGCTGCGCGAGGAAGGCATACGCATCGTGATGCTGACCGGCGACAACGCTACCACGGCGCGCGCCGTCGCGCAAAAGCTGGGCATCGAGGAAGTGCACGCGGATGTGTCGCCCGCCGACAAGGCTGCGGTGGTAGAGGCGTTGAAGCGGGAAGGGCGCGTCGTCGCGATGGCCGGCGATGGCATCAATGATGCGCCGGCATTGGCCTCGGCGGACATCGGCATCGCGATGGGCGCGGGCGCCGACGTGGCGCTGGAAAGCGCGCCGGTCACGCTGGTACGCGGCGACTTGTCCGGCATTGCAAGCGCGCGGGCGCTGTCGCGGGCCACGGTGGACAACATCCAGCAGAACCTGTTCTTTGCATTCGTCTACAACGCCATCGGCGTGCCGATCGCGGCGGGCGTGCTGTATCCGGTGTTCGGGATCGTGCTGTCGCCGATGATCGCCGCGCTGGCGATGAGCCTGTCCTCGGTCTCGGTGGTGTCGAACGCGTTGCGTCTGCGCGCGAAGCGGCTGGAAGCGCGCGCCTGACGGGTTATGATCGGGTACCACCGAGGAGGAGTTGAACCATGCGCAGATTCTTGACCGGTTTTGCCCTTGCGGGTGTTGCTGCGCTCGCGGCCGCTGCCAGCCCCGCGCTGCCGACCCACACGGCGCCCGCCGGGGCGCGCGTGTACATCATCAGCCCGACAGACGGTGCTACCGTCGGACGCGACGTCACCGTGCGGTTCGGCTTGTCGGGCATGGGCGTGGCACCGGCAGGCGTCGAGAAGAAGGATACCGGGCACCATCACCTGCTGATCGACGTCGCGACGTTGCCAGCGGCGGGCCAGCCCATTCCGAATGACGAACACCACAAGCATTTCGGAGGCGGGCAAACCGAGACGGTGCTGCATTTGTCGCCCGGCACGCACACGCTTCAGCTCGAACTCGGCGACGCCAATCACGTGCCGTTCGATCCGCCGGTGACATCGAGGAAAATCACGATCCACGTGAAATGAAAAAGCCGCGCGGATCACTCCACGCGGCTTCTCGGTGAGGCTCGGTGAGGCTTGGACAGACGCCGGATCAGCGCGCGAACAGCGGCTTGTTGAGGCGCGCCATCAGACGTTCGCGACGGGACCCCTGTTGCGTGGCGTCGCCTTCCTGCGCCTTCGGCGTCGCTTCAAGGCGCCCGTCGGCGAAACAGGCGTTGAAGTAGTCGACCACTTCTTCGTGCGGCATGCCGGACGCCGCGACGATTTCGTCGACGGTGGCGAAGTCCTTCACCATTTCCTTGGCGAGCCGGAAATGCTTCGGGAATTCGCGTTCGGTTTCGGGCCAGCGCGACAGCTTGTAACGCTCGCTGCGGACCAGCTTGCGGCCGAGGATGCCGGGCGTGGCGACCAAGCCCGCATACCAGCGCAGGCGGCCCAGCGGTTGTGCCGGGTTGGCCACGCGCGCGGCCTTGAGTGCTTCGGAATAGATCGGCGTCCACGCGTCGGCGGGTTGCTCAAGCAGGGCGGCGAGCGGTTTCAGCGAAGTGGATTCGAAGTGGTAGGCGTTCTGCCCGGGATCGACCACGAGTTCCGCGCCATCCGGGCCGATCAGCTTGCGCGGGCTGGAGAAGGTGCCGGTGGCGAGTGCCAGCGCCAGCACTTCGGCGGCGTTGACGGGGCCGATTCCATCCGGTTCGACGGCTTCGGGCTGGGGCGGCTGCGGCACTTCGGCAAGTTCCGGCATTCCGTCCTCGATCCGCACTTCTTCGGCCGGCATGGCCTCGGCCTGCGGCGCGTTGGCGTGCGCGCCCGACAACCACGCTTCCAGACCGGCGGCCGTGGTGCGCGGCGCGTTCGCCGCAACCTGTTCCGAATCGAATGTCATGTCCTGGTTACCTTGCATGGCGGCATAGTCTCCGGGTCCCACGGCGATGGCCGCAAGCAGATCGATGCCCTCGCTGCGACCGTTGCAACACGTGTGCCAGTTTACGCATCAGGGCCCGCCCGGACGCGTGCCGGGACGTAAACATTGGTTACGGCGTTGCCGGGCGAACACTCAAGCCGGAGCGGGTTCGGCGGGTTGCCTCGCCTGCAGGGCCCACAGCGCCGCGTAGCGGCTGCCCTGCGCGAGCAGGGCAGCGTGCGTGCCGCGCTCGACCACCCGACCGCGATCCAGTACCAGGATCTGGTCGGCATCGACGATCGTGGAAAGGCGGTGCGCAACCATCAGCGTGGTGCGCCCGCGCGCGATCTCGGACAGCTCGGTCTGGATTATCTTCTCCGTGCGCGTGTCGAGCGCGCTGGTAGCTTCGTCGAACACCAGGATTGCCGGATGTTTCAACAACGCACGCGCGATCGCGACGCGCTGCTTCTCGCCGCCCGAAAGCTTCAGGCCGCGTTCGCCGACCGTGGTTTCGTAGCCCTGTGGCAATGACAGCACAAAGTCGTGGATGTGTGCGGCGCGCGCGGCGGCGTGCACCTCCTCGGGTGTTGCGCCAGTGCGACCGTAGGCGATGTTGTAGTAGATCGTGTCGTTGAACAGCACCGTGTCCTGCGGCACGATCCCGATCGCCGCGCGCAGCGATTCCTGCGTCACCTCACGAATATCTTGGCCGTCGATCGTGATGCGCCCGCCGCTGACGTCGTAGAAGCGGAACAGCAGGCGTGACAGCGTCGACTTGCCCGCGCCGGTTTCGCCGACTACCGCCAGCGTCTTGCCGGGCGGGATGGTGAAATCGATGTCGTCGAGGATCGCGCGATCCGGGTTGTAGCGGAACGACACGTGCTCGAAACGCACTTCGCCGTCGCGCGTCGCGAGCGGCTTCGCGTTCGGCGCGTCCTGCACCTCGGCGTGTTCATCGAGCAGGCCGAACATGTGTTCCATGTCGATCACGCCCTGCTTGATCTGGCGCCAGGTGAAGCCGAGCATGTTGAGCGGAATCGCGAGCTGCAGCAGCCAGCCGTTCACCATCACGATGTCGCCGACCGACAACTTGTGCGCGACCACGCCGGAAGCCGCCATCACCATCAGCAGGGTCACGCCTATCGCGATCACCAGCGCCTGTGCGCCGTTCAGTACGGCCAGCGAACTCTCGGTCTTCACCGCCGCGTCTTCGTAGCGGCGCAGGTCGGCGTCGTAGCGGCGCGCCTCGAATTCCTCGTTGCCGAAGTACTTCACCGTTTCGTAATTGAGCAGACTGTCGATCGCGCGCGCATTGGCCAGGCTCTCGACCTCGTTCATCACGCGCACGCCGGCGGTGCGCCACTCGGTGATCCAGATGGTCACGGCGATGTACGTCACCATGGTGACCAGCGTGATGACGGCATAGCGCCAATCCAGTTGCCGCAGCATGAACGCGATCACCACCGCGATTTCGAACAGGGTCGGCACGATGTTGAATACCACCCAGCCCAGCAGGTTGTACACGCCGCGGGTACCACGCGAGATATCGCGGCCGACGCCGCCGGTGTGACGGTCCAGGTGGAAGCGCAGCGACAACTGGTGCAGGTGCCGGAACGCATCCAGTCCGGATGCGCGCATCGCGCGCTGGCTGACGCGTTCGAACACCGTGTCGCGGAGCTGTCCGAACAGCGCACCGATCAGGCGCAGCACGCCGTACAACGCGATCAGTGCGATCGGCACGGTGAGCGCGGCGACGCGCGGGTCCAGGTGGTCGACGATGCCCTTGAAAGCGAGGGGCACGTATACCGTCGCCATCTTGGCGATCACCAGCAATGACGCGGCAATCGTCATGCGCATCGGAAAGCCGCGGATGTACGGCCACAGCATCGCCAGCACCCGCAGCGTGCCGCTGCCGGAGGGGTTTTTTTCAGGTGCCATCTGTTGCGCGGCAGATGTTTCCGATGTGGTCGCGCCCGCATGTTCGTTGCGCGGTGCGGCGGTCGCGTGCGGTGTCACCGCGGGTTTCGGCTTGGCGGCGTCCGGCCCGGACGGATTCTGTTCGGGCGGCTGCTGTGCGGGATGTTGCGGATCGGCCATGCGGGAATCATGGGGGCGCCACGGCCAGGCTTCCAGCCCGATCCGCTAAACTTTCGCGTCCCCACAATGCTTGTTCCCGATGACCTTCCGCGCCCGCTTCGCCCCCAGTCCCACCGGTTTCCTGCACATCGGTGGCGCGCGCACCGCGCTGTATTGCTGGCTGGAAGCGCGCCATCGCGGCGGGCAATTCATCCTGCGCATCGAGGATACCGATCGGGAGCGTTCCACCGATGCAGCCGTGCAGGCGATCATCGACGGCATGCACTGGCTGGGCCTCGATCCTGACGAGGGCCCGTTCTACCAGACGCAACGGATAGAGCGTTATCGCGAAGTCGCGCAGCAACTGCACGACGCCGGCAAGGCGTATTGGGCCTACGAATCGAAGGACGAACTCGAGGCGATGCGCGCCGCGATGAAGGCGCGCGGCGAGAAACCGCGCTACGACGGCCGCGCGCGCGATGCGAACCTGCCGTATCGCGACGATTCGAACCGCGTGCTGCGTTTCAGGAACCCGCAATCCGGTTCGGTCGTGTTCGACGACAAGATCAAGGGCCGCGTCGAGTGGGCCAACGTCGAGCTCGACGATTTCGTGATGCTGCGTTCGGACGGTTTTCCCACCTACAACTTCGCGGTGGTGGTGGACGATCTCGACATGGGCATCACCGAGGTGATCCGTGGCGACGACCACGTCAACAACACGCCGCGCCAGATCAATCTGTACGAGGCGCTGGGCGCAACGGTGCCGACGTTCGCGCACCTGCCGATGATCCTGGGGCCGGACGGGCAGAAGCTTTCCAAGCGCCACGGCGCGGTCGGCGTGATGCAGTACCGCGAGGATGGCTATCTGCCGCACGCACTGCTGAATTACCTGGTGCGGCTGGGTTGGTCGCACGGCGACCAAGAGATATTCTCCATCAAGGAGATGATCGAGTTGTTCGACATCGCCAACGTCAACCGTTCCGCCGCGCGCTTCGATTTCGCCAAGCTGGGCTGGCTCAACCAGCACTATTTGAAGGAAGGCGATCCGCGCGAACTCGGCAAGGAACTGGCGTGGCATCTGGAACGGCTGGGAATGGATGTTTCCAGAGGTCCCGATCCCGCCGAAGTCGTTGCCGCCTTGCGCGAACGCGCGCAGACGTTGAAGGCGATGGCCGAGCAGGCGCGCATCTGGTACGCGCCGATCGGGACGTGGGACGACAAGGCAGTGAAGAAGCATTTGCAGGCGGAAGGTGCCGCCGATGTACTGCGCGCGATATACGCGAAGCTCGTGGCGCTGCCAGTGTGGAAGCCGGCCGACATCCACGCGCTGGTCGCGGAAGTGGCCGAAGAGCGCGGCATCGGCATGGGCAAGGTCGCGCAGCCGTTGCGTGTCGCGATGACCGGCACTGCGGTGTCGCCATCGATCGAAGACACCGTGTACCTCGCCGGGCGCGATGTTGCCTTGAAGCGCATTGATGATGCGGTCGCGCGAGTGGGTGGCTTGCCTCCTCCTTCGCTTGCGGAGGGCGGAACGAAGTGAACGCGCGCGCAGCGCGAGAGGGGGGTGGCCTTGATCTCTTCCAATGCGTGCGGCTGCATCCCCCCGCCGCTCCGCGTCGACCCCCTTCCTGCGGAAGGGGGTGATGGCCATGGACGCACTCCTGCAAAAACTCCTGCAAGGCGTGGACCCGGGAACTCCCGGCGCGTTCTGGCGGTTGCTGCACAACATGCTGGTACTGGTGCCGTGGTGGCCGCTGATCTGGTTCACGGTCGCGTGTGCGGTCGTGGGGGCCGCGATCGGGTGGTGGCGCGGAAGGATCGCGCTGGGCATCGCGCTCGGACTGGTGGTGGGGCCGATCGCTTGGGTGGCGTTGTGGGCGCTGCCGCCAGGCCGTTATGGGCCGGCTCGGCGCCGGCTCGATCAACACCGGGCGATCGAACGAAAGGTCGCCTGACCGGTCCGCTTGCAATTGGCGGCATCCACCCTGACATAAGTGACACCGCCTGCGCATTCCGGCGCGAGCGTTAGAATGCAACCATGGCCACCGCACCGAAAGTTTCGCATCACCATCACCACGACGCCGCGGGCATCGTGCGCGAGGTGGAGCGCGAATGCACCTCGCGCGGTTTGCGCCTGACGCCGCTACGGCGTGAAGTGCTCGAACTGGTCGCGAAGGCACGCAAGCCGGTGAAGGCGTATGACCTGCTGGAGTCGCTGCGCGACAGCCACGCCGGTGCCGCGCCACCCACGGTGTATCGCGCGCTCGATTTCCTGCTCGAAAACGGGTTCATCCACAAGCTGGAGTCGATCAACGCGTTCGTGTTCTGCCAGCATCCCGCCGAAGCGCATCAGGTGCCGTTCCTGATCTGCGACCAGTGCGAGAACGCGACCGAAGTGTGCGACGAAGGCGCGATCGCGAAACTGATCGAGCAGCAGGCGCGCGGGTTCGGCTTCCGCGCCAAGGCGCAGACTCTGGAAGTGCACGGTCTCTGCAAAGGCTGCCGCGCCGCCTGACTGTCGCGGATCGAGGCGATGCCTCTCCGCCAGGCCGACTGCTCCGATCCCCATCCCGAATCCTGCTTCTGCGGGAGCGGCCGTACGCGTGACCAACGGCCTATGGTTGATTGATATGTTATGTTATAACATAGCAAATTAGTTGACCGACAGTGTGCCCGTGCAATGAAACCCAAGCCGATTCCTCTCGCGACAGCCGCCATCTTGTACGTCGCCGTGATGTCCGTCGGCCACGCGCAGGCTCCGTCGGCCACGACGACCGGGCCGTCAGCGGCAAGCGCAGGCAGCGGCGACGCCCCCACGGGTACTTCCGAAGCGCAGCCGGTGATATTGGACACCGTGCAGGTCACCGCGGCGCTCAACCAGGCGCGCAACGGCCTGTCTCCTTCGACGGGCAGCAGCGAATACGTGATCGACCGCCGGGCGATTGAGCAGATGCCGCTGGGTGCATCAACGCCCTTGAACCAGGTGATCCTGCAGGCGCCGGGCGTCGTGCAGGATTCGTTCGGTCAACTGCATGTGCGCGGCGACCACGCCAACCTGCAGTACCGCATCAATGGCGTCATGTTGCCAGAATCCATTTCGGGCTTCGGGCAAACCCTGGACACGCGGATGATCGAGAGCCTGAAGTTGCTCGACGGCGCGTTGCCTGCGCAATACGGCGAGCGCACCGCGGCGGTGGTCGATATCACCACCCGCAACGGCGCGCAGGCGGGCAATGGCGGCGACGCGGGCATCACCGGCGGCTCGTTCGGCACCTTGAATCCGTTCGCGTCGACATGGGGATCGAGCGGGCGCTGGAGCTGGCTGCTGACCGCCAACTACCTGAAAGACAATGTCGGCATCGAGAACCCCACGCCGAGCCGCAATCCGCTCCACGACCACACCAACCAGGCCAAGGGCTTCGGCGAGATTTCATATCTGGTCAACAAGAGCACGCGCCTGACCTTCATATTCGGCGTGACCCACAACCGCTTCCAGATTCCGGACAATCCGGACCAGCAGCCGCAGTTCGGCTATCTCGACCGGACCGATTTCGACTCGGCCGACCTCGACGAGCGCCAGAACGAACTCACGCGTTTCGGCATCCTGTCGCTGCAGGGCAGGCTGGGCAGCACCGATTACCAGGTTTCCCTGGGCCAGCGTTACAGCGGCGTCCATTTCCTTCCCGATGAGATCGGCGACCTGATGTTCAATGGTGTCGCCTCGACCATCGGCCAAGGCGATCGCGCCTCCACGCTGCAGGCGGATTTCTCGACGCCGCTCGGCGCCGCCAACACTTTGCGCTACGGTCTCTATGGCGCCTACGACAAGGCCGGCACGGCCAGCAACACGCTGGTGTTCCCGGCCGATGATGACGGCAACCAGGCCAGCACAACACCCTTCAACATTCCCACCGACAGTCGCATCATCGCGCGGACGTGGGCGGCCTACGTGCAGGACCAGTGGAACATCGGCAACGACTGGACCGTCAACGTCGGCGTGCGCGGCGATCAATACCAAGCTTTTGGCAAAACCCAGAGCCAGCTGAGTCCGCGCGTGGGCGTGGTGTGGCAGGTGACCGGCTCGACCACGCTGCACGCCGGCTATGCGCGCTACTTCACGCCGCCATCGACCGAACTGATCACCGCGCAGGACATCGACCTGTTCGCGGGCACCACCAACGCGGTCAAGAACTACGGCAACAACACGCCGCTGGCCGAACGTTCCCACTATTTCGACGTCGGCGTTTCCCAGCAACTGGGGCCGCACCTGACCCTCGGCCTCGATGCCTACTATCGCAAGGTCACGGACCTGCAGGACGAAGGCCAGTTCGGCGCCGCGCTGATCTACTCGACCTTCAACTACGAGTACGGCCGCGTGCGCGGCGCCGAGTTCACGGCCAGCTACGCCAACGGGCCGTGGAGCGCCTGGTTCAACCTTGCCTCCAGCCGCGCGATGGGCAAGCGCGTCGTCACCAGCCAGTACAACTTCGATCCGGGCGATCTTGCCTACATCCATGACAACTGGATCCACCTCGACCACGACCAGAAGCTGGCTTCCTCCGGCGCCGTCAACTACACCTTCGCCGACGGCACCAAGGTCGGCGCCGACTACCTCTTCGGAACGGGATTGCGCAGGGACGGCCTGGTGCCCAATGGCCTGTCGATGCCGGACTATTTCCAGTTGAACCTGAGCGTCGCCCACGATTTCGATGCTGGTGGTGCCGGCAAGATCCACACCCAGCTCGCGGTGATCAATGTGCTGGATCGCGTGTACGAACTCCGCGATGGCACCGGTGTCGGTGTCGGCGCGCCGCAGTTCGGGCCGCGGCGGGGGCTTTACCTGACCGTGAGCAAGGATTTCTGAACGGGAAGCGGGGCAGAAGGCCGATTGTGGTCCCCCTCCCAAGCATGGGAATGTTATAATGTTGCGTAATCAACTGGAGTCAAGGCTCGATTCCGAGGGTGCATGTCGTGACGCGGCGCGCACCGGCAGCGAGGTTTCCGCGCAGATGGACATGCCCTTCGTCCAACCCGTTTCCGTGCCTGCCGCGCCTGCGATGCTTGCGCCGGTTCACGCAGCGCCGCGACGCTTCGCTGTGCTGGTCGATCGTGTCGGTGCTACGGCGTCGCTGCTGTGCGCGGTTCACTGCATGTTGTTGCCGTTCGTGCTGGCGCTGCTGCCGCTGATCGGGCTGGAGTTCCTGGCTGGGCACACTTTCGAGCGCATTTTCGTGGCCTGCGCAGCTGCGCTGGCCAGCACCAGCATCCTCGCCGCCTATCGACGCCATCGGCATCCGCAGGCACTGTTCCTGATGGTTCCCGGAATCGCGCTGCTGCTGTTCGGTGTGGCCATCGACATCAATGCCCATGTCGTGATCCATACCGCCAGCGTCGTCACGGGCGGCGTGCTGGTCGCCAGCGCGCACGTCACGAACCTGGTGCTGGCGCATCGGCATCATCACGCGACCCACGCGCACGCGTAATTGTGTAACTGCAGCGCGAGCTTTACGCTGCGCGCATGCCTCATTCGCACGACCACGATCATTCCCACGCAGGTAGCCGCGCCAGGCTGGCGTTCGCGTTCGCGCTGACCTGCTTGATGCTCGTCGTCGAAGCACTGGGCGGCTGGTGGTCCGGTTCGCTAGCGTTGCTCGCCGACGCTGCGCACATGCTGGTGGACGCGGGCGCGCTTGCGCTTGCGTGGGCGGCGGCGGTGTACGCGCTGAGGCCTGCCGACGCGCGCCGCAGCTTCGGTTACGCGCGGATGGAAGTGCTGGCCGGTTTCGTCAACGCGCTGGTGCAACTGCTGCTGGTCGCGGGCATCGTCTACGAGGCGATCCGGCGCCTGCTGGCGCTCGAGAGCATCCACATTCAATCGGGCGTCATGCTGGTCGTCGCCGCAGCCGGCCTGCTCGTGAACGCGATCGTGCTGCGCAGCCTGCACGGCCACGACCACGAGAATCTCAACACCGCAGGTGCGCGCCTGCACGTGTTCGGCGATCTGCTCGGTTCCGTCGCCACCGTGCTCGCGGCACTGCTGGTGCGTTATCTCGGCTGGGAGTGGGCCGACCCCGCGCTGTCGCTGCTGGTATCGCTGTTGATCCTGCGCGGCGCGTTCGTGCTGCTGAAACGTTCTTCGCACATCCTGCTGGAAGGCGTTCCGGAAGGCGTCGCGCCCGAGGAAATCCGCGCGGCGCTGGCCACGGCCGACCCCGCGATCGCCGAAATCCATCATCTGCACGTCTGGCAGATCGCATCCGGTTCGCGCATGGCCACGCTGCACGCGCGCTTGCGCGAAGGTGGTGATGCGCAGCAGGTACTGCGTTCGGTCCAGCAGGTCCTGCGCGAACGTTTTTCCATCACCCACGTGACGGTGCAGATCGAATCCAGCGATTGCCTCGACCCCGAATCCGGTTGCCGGGATTCCGGGCACGGCGAACGGCAAGACTGAGGCCGGGCGGGTGATGTGATCCGGCGCAGCCGCGCGCTGACCGGCACGCCGGCGTGCTGTTACCATGCGGCCAACCGCGCGCGTTGCGCGGGTTCCACACACCATCACCAGGAATCGACATGGGCAAGGGCGACAAGAAGACGCGCAAGGGCAAGATCTACGCGGGCAGCCACGGCAATACCCGCCCGCATTCGGCGAAATCGAAGGCGGTGGTGAAGACGACAGCGGCCAAGGCTGCCAAGCCGGTTACCCGCGCGCCGGCCAAGAAGGTCGCGGCGAAGAAGGCTGCGCCGAAGAAATCCGCGTAACCCGCGGCCAGGTGTTGTTTTTGGGAAGGCCCCGCTTGCGGGGCCTTTTCATGTTTGCGGTTGCAGTTCCACACCGCCGGCGAACACACGCGATGCCAACACGCCGCCGATCCAGTAGGCCAGTTCGGCGGGTTGGCGTGCGTTCCACACCACGATGTCGGCGCGCTGGCCGGCGGCGAGCGTGCCGCGGTCGATCAGGCCCAGTGCGCGCGCCGCGTTGACGGTCGCGCCGCGCAAGGCTTCTTCGGGCGTGAAACGGAACAGCGTGCAGGCCATGTTCATGGCCAGGCGCAGTGAACGCAGTGGCGACGTGCCGGGATTGAGATCGGTGGCGATCGCCATCGGCACGCCGCGTTCGCGGAACGCCGCGACCGGCGGCATGCGCGTTTCACGCAGCGCGTAGAAACTGCCCGGCAGCAACACCGCGACGGTGCCGGCGCGCGCCATCGCTTCGACGCCCGATTCATCCGTGCATTCCAGATGGTCGGCGGACAGCCCGCTGAAGGTTGCCGCGAGTGCCGCGCCACCGAGATCCGACAGCTGATCCGCGTGCAACTTCACCGGCAGGTCAAGCTTGAGCGCGGCCTCGAAACAGCGACGCACCTCGTCCGGCGTGAAGGCGATGCCTTCGCAGAACGCGTCCACCGCGTCAGCCAATCCAGCGTCCGCGATGGCCGGAAGCCACTCATCGCAAACGGCCGCGATGAAGTCGGCGCGGCGATCCTTGAATTCCGGTGGCAGCGCGTGCAGGCCGAGGAAGGTCGTGCGCACGGTGACGCCAAGCTGCTCGCCGATCCGGCGCGCGACGCGCAGCATCTTCATTTCGGTGTCGAGGTCCAGTCCGTAACCCGACTTGATCTCAAGCGTGGTCACGCCATCGCGAATCAGACCTTGCGCGCGCGGCAGCGATTGGCGCAGCAAGTCGTCCTCGCCGGCAGCTCGGGTCGCGCGCACGCTGGACACGATGCCGCCGCCGGCGCGTGCGATCGCCTCGTAGCTTTCGCCGTGCAGCCGCATCTCGAATTCGTTGGCGCGCTCGCCGCCGAACACGAGGTGCGTGTGGCAGTCGACCAGTCCCGGCGTCACCAGCGCGCCATGCACGGATTCCACATGCTCGGCCAATGCATCCGGCTTGCCGGGCAGGTCAGCCGTCGGGCCGGCAAATGCGATCGCGCCATCACGCCAGCCGATGGCACCGTGTTCGATCAAGCCGTAACCCGAATCGCCGGTGACGGTCGCGAGTGTGCAGTCCAGTAGCAGGTGGTCGTAGGGCGGAGTCATCGGTAACGTGAAAGGTGCGGCGTTCGGCGTGGCACAATGGCTTCATCCTAACAGTGGCGCCGCAACGGGCGGCGCGGAGCGCAGGCGCGATGGGCGAAAGGCCGGACGATCGTGTATGGACGCCCGCTGGCTGGACGAGCGGCGAAATGGCAGGGCAGGGCGCGGCGGTGAACGCACGCTTCGCGTTGCCGGGCATGTCCAACCTGCATTCGCATGCGTTCCAGCGCGCGATGGCGGGATTGGCCGAGCGACGCGGGCCTGGCGACGACAGCTTCTGGACCTGGCGCGAGACGATGTACGGCTTCACCTCGCGCATCGGGCCGGACGAATTGCGCTCGATCGCGGCGCAGTTGTACGTGGAAATGTTGAAGGCCGGTTACACGCACGTCTGCGAATTCCATTACCTGCACAACGCGCCGGACGGCGCACCGTACGCCGACCATGCGGCGATGTCCCGCGCGATCATCGAAGCCGCGCGTGAGGCCGGCATCGGCTTGACCTTGTTGCCGGTGCTGTACATGACCGGCGGTTTCGACGGGCGACCGCTGTCCGATCGCCAGCGGCGTTTCGGCTTGTCCGTGGACGCGTACCTGGACCTGCTGGAATCGTTGTGTGCGCTGGAATCGCCCGGCATGCGCGTCGGCATCGCGCTGCATTCGCTGCGTGCGGTTCCCGAGGCGGCGATGCGCGAGGTGTTGACCTCGCCGCTCGCACGCAACCGCGTGATCCATATCCATATCGCCGAGCAGATCGGCGAAGTGCAGGATTGCCTCGGCATCCGCGGCGCGCGTCCGGTGCAGTGGTTGTTCGATCACGCGGACGTGGATGCGCGTTGGTGCCTGGTGCACGCCACGCATCTGGACGATTCGGAAATGCACGCCATCGCGAAATCGGGCGCGGTCGCCGGCCTGTGCCCGACCACGGAAGCCAATCTTGGCGACGGCTTGTTCCCGCTGGCGAATTACCTCGACGCGAACGGCGTGCTCGGCGTCGGTTCCGATTCGCACATTTCGGTGTCGCCGGTCGAGGAGTTGCGCTGGCTCGAATACGGCCAGCGGCTGGCAACGCGGCATCGCAACATCGCGGCGCGCAAGCCCGGTGCAAGCGTCGGTGAAACATTGTGGGAGGCCGCGCTGCGTGGAGGCCGCCGGGCCGCGGGCCTGCGTGAAAGCTCGGAGCGCGATGTCATCGTCCTCGACGACACTTCGCCGTTGCTCGCCGCGCGCGATGAGGCCAGCGTGCTCGACGCGTTCCTGTTCGCCGGCAATACGCCGCTGGTGCGTGACGTGATGGCGGGTGGCGAGTGGATGGTGCGCGATTTCCACCATCGAGCGGAAGATCGCATCGCGGCGGATTACCGTGCGGCGGTGGAAGCGCTGGCCGCGGACTGATTCGCCGGCTGTTCGAAAGCGAAGGTTCGGATCACCGCGCGCATGGCGTCGAACGCATGGGCGTCTGAAAATGACGGCGTGGCGGGCGGGTCGTAAACTTCAGGATTCACGCCGAACACCAGCAGATCGATGGCGTAGCAGGCGCCCCCGTGCACCACGCGCCAGGCGTGCACGGTGAGGTGGTGGCTCATGGCTGCATCCGCGGCCTCGAACGTCGTGAACGGAATGTCGTTGATGCGCTGCGTGGCGACGCTGCCCGCAACTACGCCGGGTGGCGGCGCGGTGCAGCGCTGCACCTCCGCCGGGTTGCGGCTCGCGCCGATGCGGAATTCTGCGTCGGTGATTTGGTTGGAGCCCGGCACGGTCAACGACAGCACGGGCTCGCCTTGTGAATCGGGTGCGGCGAAAGTCTTCCATGCACCGTTGGCCAGATAGCTGGATTGAAAATCCTGCCGGACCGTCCAGCCGGGTGGCGCGTTGATGCGAAAACCCCACGCATCACTCGCGAGTGCGTGAGACGCTCCGGGTGCGCCGCTAGCGTTGGTCGGCGCGGACGATTGCGTTGGCGGCATGTGGTTCGTTTCGCCCCCGGAACATGCAAGCAGCGCCGCGCACGCTGCCATCAAGCATGACAGGCGGACGTCTGCATGTATCCGGCGTCCGCCTGCCATCGATGTCGATGCCGTCTGCTGGCTCACTGCGCCGCGGCGGAGGAAGCCGGCGCGGCAGTGTCGCCGCCTTGCATGTTGTGCGACTCACGCCACTGCTGCCTCTGCGCCTTGCGTTCGGCCTGCAGGCCGGCAAGTTGCGTGCGTTGCGCAGGCGTCAGCACCTGATAGATCTGCGCGCGCAGGTTGGCGCGATTGGTCGTGCGCGTGCGCGCCGCATCGGCCTCGGCTTCGGCCAGGTTGCTGGCGGCGGTCTGGTAGCCGGCCGTGCCCGGTGTCGCGGCTTCGAACGCCTGACGCGCCTGCCGCAGTGCCTGCATCTGCGGTTTGGCCTGCGCGAAGGTCTGCCGGGTCAACTGCTTGATCTGGGTGCGCTGGGTGTCGTTGAGATTCAACTGGTCGTACATGTGACCGCCCATGGCCATGCCGTGGTGCCCGTCCCAGCCGTGCCCGGCTTGCTGCGCGAATGCCAGCGGTGCACAACCCAGAGATGCCACGAGGGCGGCGGCGAGGAGATAGGTCTTGCGCATGTGAGGTTCCTGCAGAGGGAGTGTAGATGCAAAACGCGCGTGCCTGCCCGGGCGTTGACGCGGAAGCGAGTCCCTTTCGCGATAGACGGCCCGTGACACGGGCCGTGTTCAGTTTCAGGCTTTGCGTCAGTGCGGTGCCGCGGGCACCGCCGCTGCGGACGTACCGGATGCCGCCTGCTGCGGTGTCGCGGCGAAGGCGACGGATGAACAGGTGAGCAGGGCAGCCAGCAATGTTGAACGGATCATCGGATTCCGCATCGGGACCTCCTCTTCCGGGTGAAGGGTCGATGCTGACGGATCGGGCACGCATTGCCGATACTGCGCGACTACATGTCTTGCGGTGGGCACGCGCGGCAGCCATGAGTCATGGCTGGCGAGTGCTGCAACGCTCACACAAGATGCGTCTTGAGGAAATCGATGAACACGCGCAATTTGGGCGGCATCTGGTAGCGGCTGGGGTAGTACAGGTAGAGGCCGTCGTAGGGTGGCAGCCAGCGGTCGAGCACGTTTTCCAGCACGCCCGCTTCAAGGTCGGCTTGCACTGCGTTGACAGGCAGGTGCGTCAGGCCCGCGCCGTCGCGCGCGGCACGGGCGGCGATTGCGTTGTCGTTGACGATCAGGTTGCCGCCGACTTCGATTTCGAACCAGCGCCCGCGCTGGTTGCCGGACGGGTGCGCGAATTCCCAGTGATAGAGGTCGCCGCCCGCGAAGCGGAAGCGGATGCAATTGTGCCGAGCCAGTTCCCTTGGGTGTTTCGGCTTGCCACGCCGGGCGAAATAGTCCGGCGAACCCACCACCACCGAGCGCATCGGTCCACCCAGCGGAACCGCGATCATGTCTTTTTCCAGCCGCTCTCCCAGCCGGATACCGGCGTCGAAACCCTGCGTGACCAGATCGGTGAGGGCGGTGTTGACGTTGATTTCAAGCGTGATGTCGGGGTATGTGGCCACGAACGCCGCCAGTACCGGTGCGAGTACCGCGCCCATCGCCACCGTGATGCGCAGGGTGCCTGCCGGGCGTTCGCCGTGCTGACGCGCGGTTTCCACCGCATCGTCGATCACGTCCATCGCCGGAGCGATGCGCGCGAGGAATTCGCGGCCGGCTTCGGTCAGGCCGACGTGGCGCGTGGTGCGCGCCAGCAGGCGCACGCCCAACTGGCGCTCGAATTGCGCCAGCATCTGGCTCAACGCCGATGCGGTGACGTCGAGTTCGCTGGCGGCGCGCGTGAAGCTGCCGTGGCGCGCGATCGACACGAAGGCGCGCAGGGCGGGGCTGTGGTGCTGGGCCATTATTCAGTTTTTCTTGAAAGACCATGCAGAGCATCGGGATTTTTCCAGGGCAATGCAAGGTGCAAACTGCACGCCGCTTCTACCCCGACCCAAGGTATGCGGCATGTCTCTCGACCAATATTTCACCCTCGGCCGTTCCGGCCTGCGCGTCAGCCGCCTCGCGCTCGGCACCATGACTTTCGGCGAAAGCTGGGGTTGGGGCACCGAAGAGGGCACCGCACACGCGATGTTCGACCGTTACCTAGCGGCCGGCGGCAACTTCATCGACACCGCGGACCTCTACACCAACGGCGAAAGCGAAACCCTGCTCGGCAAGTTCATCGCCGACAGCGGCAGCCGCGACCGCGTGGTGCTGGCCACCAAGTTCAGCTACAGCGCCGAGCCCGGGAATCCCAACGCCGGCGGCAACGGCCGCAAGAACATCCTGCGCGCAGTCGAGGGTTCGCTGCGCCGGTTGCAGACCGATTACATCGACCTCTACCTGCTGCACACCTGGGACCGCATCACGCCGGCCGAGGAAGTGCTGCGCACGCTGGACGACCTGACGCGCGCGGGCAAGATCCGCCATGCCGGCCTGTCGGATGTGCCGGCGTGGTACGCCGCGCGCATCCAGTCCCTTGCGCAGGCGCACCACCTGCAGCCGCTGGTCAACCTGCAACTGCAGTATTCGTTGGTGGAGCGCAACATCGAACGCGAATACGTGGATCTGGCGCAGGAACTGGGATACGGCATCACCGCGTGGAGCCCGCTGGGCATGGGCCTGCTGTCCGGCAAGTATCGTCCGAGCGAGGCGGGCGCGGACGGAGGCGGCGAGGGGCGCCTGCAGCTTTTCAAGCAGGGCGGTCTGCCGGCGTTGCAGGACAAGTTCACTCAGCGCAACTTCGCGATCGTGACCGAGGTCGAAAAAGCTGCGCAACAGACCGGTTTGGGCATGGCGCAAGTGGCGATCCAGTGGGTGGCGCGGCAACCCGCGATCGGATCGGTGATCCTGGGCGCGCGTACGCTCGAGCAGTTCGAGGACAACCTGGCGTCGTTGGACAAGCCGTTGCCTGACGCAACGTTGCGCAAGCTCGATGAGGCCTCGGCATTGCCGCAACAGTTCCCCTACAGTTTCTTCGACGCCGTGCACCAGGCCGGCATGTATGGCGGCGTGGCGGTCGGCGACAAACCGGCGGGTTATTCGAGGCCGGTATGGATCGACGCCGCGCCGCGGCCGGATTACGCTCCGGGCAAACCGAAAGCCGCCTGACCGGCGGCAGTGCACACGATTCCCTGTTCGCAGAAAGGATGGAAACGATGCAAACACGAACGCTTGGTCCGAAGGGACCGAAAGTATCCGCGCTCGGCCTCGGCTGCATGGGCATGAGCGAGTTCTACGGCGCACACGACGACGCCGCGTCGATCAAGCTGATCCATCACGCGCTCGATGAGGGCCTCGACTTCCTCGACACCGCCGACATCTACGGTCCGCACACCAATGAAGTGCTGGTGGGCAAGGCCATCAAGGGGCGCCGCAACACGGTCTTCCTCGCGACCAAGTTCGGCATCATGCGCGACCCGAACGATCCTTCGAAGCGCGGCGTGAACGGCCGGCCGGAATACGTGCGCGCCGCGTGCGATGCCAGCCTGAAGCGGCTCGGCGTCGATCACATCGACCTGTATTACCAACACCGCATCGATCGCGCGACGCCGATCGAGGACACCATGGGCGCGCTGGCCGATCTGGTGCAGGCGGGCAAGATTCGCTACGCCGGCTTGTCCGAGCCGTCCGCGGCGACACTGGAACGCGCGCACGCAGTGCATCCGGTCACTGCGGTGCAGAGCGAATATTCGTTGTGGACACGCGATCCCGAGGACGGGATTTTGCAAACCTGCGAAAGGCTCGGCATCGGTTTCGTGCCGTATTCACCGCTGGGCCGCGGCTTCCTCACCGGCGCGATCAAGAGCCCGGATGATTTCGAGGACGACGATTACCGCAAGCACAGCCCGCGCTTCGAGGGCGAGAATTTCGCGAAGAACCTGAAGCTGGTCGACAAGGTGCGCGAGCTCGCAAGCGGAAAGGGTTGCACGCCCGCGCAACTGGCGCTGGCGTGGGTGCTGGCGCAAGGCGCCCACATCGTGCCGATTCCCGGCACCAAACGCATCAAGTACCTGGATGAAAACCTGGGCGCGCTCGATGTCGTGTTGAACGCCGCCGATCTCGCGGCGATCGACGAGGTCTTCCCCCGCGACGTCGCCGCGGGCACGCGCTACCACGCATCGATGATGTCGCTGCTGCGCGGCTGAACCTGGGCCTGCTCGTGCTATGCCGCGCGAGCAACCCTTCGGGCCGGGGGCTGTTTGCCCACATGGCTGCGTCATCGCTCGTCGAAGTATCGACATACATCTTCCTCACCTTCCTCGCTCTGCGGGCAAACAGCCGCCGGCGCGGCCACGTGGCATGGCATGAACAGGTCCTTGATGAGCGCGCGCGCGCCGGTCAACTCCGGCGCGCCGCGATGCGTTGTTGCGTGCAAGTCCACGTGTGGAGAGCACGCATGAAAGGCAAATCGATGTTGTGCGCGGCGGCATTGGCCGTCGGCGGCTGCTTGCTGGGTGGTTGCGTGGTCGCGCCGCCACGTGCGCGGGTCGTTGCGGTGGCCCCCGTCCGGGTATGGGTTCCGGGTTACTGGGGTCGCGGCCACGTCTGGGTTCGCGGCTACTGGCGCTATCGCTGATCCGTGTCCATCCTGTCGGGAGGGCGTGCCTTAGAATGCGGCGATGGACACCCGCCCCGCGCAGCAAGCCGACGCACCGTTGCCGGAAGCGTTCATCCATCACGGCACGCCGGCTTTCCGCCGGATCAACCTCGCGTTGTTCGCCGCCGGCTTCGCGACCTTCGGGTTGCTCTATTGCGTGCAGCCGTTGCTGCCGGAATTCACCCGCGACTACGGCGTCAATGAAGCCGTCAGCGCATTGTCGTTGTCGCTGACGACCGGTGTGCTGGCGGTCGCGATGCTGTTTGCGGGCGCGGTTTCGGATGCGTGGGGGCGCAAACCGATCATGGTCGGTTCGCTGGTGTCGTCGGCCATCCTGGTGTTGATCTCCGTGGCAGTGCCGAACTGGTCGTCGTTCCTGATCGTGCGCGCCTTGCTCGGTTTGGCGCTCAGCGGGTTGCCCGCCGTCGCGATGACCTACCTTGCCGAAGAAATGGACATCGCTTCCATCGGCCTCGGCATGGGGCTATACATCAGCGGCAATGCAATTGGCGGCATGAGCGGGCGGCTGATCGCAGGCGTGCTCACCGATTTCGTCGGCTGGCGCGCGGGCGTCGCGGTGGTCGCGGTGATCGGCGTTGCCTGCGCGCTGGCGTTCTGGCGCCTGCTGCCGCCGTCGCGGCATTTCACGCCGCAGCGCGTGGATCGCCGTGCGCTCGTTGCGCGCTTCAGCGTGATCTTCCATGACCGTGGCCTGCCATGGC
>Ga0207702_10000975_pt1 | contig 29319 bp, 26 predicted proteins | sample KBSCornC62_FD_184302 | JGI IMG/M metagenome (GOLD analysis project Ga0207702, IMG submission 184302) | Corn rhizosphere microbial communities from Kellogg Biological Station, Michigan, USA - KBS Corn C6-2 (SPAdes) (version 2) | ecosystem: Host-associated > Plants > Roots > Rhizosphere > Soil ... | reverse complement strand
GGACCTCGGGCCACGCATCGGCTTTGCCTACGATATGAGCGACAAGGGCAAAACCGTCATTCGGGGCGGGTTTGGAATGATGTATGAGCGCATACAGGGCAACGACATGTATAACGCTGGTTCCAACATTCCCTTCAGCTTGAATGTGAACAACAGCAGCGTAATGTTCGCGAACCCAAGCCTCCTGCTGTCGACAGGAACAGCAGCACCAAAACCGATTAACCCTGCCAGCATTACTGGTGTGGACGTTGATCAGTACAAGCAGCCCGTCAGTTACCAGTACAGCGTCGGTATTCAGCAGCAGATCAATGCCAAGTCGGTTTTATCGGTCGCCTATGTCGGCAATCAAAACCGGCATCAAAACGACTACGCGCACATCAATCTGCCGGATGAGAGTTACTTGCCGGCTCTGATTAACGGCGCGCAGTACAACACCGCACCGGGCCTGCCGTACCCTGGCTTCCAGTTCATCCGTCTATCCAGGAATGAAGCCAACTCTCATTACAACGGCTTGCAGATCGACCTCAATTCGCAAATGAAGGATCTGAGCCTGCATGCCTATTACACGCTCTCGCGCGCCATTGATCCGACCACGGCGGGCAATGGCGGTGGCGACCTTGGAAGTGTCTCCAACCCCTATCTCGGCTGGAGATACGATCTCGGACCAAGCGGATTTGACCGCACCCACAACGGCGCTGTGAACTTTATCTACGACATCCCGCTTCTGCGGAACAACCAAAGCCGCTTATTGAAATCCACCCTCGGGGGATGGCAACTTTCGGGAATCATCACCATCACTTCCGGGGTGCCAATCAACCCGCAACTGGCCGGTGGCCAGGGCAGCAATGGCATCCCCCTCACTACCAATCGTCCTGATCAGGTTGGAAGGGTGTCGTATCCGCACAGGGTTGGCGCATGGTTCGACACCTCAGCATTTGCCTTGCCGACACTCGGTGCCTGGGGAGATGCGGGCCACAACTCGCTGCGTGGGCCGAGCCGCCAGAACTGGAATTTGTCGCTGTTCAAGAGCTTCGCATTCAACGACAGCGGCAGCCGTTTGGAACTCCGTGCAGAAAGCTTCAATGCATGGAATCACACCCAATTCAGTCAAGTGAGCAATACTGCCAGCTTTGACCAGGACCCACAGAGTCCAACGTTCGGCAAAATCACAAACAACTTCGGGCAAGTTACATCCGCCTTCGATCCGCGCGTCTTCCAGTTCGGAGCGAAGCTGTACTTCTGACGTGTTTTATCGACACCCGCTCGCCCCAACCAGGTGCGAGCGGGCCCCATTATGGGAAGCCGGAAAAGATGCACGTGGACTCCCTTTACCAGCAGGTGTAGGTCGAACCCAGGAGAATGATCAGTACGGAGAAAACAGCATGAAAAATCAAAGCAAGTGGGCTCACGCTTCGCTCCTGCTTCTGTTATTGGCGGTTACACCCTCAGACGCAGGATCTTCGCGTAAACCTGAACAAGCCGCCAAGAGCCAGAAGACTGTTTACGTCTGTGCATGCCTTAAAACAAAGTCCTGCTCTTGCATGACCGAGGCCAAAATGCTAGGCCCATGTGCCTGCGGGACTGAGGGTGGGCCACCCATGAAGGAGGTCCCGGCGGATAGTGATTGGGCGAAACAAAATCGCGAGGCGCTAGCAAAATGAAAAAGCTGAGCGTCCCTCTGCGGCTGACCGAGTAGCGGCGCGAAGTCTTCCCCGGCCTGCTTTAAACGGAGCTTTACGCGTCCTGACCCGTTGATGAAATTGTTGCTGCGGGCGTGTGTGCGTTAGCGACATGATTTTCGATGGAGCTTCCGGACAGACTTCTCCCCGAGCTTTGTGAGATTCGCGCCGCAGGCTCAGAGCGACCCAGTCACCCATGCGGCCTATTTGTGGGTTACGTTCAGTTCGATACGGCGATTTCGAGCACGTCCTTCTTCCGTATCGTTGGACGCAATCGGATGATCTTGTCCGAGGCCTTGAGTTGAGATTCTGTCTGATGTCACTCCTTGGTTCCCCAACATAGTTTTTACTGCGACAGCCCGAGCTTCAGACAGCTTCTGATTGGATTCGGGAGTACCGGTGTTATCTGTATTTCCCACCAAGCGCACTTGGGCATTGGGATATGCGCGCAGTACTTGCGCCACGTCGTTCACCGTCCCTGCCGAATCCGGCGTCAGCTGAGTCGACGCGCTTTCAAAGTTCAAATGGTCAAACACGAAGGTTCTCGGCAACTCGGTCGCAGACTGATCGCCGAGGAAGGTCGCAAGGCTATAACTGATCGAGTCTCTTGGAACAGAGAGGTGCACGCCTCCGGGCAACGTGACCGACGTGAGGGCGTTGTTAGCAGAAGTGATACCCCGCGAAGCGATGTCAGCCACGCGCGGCGTACGAGGTCGGCCGATCAGATAGGCTAATAGAACGATGCCCGCCAACACCAGCGCGAGAGGAAACCAACGACTTCTATTTGGTGTTTTTCGTTCTTCAGCGGGAGCCGCCTCTGCAAAGTGCTCAAGGTGCGCTGGCGCACTCGGAGCAGCCTCGCGTTGAAAGCTTGTGGCTGACGAAGCCACCGCTCTGGGCCCAAGGTCCAAGATGCGTGATAGCCCGGAAGGAGCAGCATCGGCCATGCTTGTCTTTTGACTTAGGAGTAGCTCCCCGAGTCCAGCAGACCCCAACCCTTCGGCCGAAACCCGCTTGCCAAGGACACCTAGAGTCAAAGGAGTCACCAACGCCAGCAACTTGTTGGCAGAAGAGGTCCCGAGACCGCTGGACTGAGCAACCGTTTCTACGACAGAAGAAAGGTTGTTTCCAAAAAGTTTGCCTAGATGCTGCTGCCCAGCAGACATCAGATAATTCGTTGAACTTCCCCCTCGAAATAAGGAAAGCGGGTTCTCTGTTAGGCCAGTGTAGCCGCCTTCGCGAACCATCGTTGCTAGCCTGCTCTGCCCTTCGGCCGTGGAGGCCAGGCTGGTTAATCCGCATAGGACGGTGGGTACAGCTGCATGCAGCGCCTTGTGACTGGATGATGCGGACTCCCCAGTCATAGAGGTTGCATAGTGCACCAGATCGGGGGTGAAGTGTTGGGTTACAGCAGAAATCAGGCTCTCGGACTCGGGCCTGGAAGGCGGGAACCTAGCAGTGGACATAACTTCTCCTTTCGCTAGTCCGTTACGACAAATGCTTGCATTCCTCTGTGCTGATCTAAACACTTCAGAGCTCAGCAACCACGAGCATCCAAACTACAATTCGGATTAGGCGGCTTTCTTGATGTCGCCGGGCACTCGCTCGACCTCCACCTGTTGGCGACGGACAGTGTCACGAATGGTTTGGACACGGTCGGACCCTCGCCTGCTAATGACCACCTCCTCGGTGATGCGCGCAGTTTTTGTAACGACCGGCTGCTCGCTAGTCTCGATCACTTCGATGGTCTTATCTTTCCAGTCGAGATCTCTGGGAAGTGTCGCGTCGGTAACGGCCCGCCGAGATATCTCCAAATGTTCTTCGTGCAAAGTAATCTGTGATTCAACCGGTTTTTCCACGACGAAATAGCGAATCCGAGACCTGCCGGTCTCCACCTGACGCTTCCCGAGATCGAGTTGCTCTTCGACCAGGCGTAACACTTCGTCTCTGGCGTCTGCTTTCGCCCCGCTCGTGGGGTGACCTGCTGCCGTTGTAGTTGATCTTTCATTCAAATCCAGGCGCTCGTGTGCGTCCAAAATCTTCATTGCGCGTGGAACCTCAGTATCCTTGGCTCGCATAGAAAGAATGGTCCCGCCAGACTGGAGGGCACGGTTGTAGGAAGTGCTTTCGCTGTCTGAGACAACACGCCCAAAAAGCCGCTGCCATAAATTCCCATCATGGACATCCTTGTCACTGAGAGAATCGCGGTGGATAAAGCTAATTTCACTTGAGGAAAAACCCGAACTTTCAAGAGCCCGAGCAGCATCTTTTGCTTTTGCGTTGCTATCGTAAACAGCGACAATTCTTTCGTAACCCATCGTTGCACTCCTTCCTGCGCTTCTTGCTAGGTACACTCGTGCGCGCGATGACAGCTTCTTGCCATCCGTCTCCACGCAGTCTGTTTTTCTTATGACCCTCTTCTGAAAGGAGGTCTGTTTCCACTGTTAAGAGTGACAACCTCGGGCCCAATTTTCCTGTGTCCTGGGATTCAAGTTTTTCAGAAGGTAAATAGGACCCGTTCCCTGTGGCCGCATCTTCTTGGAATGTGCTCCCAATCAGCCAACTTCATGGCCCGGAACAATGCTGTGCAAGCTGGCTCAATCGGCTTCGACACGAGACAGATCAGTCACGTAAGTAAACGGGCGGTGGCGCGGTACGCAGCACGGGATCTTGGAATTCCGGTTCCTGAATTCTGCATACCGAAATCAAGATGTGGGCACTTTCGCGACCGCGCAATAGGCGCTCATCGCTCACCCGCACAGCTTTCATCTCTGCCCCAAATCGACAGGTGAATCCAACTTTGCATCGCCTTCTTGCTGAGACAAAGATACCCGCCTTAGCGAAAAGGCGGGCATTCCCTTCTGGTGGAACCAACACACTGAAGGTGGAAAGAGAAATTAGGCAGCCAAACGCTCTTCAATGCGTCCTTCGATGAGGTGATGGAGAAGGCGCCGGTCGCGTTCATAAAACGCCAGCTTGTCTGCCAGTACACTCTCCAAGAGGACACCCACCCCGTAATGACCGGTCACATCGGCAGCCGCGATTAGAGCCGCATACTCAGCGAATCGCAGGTGGGCGAGATGGATAGCTTTCGCAAGCACGTAAATATGCCTCGCGACCGGAGATTGTATTTCGGCAAGTTCTCTTTTAAAGTCTTCCACGAAAACCTCTTGCAAACGCCCGCTAAGCTTGACGGGTTTCTCATCAATCATTTCAAAGACTTCGTCTAGCGTTCCCAGATTCTTCTCCGCGATAAATGCCCGCGCTTCTAATGCCTCCTTTATGTCGGGGTTCTGAGCTAGTTGACTGATTTCGCGGTACACCTTGGCGCTTCTCTCAGTGTTGCTACGAGCATCGCTGAGGAGTGTGACAAAAACCTCTTTCGGATTTTTGGCTGGCATGGGTTTCTCCTGATGTCTGTTGATTCGGACCTTAGGATCGGCCCGGGCAACTGCAATTGGGTTGGTTGGAGGTTGAGGCAGTTTTGGGTGCGTTTGCGTTGAGATCTTCGGGCCAAGCCCGCTCGCCGTCACCTGTAATTGTTGTCAGTCAAGTATGACCGCTCACTTCTCCGAACAACGCTGATCGTCTATCGATTCAGCGTCTAAAGACGCGAGCAGCAAACACTGCCAGTTTTCCCAGTGTGAACTGATCATGATCCTGCCGAGCGCAAAGGCATCGATTTTGAAGAATAAACCGAAGGAGAAGGCGGAGGCGGCGTAGCGACCAATCGTCATCTTTTCCCAAACGAAGCCTGCCGGTACGATCTGTTTGCCTTTCGCTTCTCGATCGTGCACGACGACTGAGGGGGGCGGCTGTGGAGACGGAGTCTCTTACCTGAATGCCACAAAGATCAGATATTCCGGTCACCCTTTTCGCAAAATCTGAACTGCTCTATTCATTAGGCGGGCGGCGTTTCCTGGGCGAGGGCTTGTCCGGGATGTTGTCGTCAACAATGACTCTTTTCGGAGATCGGCCGGCCGAAGAGGCAAGCTGAGCACTTTTGCTCTCCATCGAAGCTGCAGTCTGCTGAATATAGGAAGACAACTCTTCCCTCAGCCGATTCATATCGGAAAGGTCGTTGCTCAAAGCTGCCAATTCAGTTTTACCTTCGCGCGAACCCGGCGGGAGCAACGAATCCAGAGACTCGCAGACTACCGTCAAGTCTTTATACAGCTTAAACGTCGTGGAGATGCTTCCACCAGAGGCTTGCGCATCGTGAATCAAATCGGGCACAGCAAATTGGAGATTGCGGCGCAACGCTGCTGTCATCTTGGCCTTCTCCGCTTTGTTTCCCTGCCAGAATGTCACCCAGTGGAGCCTTCCGCCCTGCTGCAGGTTCGTCAAGTCCTGGCTTGTTGACGGGGCCGCGCGCATTAACTCTGCCAAGGTTGAATTCAGGTCGCGTGCAACGGTAAAGGGTGAAGCCGAGGCTGCGGCCGGTCTTGATTGTGCGAACAAACCCGTGACGAAAAGAAGGACGGAAAACATGACGAGCAAACCGCAATGCGCCCGGCGAGCAATGGCTGTCATAAAACCGCCTCCTTCGTCCAACCCGGCCAAGCATAGCCTGATTTCAAGAAAGACACGCCATTACCGACGTCTAACTCCTCAAATGTCAATAGGTATTGTCCGAATGGACGGATCCCTCACTGGTCTTACGGGCCGGCGGGCGACGGGTCATCAACAACTTCAGTGACTTCCTTATCTTCTGCTGCCTAATTTCTCACGAACGAAATTCAAAACTTGTTAGATACTGTAGCGGCCTAATATGTCGAGAAACCAATCGTGGGAGGACTTGATGAAACGGGCCCTTTGCCTACTACTGTTTGCACCATGTTTTCTTTCGGCTCAAACTTCTCAGGTCTCCGAAATCCCGTACCGTTCTGTACCGGAGTTCCTGCACCTTCCAGACAATCTCTATTTTGGTGAAGTGGCCGGCGTAGCGGTCAATTCCAAAGGTCACATCTTCGTCTTCTCTCGGGGCAACACGACTGGCCCCGCGTATGCTGCGGCCGCAGCACAACTTTTGGAATTTGCGCCGGACGGCAAGTTTCTGCGGGAGATTGGACACAACTTGTACGCATGGTCCTACGCTCACACGGTCAAGATCGACCCCCAGGACAACATTTGGGTCACGGATAAAGGCTCCGATGTTGTGGTCAAATTTAATCCCCAGGGGCGAATTTCCATGGTGTTCGGACGGAAGCAGGAAGCCTCCGACGATGGCACTGGTCCCTTGAAAGAACCCAATCCTCCGCTGCCTCCAGAAGACGGTTTGTTCAGACAGGTGACCGACGTTGCTTGGGATTCTGCAGGAAATACATACATCAGTGACGGCTACGTCAACTCTAGAGTTGCGAAAGTCGATAAAGATGGCAATTGGCTGATGTCATGGGGAGAACCGGGAATCAAAGCAGGTCAATTCAATACTCCACACAGCCTTGCGATTGATGCACTGGACAACGTTTACGTGGCCGACCGTGGAAACCACCGGATTCAGGTCTTCGATGGGAATGGCAAGTTTCTCCGCCAAATCACTATTGATGTTCCTGTAGACCCCAAAGCCCGACCGGTAATCGGCAACAAGACAGACCATCCCTCCGGATCGAGAGCGCCGGGTTCCCCATGGGCGATCTGCATCACCCCTCCTCCTCATCAGGTGCTTTACAGCTCCGACGCTTTCCCAGGAAGAATCTATAAGCTTAGCCTCGATGGCACGGTCCTCGGCGTGTTAGGGAAATCAGGCAAGCAGCTGGGCCAGTTCGGATGGATCCACGAAATCGCTTGCCCTTCGGAAAACGAGTTGTACGTAGCCGAAATCTTGAACTGGCGTGTGCAAAAACTGGTCCTGAGCCCAAGATCATCTCCCGCCGTCAAATGACCGACCGGCTGGCCTTGTCAGCGTGATTTGCGAAGAATCCCCGCAAGAGATGAGTGAGGTTAACAAGCTGAACTCAATCGCTATGGGCGCTTGGACCATTTCTTCCATATCTGATCTCGTGCCAGGAGAGGCATGTACACGCCCCCCACAACGGAACGCGCTTGAAAGCCAACTTGCTTCCCGTCAGTTGTCCAGTACCAATCGGTGAGTGGCACTCGACTAGGAGATTCGTGTATGAATTTCTCGAGTGCCGCGATGATGATGTCGAAGTCCTCCCGCTTGTCGGCCAACGTCGCCGTCCAAACCTCCCAGTCCAGTTTCGTGTACGCGCTTCGATTGTCTAAGGGCAAGCCAAATGGGTTAATGTGGGTCTTGTAAAAACGAGTCTCAGTTTCTGCGATGGTTGCGGGAAACACATTGAGATCGAGGACTCGATCCCAAACCAGGTTATATTTTTGGCTCCACGTCCCGGGCTTGTCGAACGCAAGGCGGAAGTGGTCTCCATCTGAAGCGAGATCGGACCAACGCTTTGCCATTTGACGGGACACGGCATGATACTTCTTACCCTCGGGAGCACGCCCAGTCTTTTCCGCCAAGGTCGCGTATCCATCAAGGGCCAGAATTGCTTTGATGGAGAGGTTCGCATTGTGCGCGAGGTGACCTGCAAAATCATCCGTTGAAAGCTGGTTCGCGGGATCCATGCCTTCGCGTTCCAGGTACTCTGCCCATGCCGTTATTTCAGGCCAGTACTTTTCGGCAAAGTCGGGTTTACCCTCCGCCTTCGCCAGAGCAGTAAAAAGAAGCAACATATTGCCGCTTTCCTCCACTGGCATCTGATTTTCTTCTGTGCGCTCCCCACCGCCGTACACCTGACCGTCTGCCTTGGGATAGGTGCCAAGGTCGTGAGGAGCAAACGCAAAACGCCAACGGCCAGTTCTTACGTACTCCATTAAGGGACGTAATTGGGCTCTTACCAGCTCAGGGTTTAAGAGGAGAAATAAAGGTGCTGAAGGGTAAATCACATCGACGGTGGAAATGCAGCCGTTGCTAAAATTTTCTTTAGGAAACAGCATTGGCTGACCATCGACATCCACAGCGAGCTTGTGGGCCGCCATCGCCTGGCGATATGCAAGAATTGCGAGCTCGGCATACGCCGGGCCACCAACATCTCTAAAATCGGCAACGAGTTGCGCATCGAATCGATGGGACCTTTGCTCCAAGTCCAGGTACTCATGTTCCGCCCTTTCCAAAAGCTCCCCTATTCCCATTCCGTTTCGACGCCAGTATGGCCGCAACCACCGGTTTAGGTACTCGATCGAATAGAAGTCGTCGTAACCGAGCAGGATGTGCCGAGAGGCCGTTGCTGTGCCCACCGCACCCAAATCAAATGCAGCCGCGAGTACTGCGGCTCGATCCGCTCGCCGCGGCGAATCTAAATCGTCGCCGGAAAGTGCAGTGCCCCTGGAGAAGGCGGATTCGACCACATCTTGGAGTTGAGTAGCCGCAGTGGCGCCTGATTGGTCGGGCACGGCCAAAAGTGCGTATCCCCAATCAACGCGCAAATCGTCCCCCGAACTTGCCAGCACCCGCTGTTCGAAATTCCCAGTTCGTAACACTGTCATTCCATCCAAACGTGAACGCGACCAGACGCTTTCTTGGGTGTAACGGTCGACGGCCAGCAGGCTTGAGGCCTCAAATAGAACCTGGACCTTATGTTTGGCGCCGTCGATCGCCGTGCAAGCCATCGTCATATAGCTAACCGGCCGCGATAAGACATCGAGGTCGAAGGGCAAAAGGGGCGAAAGAAAGGTCACCTGAAGTTTGACGCCCAGCTGCTCGAAGCTATAGACCGTGCGCGTTGGAGTGATCTCCAAGCCCGTTTGCTTTGCCGGGGGTAGGGCACGGGGGTGGTCTCCCATCCAACGAAAGGTTTGACCATCAATTCTGATTAACCCAGTCAGCGGCTGACGAGCACCAGTCCAATGCTTTGTGACCCCATCCGTCAGAGTGTCATTCATCGACCAAAGACTGAAATATGGATCATGGGTGACGAGTGGAACGGCAGGTACACGCACAGATTGTGCAGATGAGCATATACATTGAACGAGAATCACCAAAGCAAGACGTGCCAACTTTTTTGTCATGTTTCGCGTCTTCCGTGAGAGATGAACGACAGGCAAGGCGCCTTCATCGCTAAAACATGCGGGCGACCATAGTTCTGGCCGATATTCTTGTCAAGGAGAATTCATCAGCCCGCGGCGATCGATAAACTACACGAGATCGCGAATCAATCTTAACGAAACTGCGTTCTGACGGGTTTGATCGAATAGAACGGAGAAATGGTCGATGTTACAGCGGGAAGCGCACAACCTTCGCCAGCAAGGTGCATCCAACGGGAGCAAATTCCCTCTGCCTGTGGCCCGATGACCCTCCGAAGTCCACTGCGCCAGCTACCCTTTCTACTCGCAATGTGCAGCCTCGCGTCGTTCGCCGCGATCACGGTGACCGTCAGCCCGCGGCGCGCACCACTCACGCTGAAACAGAAGCAGCAATTCAAAGCTACTGTTTCCGGAACCACGGGTACTGGCATCACGTGGTTGGTCGATGGCATCGTCGGCGGAAACTCGACGGTGGGTACCATCTCCACCGCTGGCTTGTACACGCCGCCGTCGACGGCCGGCACCCATACGATCATCGCCAGAAGCAAAGCTAGTACCAACGTGAGCGCGAAAGCGACCGTCTGGGTGACGAACTATCCCGGCATGATGACCTATCATGGAGAGACGTTCCGCAGCGGCCTCAACCCGCAGGAGCGGGCACTCGCGCCTTCGCGGGTGAGCACCACGACATTCAAAAAGCTCTTCACACGGTCTGTCGATGGCCAGATCTATGCGCAACCGCTGTATGTAGCGAATCTCCTCATCGGGACCTCATATCAGAACGTCGCCTACCTCGCGACCGAGCACGACAGTGTTTATGCATTCAACGCCGACGGTAAGACCACGTCCCCGATCTGGAAGCGGAATTTCCTGGGTACGAACATCAGCACCGTGCCAAGGCCAAGCAATGAGCTGCTCTCGCCGGAGATCGGGATCACCGGCACACCGGTCATCGATCCCTCGGGCAAGGTTCTGTACGTGGTCGCCACTACGGTTGAGAGCGGAGTGGTGAAGCACAAGCTGCACGCGTTGAGCCTCACAACGGGAGCGGAGAAGTACGGGGGGCCAGTGACCATCTCCGGCGGCTATGGGGCAGTTACCTTCGCTGCTTCGCGGCACCTACAACGACCGGCGCTGCTGCTGGTAAATGGAAACGTGATCATCTGCTTTGGCTCGCATGAGGACAGGGTGCCGTACCAGGGCTGGATTTTCGCCTATAGCGCTAGTGGAGGCACGTTGCACCGTACCGGCGTGCTCAGCACCGCACCGAGCAGCAATGGGCGGGCAGCAATTTGGAATAGCGGAGGCGGTCCTGCGGCAGATACAAACGGCAACATCTTCGTTGTGACCGGGAATGGCAATTTCAACCTCAATACGGCCGGAGCAAGTGCCGGCAATTCATTTCTGAAGTTAACGCTGTCTAATGGCTCCTTCCACATCCAGGATTTCTACACGCCAAGCAACTATGCTGCCCTGAATGTCAACGACCTGGACCTTGGTTCCGGGGGGCCAATGATCGCGCCGACGCAGAGCGGCGCCGCCGTTCCAAGCCTGATTCTGTGCGGGGGCAAAGACGGCATCATCTACGTCGTGAATCGCTCCAACATGGGTCACTACAGCGCAACGAGCGACCGTGCCGTGCAGAAGCTGGCGATCGGCCGTCCGGCGCCCATCAACGGCAACTTCTTCACTTCTGCAAACTGGAATGGCTACGTCTATTTCGGTGGGATGAACGAACCAGTGATGGCCTTCAAGTTCGCGAACGGGCTGTTACCGTCTTCAGCGTCCTCGCAAACCATGGAGGTGTTCGGTTATCCCGGCGCGAGCGCAACCGTTTCTGCCAACGGCACTTCTAGCGGGATCGTCTGGGTGCTGGACAACTCGAAGTTCGCCGGCGGAGATCTACAGGGGGGAGTGAACACATCCGGACCGGCGGTCCTGCATGCTTATCGTGCGGACGACCTCAGCGTGGAGCTATACAACAGCAGTCAGGCGGGCACACGCGACACTGCGGGCACTGCGATCAAGTTCACGATTCCGACGGTCGCCAATGGACATGTGTATGTCGGCGGCGGGAAACAATTGACGGTGTATGGCATCGCGCCGTGAATGCAGCGCAGCTGAGGGCAATGAAGTAGGCGAACGAAGGTCGCGATTGCGCGATCCCGGCAAGTGAACCTCCTGCCCATGCGCTCCGTGGTGTCTGCTGCCAGCTCCTCGATGCGAGGGTGAAGCAAGATGAATGCGCGGGCCTCAGTTCCACAAAGGAAATGCTGACAACTTCCATGCAGTTGGGCTAAGCGTAGTGCGAGTATCGCGATTCTTGGCCCAATAGTTCCCTTTCGGCAAGTCCTTGAAACTAATGGCGGAAGCGAGTGGGGTCGGGCCACCGGCGACATCGCAAAATGCCGCTCAGTCGGTCGTGAAACCAAATCTGGGTTTCGTTGACACGTAAAGTCGCGGTCTAGTATGTTACGCCGGTTGGTGTTTCGTGTTTTTCAAGGGAAAAGTGCGGGCGCTCGTCCTTTCTCTCGCCACCATGGTCGCCGTGGCGTCTATCGCACCACTCACGGATCAACCCGAAACAGCATTCAACGAAGATGACACGCCGTTGAACTGCGCGATCCCCGTTTCTGTCACAACACCCGAAATATACCCACAAGAGACCTTGAGAGTTCGGAGACCGCGTCGAACCAGTGACGGGAAGACTCGAGCAGGGTTCAATGCCACACCCTTGCCGGTGCACTGGCACGCAGAGTGTCTGCGAGAATTGTTCTGCGCCTTCCTCATTTAGCAATCCCGTGGACCGTACCTACCTTGCAGGTTTGAGCCTCTGCCAACCAACCCTGGATTGGTCGTTAGCTCATTGCTCTTGGCAGCTCCTCAATCCTCGCAGAAATTCTGGGATGGCCACCGCAGCAAGCACGGCAAATCGCGAACTGCCCTGAGCTACGTGAGTCCTCAACGATCTAGTTAAGTAGTAGTCATTCTGCAAAGTAGCAACTCGATGCAGAAGTTGAACCCAATGGCAGCACCCGGTGTTTCAAAGTTGGTGGGCACCACCCTCTTTCTGATTCGTTCCAGTGTACTCGTGCGCTTGGGTCTGGCTGCTGTCTTGAGTGCGACAAGTGTTTGGTTATCAGTGCTTTTGGGCGGAGTGGTTGGCCCAGGCGTTTTTCCTTTTTTGTTCCCAGTCTGCCTCGTATCTGCATGGTTTGGTGGAGTTCTCTCTGGCATCCTCGCCACTTTCGTGCTGGCTATCGGCGCGGAGTACTATCATCTGCCACCACCAGGCTGGCCCATTTCGAGTGTGAGCGACGCGATTGGGCTCACGGCCTTCGTCTTATCAGGGATTCTGGTCAGCTGGGTTGTTGATTCACTCCAACGAAGCCACAGTCTGGTCCATGCAGTGCTTACAAGTATTGGAGACGCGGTAATTTCAACCGATAGCAAGCATCGAGTGAAGTTCATGAATCCACAAGCAGAAATCCTGACCGGCTGGTCCGCAAATGAGGCGAAGAACAAGTTGCTGGTTGAGGTACTACGAATCAGTAGCCCTGGCGAAGCTGAAGTAGACGTACAGCGATTTTTGGCGGAAGCAAAACACCAGCGTCGGCCAGTAGCGTTTCCTGCGCAGGCATTCTTAACGCAGAGATCAGGGCGATCCCTCGCTGTCGACGATTCAGTCGCTCCGATTCGATTAGGAAACGGGAAAATGGGCGGCTATGTCATTGTGTTTCGCGATGATTCTGATCGAAGACTCAGTCAGGAAGCCTTAATTGAAGCCGAAGCACGCTACCGCGCGATATTTGAAAACGCCGTGGTTGGAATGTTCCAGATCACCCCCCAGGGACGCTATTTGAGGGTCAATAAAGTCATGGCGTTGATGCATGGATACGACACACCCGAACAGATGGTGAACGACGTCTCCGATCTGTGGCGGCAAGAGTTTACCGATCCTGATCAACGCCGGAATTTTGAGCGGCTTCTTAATGAACACCTAGCCGTGCTTGCGTTCCCCCTAGAGACCTTGCGACGCGATGGCACTCGATTATCTGTCGTTGTTAACGCTCGGCTAGTACGCGACCTGCCGGGGAACGCACTGTACTATGAGGGAACTCAAGAGGATATCGGTGAACGAAAACGCCTCCAGGCTCAATTCGAGCAAGCCCAAAGATTAGAAGCTGTTGGCCGCTTAGCGGGAGGGGTGGCTCATGATTTCAACAATATCCTTGGCGTAGTCTCCGGCTACTGCACCCTTATCGATGAAAGATTGGGCGCCAACCATCCGGTCGCGAGCTTCATAACACAGATAAGGGCGGTCTCGGACAGGGGTGCGGCACTGATACGACAGCTTCTCGCGTTTAGCAGAAAACAGGTCGTGCAACCCAGCGTTTTAGATATCAACCAGGTAGTACGCGAATCCTTGCCGATGCTCGAGCGTTTGGTGGGAGAAGACTTCTCCATTTCACTTGCCCTTGTCGATGAGCCAGGCATGGTGCTTGCCGATTTCGGACAGCTGGAGCAGATCCTGATGAATCTGGCGGTTAACGCACGCGACGCCATGCCCTTTGGCGGGAACATCAGTATCGAAACGCGAAATGTGGAATTCGATAGCGAATACACCAAGAAATACGCAGCAGCACCTGGTCCTTACATTATGCTCTGCTTCTCAGACAATGGTCCGGGCATTGATGAGGCTACCCTCCCGCACATCTTCGAGCCGTTCTTTACAACCAAAGACCCAGGTAAAGGGACCGGATTAGGCCTGGCTACGGTTTACGGGATCGTTAAGCAGAACAACGGAAACATTTGGGTGTACAGCGAAGTCGGGCATGGTACGACGTTCAAAATCTATCTGCCGAAAACGGGAGAAGTTGCATCCTTCCCTAAGGACCGACCCGCACTCTCTTCCGTTGGAGGCACGGAGGCAATCCTGATCGTTGAGGATGACGTTGCGCTGCTTGACGTTATCGCTACCATGCTGAAATCCAGCGGCTATCGAGTCCACACTGCGAGCACTGAAGCCGCTGCTATCGAGATCGCTGCGACGTGCCCGGGAGCCCTAGATTTGCTAATCAGTGATGTTGTTATGAGGGGCACGAGTGGACCTGAATTGGCCGACAAATTGAGACTCCTTCAACCTGAAATGAAGGTGTTGTACATGTCTGGGTACGTGGGCGATAAGCTTCGCTGCTATGGTCCCCTCAAAGTGCTCGAAAAGCCTTTTGCTAAGAATGAGCTCCTCGGGAGGGTCAGGGCTGCGTTGGACAGCTCCTAGGCATCATGGTCGTATTCAGCGACGGAAAGGGCAGCCGAGTCCGTTAAGGAGATCCGAATCACAATCCGATTGATGGCGGACGCCAGTGGGGGTCGAACCCACCGGCGACATCGCAAGTTGCCGCCCGCCGGTTTTGAAGATCACCAAAGGTGTTCTGACCCGTTCTGAAAATTCTCTACAACAACTGCTTGTTGACGTTCTGATCCGCCCGGTTTTATCACGTCAAGACCTGAAGTGAATTCATATTGATAACGGCTTCCGCACTTCGTAACGAAGTGCCACCATGCCGCTCTTGTACGCCGTCGCCTCCAGAAGGTGCAGGGCGACGTCCCGATCGAGGCCCTGGAAAAACGAGAGGCCGTCACCAATCGCAATCGGCAGGATCGAATAGCGCACCTCGTCGGCTAGTCCGAGTCTCAGGCAGGTGGCGGATACGTGACCACCGCCGACAAACCAGATACTGCGGAAGTGCGGCTTCAATCTCTCCTCCACCAGGCGCCCGAGATCGCCCGAGTAGAACTCGACCGTGCTTCTGGTCTTTCGCAGCATACGTTGGGTGAGGACGAAGGTAGGTTTGTCGCCGTAAGACCAGCCCAGCCCCTTCGCCTCGAAATCGAGCGCCGTCTCATAAGTTCGCGAACCCATGACGTAGCAGTCGATCGTCTTGAGAAACGCCTCGACGAATTCCGGGGTCATGGTGTCCCCGCGCTCATAGGTGTCCGAGGTCTCGAGCCAGTCGACACGCCCGTCTCGTCTCGCAATAAAGCCGTCGAGACTCGCGGCCATGTGGATCGTAACTCGCGACGGTCCGTTCTGCATCGTCACGCCTCTCTGTTGCGACCAAACTAAACGTGTGTTTAGATATTGTCAAGCGCGATGAGTCCACGACGTCGAAAGGCAGAAGACACGGATGTGTTCGCGGCGCTGGTGCGGGTCATGCTGCGTCGTGGTCCGACGGAGCTGACGCTTCGCGAGGTCGCCGCCGAGGCGGGGGTCACCGCGGGCGCTCTGGTGCAGCGCTTCGGCTCCAAGCGCGCGATGCTGCTGGCGCATGCCCGCCATGTGGCCGCGACGGGCGACACGGGTCTGACGGTCCCGCAGCGGATGTCATCGCCCCTGGACACGTTGCGCTCCGTCACCGCGATGTACTCGGAACTTGCGGACTCGCCGCGCGCCGCTGTCAGAAATCTTGCGTATCTGCTCAACGATCTGGGAGATCCGGCGCTTCGTCGTCACTTGTTGCGGATGTCGCGAACCGCGCGGGCGTGGTACGAACAGCTGCTCTCCGAAGCGATTGCAGCGGGTGAGTTACGCGGCGTGACCGACATCCAGCGCCTGGCCCGGTTGATCGAGGCCACGCTCCGTGGGTCGTTTCTGGGCTGGACTCTGTATCGAGAAGGCACAGCGGTCGACTGGCTGCGCGCAGACCTCGACGCGTTGCTTCGGCCCTACCTGGCAAGTGGCAACATTCATCGCAGGCGACGCACATGACGTCCACACGATGCGTTATCAGCGCGGCAGATCATGCAGGTTGGGTCCACTTCGTGTGCGTGGCGGCGCCGCGGGGCGTGCCCGCCGTCATCGAACGACGGCGGGTGATGACCATCGATGCCGGGTTGCCGACAATGCCCTACCACCACGAGTCGCTTGGCATGCCAGTGGCCGCGGCGAACGCGCTGATCACTCGCGTGCGGCGGTCCATAGCAGAGTGCACGTCACGTGCTTGCGCGAGGTGGTCACCGACCTGTCGCCCTCGTATCGCATCGTCGCCCTGGCGATTCGCGAACCACCCTTTCCCGAGCTTCCTGATACGGTTGCGACGGTGCGGCAGTCGTACCAGCTGCAATGTGCGGCCGACGGCATGATCTATCAGATCGCGCTGTGTGCCGCGGCGCGTGACCTTGGCCTGGAGGTGCATCTGTGCGGCCGCGGCGAGGAAAACGCGCGCGTGGCTGCACGGCTCCACGTCAACGCCAACGACGTCGAATCGTTCGTCAGGGTCACGGGTCGCCCATCAGGACCGCCCTGGACGGAAGAGCACCGACGGGCGTACGCCGCAGGCATTGCGGTGCTGGCGTCCGGCGCGCGCCACCGCATCAAGCTTCAACGGTAGAGTCGTCGCTCGTGCCGTGCGCACTATAATCGCCACCTCTTGATGTCCTTCTCGTCATTCAGCCGCAGCCGAGCCCGTCGACGCCACGCATGATCGGGACGCTGCACAAAGTCATGCAATTCATTGAAAACAATTGGCGGAAGCGGATTGGGGTCCGAACCCACCGGCGACATCGCAAGATGGCGCCCGCCGGTTTGAAGATCACCAATGATCCGTTCGGAACAACTAGGCTCATTCTGGTTTACAAAGGCTTCCAGTTGCCACAGAATAGTGCGGCTAAAGGTCACTCTATGAAGAACATTTCCTTCGCGACGTCGCGCATCTTCAATTTGGCGAATCTTGCTGCACTGCTGGGAATCCTCGCGCTGATTGTGGTGCGTGGCGGTGCGCAGACACGCGTTGCTCTCCAACCCTTCGCCCAACAGGTCCGGCAAGTGGAAACGACGCTTGCGTATCTGGGACAACCGCTCAGTCCCTCTGATCACGAAGCGATAAACCAGTCAATTGCTGATGCCGACGAGGCTTCCGCGGTGTCGCGATTAGAGCACGTCCTCGATCAGCACACGCTATTTATCGTCGAGATTAATCCTGAGAGCCGTGTCAAAGTGCTGCGAGGCACAGCAAAGGCCGAACTGAACGAGGCAGGAACGCGCATTTTCTTGGTTAAGGTCGTGAATAAGGCAGGAGTGACAACACCCTTGGTGGCACAAAGTCCGAATGCTCTTCCGGTCTTTGTGCAATCGGATTCGAGCCCGGAGCCGCCCAAGCTAGTCGCGCCTGCCGACGCGCGAGACAGATGGGTGGGTCTTGAAATCTACGACAAAGAGCCAATGTTGCCAACGCTTTCCGGCCTGCCGCTGGAATATCGAATACTGGCGATTTACAGCAGGGATCGCGGACAGCGCTCTGCCTTGATCGGATTCAACGTGGGGCAGGGTACACAGGATATCGGCTTTCGGAACGAGACATCGGTTTTATTCAATGCGTTGCCCGCCATCCCGCTGCGCTTGGCCGTTCGCGATGAGAATGGTGTCGCGACCGTGGCAGCGTTTACTATCCGCGACCGTTTGAATCGGCTCTATCCAAATCCATCAAAACGATTGGCTCCTGATTTGTTTTTTCAGCCGCAGGTCTACCGCCAAGATGGCGATACCGTCGAGGTTCCGGCGGGTCGTTACACAGTGACCGCATCGATGGGCCCCGAATACCTGCCAGAAACAAAGCACATTGAGGTGACCAGCTCAGGCCCAAACGTGGTCTCGTTCACCATGAAACGTTGGATCAATCCGGCGAAGTACCATTGGTACTCCGGCGATCACCATGTGCACGCGGCAGGTTGTTCTCACTACCAGAATCCAACCGAAGGCGTGCGGCCGGAAGACATGGTCCGCCAAATCGAAGGCGAGAAACTCAATGTTGGAGCGGTGCTGACTTGGGGACCTTGCTATTACTACCAGAAACAATTTTTCAGTGGAAAGGACGATCCTCATTCAAGACCAAATGAGCTGATGCACTACGATCTAGAGGTCTCAGGATTCCCATCGAGTCATGCAGGACACCTCGTATTGCTCGGGTTGACCGATCAGGATTATCCCCATTGTGTGCGCATCGAGCAGTGGCCCACGTGGGATTTGCCAGTCCTGCGTTGGGCAAAGTCCCAGGGGGCGTTGACCGGGTTCGCACATTCCGGGTGGGGACTAGAGGTAAAGTCCCAGGAATTGCCCAACTACGAAGTTCCAGCATTCGATTCAATCGGCGCAAATGAATACATCGTCGATGTTACTCACCCCGGGGTAGTCGATTTCATTTCCACGATGGATACGCCTTATCCGTCGGAACTTAATATCTGGTATCACACGCTGAATGTTGGATTCCGAACGCGCATTTCTGGCGAGACGGATTTTCCTTGTATTACAGACGCGCGCGTAGGCCAAGGACGTGTATACGCGAAGATCGAGGGACCACTCACCTATAGTGCATGGCTTGACGCATTACGCGCCGGAAGAAGCTATGTTTCGGATGGCAGAAGTCACCTCATGGATTTCGCCGTGAACGAAATGGAACTGGGAACGGGAGCAAGCGAGGTCAAGCTCGCGGGAAAAGCTCAAGTGCATGCCCAAGTTAAAGTTGCAGCTTACCTGAATCCAACTCCGCTGAAGGATGAAAGCATTCCATCTGACCGCAGTGAGCAGTTCTGGATGAAGAGTCTGGACAATGGTCATGCACTAAAATCGGCGGAGAGAATCCACGACCGTCCTACTGACCAAACGCCGTATTGGCACGTCGAGCGGGCACGCATCGGCAACACTCGCGAGGTTCCCGTAGAGCTTGTGATGAACGGAAGACCTATCGCCCGCAAGAATGTCATCGCCGATGGAGCAGTCCAATTGCTGACATTTGATGTCTCGGTCGAGCGTAGCAGCTGGTTGGCGGTACGCATTTTGGGCTCATCCCACACGAACCCGATCTTTGTTTTGGTGAATGGAAAACCCATTCGCGCGTCGCGTCAGAGCGCTCAGTGGGCGCTTGCCAGTGTTAATCAATGCTGGACCCAGAAGGCTCCTAAGATTTCACAGAAAGAGCTTCCCGAAGCCAAAGCAGCCTACGACCATGCACGCCAGGTCTACACACAACTCATCGCGGAGTCCGAACAATAGAGCGGAACCGAGCTAACGGAAATTCTGTGGTCGCTGTTGAATCGAACCGGCACCAATGGGGTATCATAAGCCGCCAACATGCAAGGGCGGGAAATGACGTCATAGCCGCCGGCTTTCTAGTATTCTCTATCGGAGAAAGCGTAATGCTTGTCGGGACCGCAACCAGCGTTACCGAAAGTGTCTCCTCATTCGCAGCAGGCACAGCATTATGGTCTGCTGCCCTTCTGCTCACCAGCATTCCTCGGTGAGTTCGCAGTCTGGACGCGAGTGGTCGCCGTGATCGGCTCGGTTCTCTTTGCGGTCACATCTGCAAGAATCTTTTGGGGCGACCAGATATTCCCGTTCTCAAGGCCATTGCCCTTCTACACCTACCCGTTTCTCGTGCTTACGTTCGTGGGCTGGATCATCAAACTGCTGAAGGCGAGTTCAAGGTTAGCAACTCACTTCCATTGTTGTAAACAAGTACGGTCAAATAAAGAAGCAACCTTCCTGCCCAAAAAAGAAATCCAAACCTACGTTGCTCCTACCCATGCTGAAACCGTTTCAACTTATTGGCCTTCGGATGAAATCATGTGTCGTCATTTCCGTGCTGTTTTTATACAGCCCACAGAGCTTTGCCGCGCTCGGTGATGACGCTTCCTCCATCAACGCTGATGAGGCGCACCTCAATGCTTCTGTGCGGGTTACCGCACGTGCATACTATTCAATCCACGAGATGCAAACTGCTAAAGGGACAGTTATTCGACAGTACGTTTCTCCTGCCGGTCGGGTCTTCGCAATTACCTGGAAAGGGTTCTCGCCTGATCTTCAACTATTGCTGGGAGACCATTTCAACGAATATCTGGTGGCTGCGTCGCAGACAGCCCATCATGGTCGTGGCGTTCACGTCGAAACTAACGATCTGGTGTTCGATTCCGGCGGCCATATGCGCTATGTCGTCGGGCGCGCATTTCTGCGGTCTCAAATACCGTCGGGGGTAAGCACTGATGAGCTCAGGTAAGCTGGGGTTTCTCTTTCCTGGAATACCCGCTCTGCTCTGCCTCTGGGCGGGATGCGGTGGCAGTTCGTCTCACAATTCGTCCCAGGGTGCAGCAAGCAATAATGTGCAAGCCATCGTAGTGAACGGCGGTCCCCAGAACAACCACGTCAATGGGGTTTTTACTACCGTCACAATTTGTGCGCCCGCCAGCTCCAATTGCCAGAACATTAACGCTGTGCTGGTTGATACTGGGTCGTTCGGGCTGCGTGTGCTGGCTTCGGCTTTGGGGGCTCTGAACAGTTCCCTCCCGCAACAAAAGGACGGTAATGGTAATCCGACCGTCGAGTGCGCGCAGTTTGTAAGCAGTGTTGTATGGGGGCCGGTGAAGAGCGCGGACGTGCGCCTAGCAGGTGAAAAGGCATCTTCCGTGCCCATACAAGTGATCGATCCGAGTGTCGCGCCGATACCCTCTGCATGTAAGGCGATTGGTCCTGCGGAAGAAGACTCGACGTCGCTTGGGGCCAACGGAATCCTTGGCATTGGTTTCTTTGTTTCCGATTGTGGGCCTGCGTGTGCGACTGCAGGTTCCGGCAATCCGGGCTTTTACTATAGTTGTTCAGGATCTTCGTGCCAGAGTGCGGGGCAGCCCACGAATCAACAAGTGCAAAACCCTGTTGCGCTCTTCTCGCAGGACAACAACGGCGTGATTGTGCAGTTGCCCTCAGCTTCTAGCAGCGCGCCCAGCCTCAGCGGTTCATTGATTTTCGGCATTGGAACACAGGGCAACAACGCGCTTGGTGCGGCTCAGACTTATAGGCCGGACCGGAACGGAAATCTCAAAACGAATTTCAAGGGGACCATCTACGAGGGCTTCCTTGACAGCGGGTCTAATGCTTACTTCTTCTTGAGCAGCGGCGCAGTCGGAATGCCAAACTGCCCGAACCCAGAGAGTGATTTTTATTGTCCGCCATCACCCGTGAATCTGTCCGCGACAAACACTTCCGCGAGCCCTGGCGCCACCGGCACGATTAATTTCACGATCGATAATGCCAACACCTTGTTTTCGAGCTCCACTGACGCAGTGTTTCCGACCTTAGGCGGATCGAATCCTAGCACTTTCGACTGGGGACTGCCTTTTTTCTTTGGACGGAATGTTTTTGTGGCATTTGAGCCGCCGGGGGGATCCGGGCCTTACTGGGCCTACTGATCCGCCGTTGCTCGAGCGCTGCGAGTGGGGGTCGAACCCACCGGCGACATCCCAAGATGCCGCCCGCCGGTTTTGAAGGCATCCAGGAATGGGAGAAATGCCTCGCCAGCGTCATAGCGTTCAAGGCATTGTCCTCGCGCCACGCGAATATTCCCCTGTTCACCAGCTTTCTCAACGAAGGCCTCAACAAGTGTGGCCTTGCCGATTCCAGCTTCCCCGGTGACGGATCAGAACACCTTTGGTGATCTATACGGTCAGCCGCGCACGGCTGGAGTTGGGACTGGCCTACGGCGAGGGCAACATCTTACTTCTTACTTCCCAACCTTACCGACGATACTCCCGACCCCCGTGCAAAAATCCCAACCGGTTCTGCCTGTAAGACCTGCGAACGGACCGCAGTAATCTATAGCGATATCGTGGAAGTCCGCAGTGTTTCCGAGATTGCTATAGATCGTGGTGAGCTCGAGGTCGGTAGCGGTAGCGAAATGGCCAGCCGAGTTGACCACTCCCGCCAACGCCGGGGATGAAAGGCTGGTCCCTCCCACAATCCACCATCCTCTGACTCCGCAACATCCGGCGGTTGATCCTCCGACTGGTGTACTGTCAAATACCCAAGCGCCTGTATCGGGATCGGCGTCGAACGATATGTCGGGCACGCCTCGCGAGCTTCCGACGATGCTGGTGAGAGAAGTTTGATAAGTCGGAATGGACTCGAACAAGCTACGACCGCCACCGGCTTCAGCCCATGGACGTTCCGTGATAAACGCCAAGGTCGAAGGACTCCGGCTGACTGTTGTGCCACCGGCAGCCACAACGTTTGGTGAAACGCTGGGCCACTCTGTTCCCGGAGAGTCGCCTGTGGACGCGAAAAACACCACACCGGACTTGATGAATCTAGAGTCTAGACTGGTTTCGCCGGAGAACTCTCCGCCACCCCAGCTGTTAGAAACTTCACCACCGCCGGCAGCCGCGACGAGATTGGCGGCTACCGTTTCTGCAGCTAGCAGATTGGAAAGACTGGCTGACGCTGCCTCAACCAGGATGATCCTGGCGCTCGGGGCCATCGCGTGCGCCCACTCTATGTCGAGAGATTCCTCAAGCTCCCAACCTCCAGTTGGATCCTGAGCCGGTTTGACTCCGCTGGCGAAAACCTTGCTGAAGGTCGCCGCTGGCAAACCGAACTGAGTCGAAAAGATTGCCAGGTCGGTAGCGGCGTTGGGGTCGTCAAAAGCGTCCACAATCGCGATTACCTTGCTGCCACCTGACGGATTTCGGGTCGCTGTCAGTGGACTGCAGCCGGATACGCGCGTCGAAACCAGGAAGTAAACGCAACCGAGCGAAGCGGGGGTTTCGGCCACGAAACCTGGGGCAGGAGTTGTGCTCGCAGGTGTCACAGCCCCGGAAACCGGAGTTGTACTCGGCCCTTTTCCACTGGGGATCATCAACTCGACATTGGTGTGGGCTCGGATGCCGATGTCTCCAGGTCGCTCAAGGTTCGATTGCGGCGAAATCACTCTACCTCGAGTGGAGGCACGTTGCATGATGGCAGAAGTAGGTTGAGACGCGGCTGTTTGCGCCGCGGCACGCGCCACCGTGACGCTGGCACATCCAAGTACGATCGCGATTACGCACAGCTTCTGAACTGCCCAAGTGGTTCCGGTTTGCTCACTAGCGCTGTAATTCATCATCTATTCTCCAATTTCTGTTCTAGCCCGCTGAGGTTTGACTGTCTCGTAAACACGTTGCCAGAATAGCGACCCAAGAATTGCGAGTCATCACAGGATTGTCTTGTTCCGGTAATGTTTCAGTGGCGGCACTTGCGGCGTGTGACCACGTGGCCCGATGCCACCCAAGTTCACACACCAACCCTTGACTGAGGGGTGAGAATAGTTGCAGCCGCAGTTGTCATCTGCGAATCAATTGGGTAAGCAACACCGACCGGGTACGTGTTCGCGATGGTTGTGCACCAGTGCAAGCCTCGAAAGAGATTTCATTCGGGAAATTTCGCCTTGACCTCGTCAAAAATGTCTAGGCAGCAAGTTTGAAGAGTGGAGGAATGTAGTGAGCCCGCATGGAATTCGCAGGTATGCGTCTAGGTATGCAACGTTTATTATTGCCGGGGTGTTATTACAGCCGATTTTCGGTCAGGCACGCCCACCAGAAAAAGAAGATGAGCTGAAAGCCTTCTTTCAACACACCGAGCAATCTTTAGTGGATTCGGTTGCGCTCGGAGACAAATCTCCATGGTTAAATGTTTTGGATGACGGGTGCGTTATCACGAATGAGGAAGGCGAGGTTCAGGACAAAAGCACGTTCTTGAAGGAATTGACCGGCCTCCCGCAGGGATTGAGCGGCGGCATCGAAGTCACAGACTTAACTGTCCAGCAGTTTGGAGACATCGCTGTCGTTCGCTTTCGCATGAACGAGAAGGAAACGGTGTTTGGCCAACAACTCTCGACCAGCTATCGCTCGACTGACACATTTCGGAAACATGATGGCCGATGGAAAATGATCGCTTCGCATCAGAGTGTAATCACATCTGATCCACCTTCCCAGAATGTGTCGAAAGACCTCTGGCCGGCACTTGTCGGACGCTATCAACTGGTCCCCAATGGCTGGACTTTTGAAGTGCAACTGAAAGATGGGCAGCTGTACGGCGGCCGCGACCCGCATCGATTGGCGCACATGATACCTATGGCTTCAAATGTTTTCGTGCGCGAAGGAACTCTCGGAGATTGGATATTCACGCTTGATGCGGATGGGAAGCCGTCGAAACTAATTGAGTTGCGTAAGTTTGAGCCTCTGGTTTGGACACGTGTGGTTTCAGATTCAAAACCATGAAACACGCACAGACTGACACGTAAGCCAACACGTTCTTACCACGCTGAACAAGGCGCGCCCCGGATGAATTTCGAGGTGACGCAAATCTGGTATTAAGCCGTAAGCAGTTGAAGATCAATGGCGGAAGCGAGTGGGGGTCGAACCCACCGGTGACATCGCAAGATGCCACCCGCCGGTTTTTGAAGATCACTAGAGGTGTTCTGACGGGTGATCACAAACGGTGACGAGAGGACCATGGCCGCGAGAGAGGACTTGAACCTCCGGCCCCCTGGTCCCGAACCAGACTCCAGGGATTGTTGAAATCTGTGGAATCCTGCGTTTTCCAAGTGATTTCTGTTGAACCCGTTGCGGGCTGCTCGTTGAAAGCTGTTGATTCGCGCTGAAGTCGGTGCTTTCACAGCAACAAAATCATCTACAGTTGGAAAGCGAGTAAAAGATCGAGTTCGCAGTCGTTGAAGAAAAAATCTTATCGCCGAAGCCTTCGGCGATGAGCTGCTTCGCGTATTCCGCCCGTTTCTTGCCATGGCCCCTGACGGAGATATTTAACGTAGTCGGGGCTGGCCCCTTGGCGTTTTTGACCGCTCGTATCGAAAGAGAACCCGTGTGGCGTGCCGTTTAACTCGCCGCACGGGTTCGTGTTGCTAGCGTGTGTGCATTGGCGTTAGGCGGAATCGATTCGAGCATCGCCCATGCACGTACTCGGGGACGAATCCTGTTATTGCCCGGATCGGCCGAGTACCAATCCCGGCAAAAGCCGTGCGCCAACGTTTGCGGTCACATTGGATTTCGGGCGTGTGGGTGCGACGTCCGCAACCGATTTGCCTATGCTTTCGTTTACAGGCGTTGCCAGAAAGGCGTGAGTCTCGCCCGTGTGCGGCCCGCTGAGCACCGTTCCCATCCCTACGATTTGTCCGCGCTCGTTGATCTGGTTAGCCATGGTTGGCAAGAGGTTGGCAGTTGAGGGAAACATTGTACCAAGGTCGGTCATCACGCCGTCTTGCCAGATGAAAGCGTGCGACCAGTTGAAGCTGGAGTCCAGGGTGCTTCCTACCACTTGGCCGTGGTTGTTGATGCCGCTGGCTATGGCGGCAAAATCGCCCGGCAAAGTGTGGAGGTTTGTGATTGCGCCGTTCTGCCAAAGAGCCGCATAGAAGGTTGGGGTTTCGGGGCTGCCGACCATGCCCACAATTTGGCCCTGGTCGTTAATGCCAAAGGCGAGGGCGAAAGTTCCATAGTCAAAAAGCTGGGAGGCCGCACCGTTTTCCCATGATACAGCGTGATTGGTTGCTCCACCGCATGTTCCGGTGTTGCCTACGGCTTGACCTAGATCGTTGATGGCGTTCGCTTCCCCGTCTGTATCGCCGATCAGCGTAGGAAGAGCTTGGGCCTTGCCGTTTTCCCATAACACCGGCAGCTGAATCCGATTATTAGTTTTGTTAGGCGGGCATGTGGAGTCCACGATACCGTTTTCCGCAAACCCTGTGATTTGCCCGTGGTTATTCATGGCGCTGGCCTGTCCGTTATTTCCCCCCAGCGTCGGGAGAGCGCTCATGTGGCCGTTTTTCCAAAGAAACGGACGACAGATAAGCCCTGTGCCGAAGCCGCAAACGTCTTCGCCATCCGGGTCTGGAACAGATGTTTCGGAATAACCGACTAATTCCCCTCGATCATTGACCTCGCCGCCAAAGGGGTTGTCCCAGCTGTTCGGTCCCCCGAGCGTGCCGAGGTCGAGCGTGGATCCGCCGACATTTATCGCCAGCCGCCCTTTTACCAGCTTCCCCGACTCCAAGAGCCCGTACTGGGTCTCCGTCCATCCATGATTATTGAGGCCCATGGTGCAGCCGAAATACCCATCGTGCAGAGTGCCCAAATCGGTAACTTGGTAGCTGGCTTGCGCGACCGCGTCGCTGAAGCAAGCCAGAACAACCGTCGTAACCCCCAGTATCCAGAAATTCCGCAACTGTCTTAGCGTGTTCATGTATCTTTTCCTCCGATGAAGGTCGCCGTGCCGAGATAACTGGCGATTTACGCCAGGTACCACTCGGCGTCTAACGGTTAAGGTGATTTCCCACTGTTCCTGCGGCCCGCCTGTCACTGGCTGACGAAAGTTGCGGGTGCACTCGGGTAGGGTGCCGCTATGGCAATAAGGCAAGCCGGGGGCCGTCTTTGGAGGGAAATACGCGAGGTTCCACTGCTTAGGTGTGTGTTTGCGGTAATCAGAAAGTGACGAATCAACCAATTGCAGAAACCAAATGGAACAACCTCAATGATCAATTCATACGGATATCAGTAGAGATTGCGCCAAATGCTCCGAGATTCGGGATGCCGGAAGATTTTCCTTGCCCAGTCCCGATCGGTTGAGATTCATGTTAATGAGATTTACCAGATACGGAAGAAAAGAAATGGAACGGAGCGGGAACTTTTGGCTTTCTTGTGACATTAAAGAAGCATGCACGATGTGCACAGCGCCGCAGGAGGATTGCGCGGATTGAGCTGGCGCGCCGACTATGACTAGCGACGAAGCCTTGATGCTGGAATTCCAGGGTGGATCACGCGCAGCCTTCGAGGAGCTGTTTGCCCGCTATCGCAAGCCACTGTACGGCTTCTTCGCGCGCCGGCTGAACAACCCCGAGCGTGCGGAGGATCTCGTCCAGGAAACTTTTCTCGCGGTGGTCCGCGCGGCCTCCCGTTATGAGCCGCGAGCCTTGGTTCGAACGTATTTGTATGGCATTGCGTTGAAGCTGCTGGCTGCGGAAGGGCGCAAGTTCTTGACGAGTAAGGCATCAGGGCAGTCCGCTCCGGAGCCTAAGACTGAGGGAACTCCCGACTGCGCGCTCTGGGTCCGGCAAGCCCTAGAAAAGCTGGATGCGCCGGAGCGCGAAATCTTGATGCTGCGCGAATACGAACAGCTGAGTTACTCCGACATTGCGGAGCTGTTGCGAATTCCAGTAAATACGGTCCGTTCCAGGCTTTTTCGAGCACGTCTCGCATTGAAGAGTTACCTAGAATCGGAGGCAAAATCCAATCCTGCCCTGAGAGCGAGCGCCAGACAGCCGCACCCAGGAAGACGAGGCATGCAATGAGCACGAACCGACATCCGATCGAACAGGAAGAACTCATGGCTTATCTCGACGGCGAACTGCCTGCGGACCAAGCCAGCGAGGCCTTGTCGCACTTGGAACTGTGTCCGCAGTGCCAAAGCCTCGTTGCCAATTTCAGAGTTGTTTCCCAAGAACTAATGGCCTGGGAAGTCGAGGCGCCAGAAATAGGCATCTCCTCGGAGATCAACGCAGCACTTGCGGAGCGCTTCCAGAAGCGGGAAACGGCAAAGGTCAGCTGGCCGAGATTGGAAAACAGAGTGATGACGAGCCGCTGGGTCTGGGCCGGAGCCTTGGCTATCGTCTGCGTGGCTGTGGGACTGACGTTAACGCTTATCAGCCGCAATCGAAATGAGGATCGGTCGACAGCGTATCCGAGCATGGCTTCGATCGAGCAATACCTGATCTCGGATCGTAATGCCGAGATCGCCTTGGCGCGAAGTGCTGCTCCGGAATCCATATCTAGCGACGCAAAGATCCTGGTCCTTGGGTGGCGGGGCTATGAGACCGCTAGAGAAGGAAAGAACGGTTTCGTTTGTGTGGTGGAACGATCATGGATGTCGCCATTCAATTCTGCGGAGTTCTGGAATCCCAAGGTACGAGTGCCGGGCTGCTTCAATCCGGCAGCCGCGCGATCCATTCTTCCTCTCACTATCAAGCGGACGGAAATGGTGCTGGCCGGGATGTCGAAAGCTCAGATGATCGACAGCATCAAAGCCGCATTCGACAATAAAGAGCTACGGGCACCGGAACCGGGCGCAATGTGTTACATGATGTCTCGAGCGGGCCACCTTAATGATGCCATTGGGCACTACACACCTCATCTGATGTTCTATTTTCCACTGACAGACCAATCCTCCTGGGGGGCAGATCTGCCCGATTCGCCAGTCGCGTTGAATCGGCAGTTTCAGGGCGGCCCGGAGCCCATCACCGTGTTCGTGATTCCAGTTGGCAGATGGTCGGATGGAACAACTGCACCGGCCATGTAGGAAGGTCTCAATGAGAAAGAGCGCGACTGCGGTTTCAGTCGAGCCAGAAGTGAGTGGAAATGTGGATCTATGATCGTTGGATTTTGAAACTTTTGGCGGTTCTTGTGCTGGCGGCATGCGCCGTCATACTAGCCCAATCAGCACCAAGACAGCGGATCGATCCAGGGCTGGCGATGCTGGGAGGGGGGTTCGTTTCCGGGACTGCGCAAGCGAACGGGACAACTCTCCACTATGTGCGCGGCGGGACTGGTCCGGCGATCATTCTTCTGCACGGCTTCCCCGAAGACTGGTACGCATATCACCGTGTCATGCCGCTGTTGGCGAAGCAGTTTACGGTCGTGGCCGTTGATCTGCGCGGCATAGGCGGTTCTGCCGCAACGGCAGCCGGTTATGACGCCGCAAATATGGCGGAAGACATTCATCGACTGATGG
>Ga0207702_10000971_pt1 | contig 29379 bp, 23 predicted proteins | sample KBSCornC62_FD_184302 | JGI IMG/M metagenome (GOLD analysis project Ga0207702, IMG submission 184302) | Corn rhizosphere microbial communities from Kellogg Biological Station, Michigan, USA - KBS Corn C6-2 (SPAdes) (version 2) | ecosystem: Host-associated > Plants > Roots > Rhizosphere > Soil ... | reverse complement strand
CCCGACAATCCGCTCAACCCGCATTACCGCGCCGAGCTGGGCGAAAAGCTCAAGCTGCTGCAGATCCATTCGACCAACCAGCCCGAGGTCCACGACATCGCCGCGGCGTTCCGCGCGCTGGCGGACAGTTATGGCGACCGCTTGCTGGTCGGCGAAATCTGCCTGCCGGTTGAAACGCTGATGCATTATTACGGCCGCGGCGCACCGGGGGTGCACCTGCCGTTCAATTTCCAGCTGCTCGACGCACCATGGCACGCACAGTCACTCGCCGCGATGATCAGCGCCTATGAGGCTGCCCTGCCCCCCGGCGCCTGGCCCAACTGGGTGATCGGCAGCCACGACGCCCCGCGCATCGCGGCGCGGCTGGGCGAGGCGCAGGCGCGCGTCGCGGCGATGCTGTTGTTGACGCTGCGTGGCACGCCAACCCTGTACCAGGGCGACGAACTCGGGATCGGCAAGGTGGAGATCCCGGCGGACCGCATCCGCGATCCGCAGGACCTGAGGCAGCCGGGCATGGGCCTGGGCCGCGACCGCTCGCGCACGCCGATGCCGTGGGACGGCTCGGCCCATGCCGGGTTCAGCACTGCCGAGCCCTGGCTGCCGCTCAGCCAGGACTGGCCGCAGCGCAACGTCCAGATCCAACAGCAGGATAGCGAGACGATGCTGTCGCTGTATCGTGAACTACTGCGGTGCCGGCGCGCGTCGTCGGCACTCGCGCTTGGCGCGTTCGAGCTGGTCGCGGCGGACGGCGATCTGCTGGTCTATGACCGGTTCGACGATCGCGAGCGCGTGCGGGTGGCGCTCAACCTCGCCGCCAACGCGATCAAATTGCCGTTCGACTTCGATCCCGCGGCGCAATTGCTGGTCGGCACGCATCCGCGCGAAAATCTGGGCGACATGCTGCGGCCGAACGAAGGCATGGTCTTTCGCCTGCGCGGTCCGGACGCATTATGAAAATTGCGATGCTCGCGCCGATCGCCTGGCGCACCCCGCCGCGCCATTATGGGCCATGGGAGCTGGTGACCGGCCTGTTGACCGAGGCGCTGGTCGCGCGAGGCATCGACGTCACCTTGTTCGCGACGCTCGACAGCATCACCTCGGCCAAACTCGACGGCGTCGTCCCCGCGCCCTATTCGGAGGACCCGACGATCGACGCCAAGGTCTGGGAATATCGCCACCTTTCCCATCTGTTCGCGCAGGCCGACCGTTTCGACCTGATCCACAATCAGGCCGATTTTCCCGCTCATGCCTTCGCGCCATTGGTGCACACGCCGATGGTGACGACGATCCACGGTTTCTCGTCCGCACGCATCCTGCCGATGTATCAGCCGTTCCAGGACCGCGTTCATTACGTCGCGATCAGCGAGGCGGACCGGCATCCCTCGCTGCGCTACGCCGCCACGATCCATCACGGCATCGCGCTGGACGAATTCCCGTTCGATCCGAAAGGCGGCGACGGTCTGGTGTTCTTCGGCCGCATCCATCCCGACAAGGGCGCGAAGGAAGCGATCGCCGCGGCGCGCCGCAGCGGCCATCGGCTCGATTTGTACGGCATCGTCCAGGATCAGGCCTATTTCGACGCGGCGGTCGCCCCCGAACTCGACGACCGCATCCGCTATCACGGCCCGGTCGGCGGCGCCGATCGCGCGCGGGCGCTCGGCAAGGCGCGAGCGCTGCTCCACCTGATCAATTTCGACGAGCCGTTCGGCCTGTCGGTGGTCGAGGCGATGGCGTGCGGCACGCCGGTCGTCGCCACGCGGCGCGGCTCGATGACCGAGCTGATCGAGCATGGCAGGACCGGCTTTCTGGTGGGCGGTGCCGACGACGCGGTCGGCGCGATCGATCGTATCGGCGAGCTGGATCGCGTCGTGGTGAGACAGCGCGCCATCGAGCGCTTCTCGGTCGACCGGATGGCTGAGAAGTATATCGCGCTCTACGAGGCTGTGCTGCGGGAAACTGCGGGATGAGGACGTTCGGCGCGATTCCGCGGCAGCACCAACGTCGTTTCGCCGAAAGCCCGAACGTCCCGATCGCGACGGCGCGCTTGTCAGCCTCCGACAACCCTGATAAGCGCCCCGCCTTGCCGTGCCGGAAGGCGCGCGCTGGCCGCCTTAGCTCAGCTGGTAGAGCATCGCATTCGTAATGCGGGGGTCACAGGTTCGAGTCCTGTAGGCGGCACCAGTACATATGGGGAACATCCCTAGAAAACCGCAGAAATATGCGGTAAACTGCCTATCGGCGGTCCCACGAAATCTCATTATGTTCCGCCGTGGCCCACAAAAAAAGGGGCCACGAATCGTGGGGCCACGAGCAGTCCAGGAGGCGTGGCCCCAGCTTACCGTTGTGCAGATACGGGCGCTTACACCGAGGTCGCGTCCTTATAAGGCTTTTGATTCCGACGGCCTCTTTTTGTTGGTTCAGCCGTCAGGCTCATTGCTCTGGCGGTTTCGCTACAGGACGTTCGGTATCGAGCGAAAGCTTTCACTCGGCAGCTTTCCCGACGTCCGCTTGCAGCAAGCGCGCAAGGAGCGCGATAAGGCGCTGGCCCAGCTGGTCGATGATATCGACCCAGTGAAGGAGAAGCGTGAGCGCCGCTTGAAGGCCGAGCTTGCCGCCCAGACCACGTTCAAGCTCGTGGCCGACGAGTTCATCCAGAAAATGGAAAAGGAGGGAAAGTCTCCCACCACGATCAAGAAGGCGCGGTGGTTTCTCGAACTACTGGAGGACATCGGGAAGCGCCCGATTGCCTCGATCACGCCACAGGAGCTGCTCGACGCCTTGAAGCGGATCGAACGCCGCGGTCACCACGAGACCGCGAACAGATTGCGATCCTTTGCCGGTCGCGTGTTTCGCTACGGCTTTGCGACGCTGCGGACCGAGCAGAACCCGGCGGACATCCTGCGCGGAGCGCTCATCGTGCCCAAGGTCAAACATCATGCGGCGGTCATCGAGCCGGCGAAGGTGGGCGCGCTCCTGCGAGCGATCGATGATTATGAAGGCCGGCCCGAGACGGTATTCGCGTTGAAGCTGGCGCCGCACGTGTTCCTGCGGCCAGGCGAGTTGCGCCAGGCCAAGTGGAGCGAGATCGATTTCGCGGTAATCGCTATTTTTCCTGCGGGAGTTGCGTGCGGCTGCTCGTCCCGGTGAGTTCGTCTTTCCGGCGCTTCACACGACAAAGCGCTCTATCTGCGAGAATACTTTGAACATCGCGCTCAGACGGCTGGGCTACGGCCGGGATGAAATGACCAGCCATGGTTTCCGGGCGATGGCCAGCACGTTGCTCAATGAATCCGGTTTGTGGCATCCCGACGCGATCGAACGCGCGCTTGCTCATGGCGAAAGGGACAAGGTCAGGGCGGCTTACCACCGTGGCACCCATTGGGATGAACGAGTCCGCATGGCGCAGTGGTGGTCTGATTATCTCGACCAGCTTCGCGCCGGCGGCAAGGTGATCAAGGGGAAGTTTCGCAAACGCGCCTAGGGCAAGAAGTGGTTACCAGACCGCCGGAGCGGACGTCGCCGCGCCTCACCGACGAACGGCTGGACTTGGGCCGGAGCACGAACCCGCTGCGCGGGATTGGCGTGCGCGGTGAGGTAGAGGCGCTGATACGAAGTTCGCGTCTGAGTTGAGCGCCGCCTGAGGCGGACAGACCATCGAGGCTCCTTCAACCGAGGAGCCATACGATGAACGATCTGATACCGGTTATTGCCGCGAGCCCGCTTCGCCAGCGCCTGATCGATGACATGACCCTGCACAAGATCTATGCCTCATTTGCTTACATAGCGTGGCGCGACAGTCTAAGGCTATGCCTGCTTCCACCAAAAAAAGAGACATTAGGCGCCGAGCTGAACGAACGGCTTGTTTCGAGGTTCGCACCGACGGCGTTGAATGGCGGTAATTGGGGCGCGCTGCGGACGATTAGATCCCCCGCAGGATCAAATCACAGGTCTCGACCCACTTTTCGCTGTTCCGACGATCGTCTTCCCCCGAACGCTGCCGCCATTTTGGCGCAGCCTACCACCGACCGATCTCGGTCAACGCGAGGGCAAGGGCGGCAACGTGTAGCGCCTGAACGATGGCGCCGCTGCGCGCGAGCCACACGACTTCCTCCACCGGCACCTGCACTACGCGCGTTCGTTCTGTGGGATCGTCGTTTGCAAGACCACTGAGCCGTGCGCCCGATGCGAGGACGACATGGCACCAATTATTCTGGTTCGCCGGATTTGGTGCAAGTGTGGCGATATGCCGCCAGCTATCCGCCACAAAGCCAGTCTCCTCGGCAAGTTCGCGCCGTGCGGCCTCGACCGGGTTAGCATCCTCCGGCTCAACTCCTCCCGACGGAAGCTCAAGAGATTCAATGCCCAAGCCGTGCCGGTATTGTTCTACGAGCACAACATGGTCCTGATCGTCCAAGGCGACGACTTGCACCCAATCCGCGCATTCAAGAACGTAGAAAGGAGCGATTTCCACTCCATCCGGGGTACGACAGGAATCGGCGCGAACGCTGATCCATCGGTCCTTAAAGACGTGGGTTGAGCTTTCCACGGTCCATCCCGAAGGCTCGTGATCGTTATCGGAAGAAACCGCCATGCGTGGAGCATGATTTGACGTCGGTTCTTTTGCAACGGCGCTTCAAGCCGCCCTACCACGGCAGCGGATCATCTCTTTTCCGCCCCTCCCGCCAACAGCGGTCGCCAGGCTCCGATTAAGATGAATAGCCGCTCTCAGGCTCGCCGCTAGCAACGCTGCACGACGACAATTGAGGCGCATGGCGGTCGCAAGTCATTCCACTTCGCTTCAAAAAACTTCGACCAAATGTGGGGAAAAATGTGGGGTAGCCGATGGCGGTCGGCGATATTCTCATACAACTTCAATTACCTAGGACAGAATCTGGGATTCCTCCCGCTCCGCCAGCCAGGTAAAGCCCGGCTCGTCATCGCCGCAATAACCCTAATCACCATCTTCTATCCGCGCGCAACCTTCGTTCGTCCGCTGACCTTTTGAAAAACGAAAAAAAGCGAAAGCGATTAGTTGATATTCGGAAAAGATGTGGCTAACAGTGCGGCAATCTCGGCCTTCGCTGTAGGCCGTCAGTCGAGCTCGACACTACGTGATCGGGCCATATCAGGAGGGGTAACGCTGTGAAGCTAATCGTAACTAGAAGTCTTGGATTTCAATCGGTCAGCGCGCTTGCCCTGGCGATCGGCTGCGTCCAGCCAGCCTTCGCGCAATCGACGCCGGTCGCCGCCGATGGCCAAGCTAGCGCCCCGCCCGCCCCTCAAACCGGCGATGACCAGACGAACAACGACAGCCAGGCCGCCGGCGATGGAAAGGACATCGTCGTCACCGGCACCTTGCTGCGCGGAATCGCGCCTGTCGGGACCAACGTATTGATGGTCTCGGCCAAGGATGTCGCGGCAAGCGGCGCGCAATCGTCCAACGACCTGCTCGCCAAGGTCCCGCAGATCAGCAATTTCAATGCTGTGCCGACCGGCGGCGGCGGCTTCGGCCAGCCGATCGTTCAGACGAATTTGCGCAACCTCGGCGCGTCGGGCGGCACCACGACCTTGACCCTGCTCAACGGCCACCGCGTGGTGGGTTCGGGTATCCTGCAAACCTATGTCGATCCGCAGATCATCCCGCCTGGAATCATCGAGCGCGTCGAAGTCATCCCCGATGGCGGTTCCTCGATCTACGGTTCGGACGCGATCGGCGGCGTCATCAACTTCATCACCAAGAAGCGCTTTGACGGGATCGCGGCAACCGGCCGTTACGGCTTCGCGGACGGCTACCAAACCGTCGACGGCAACATCACCGTCGGCAAGGATTGGGGGTCGGGTTCGCTATTCGCCTCCTATGCCTATGCATGGCACAACAACATCCAGGGCTATGAGCGAAGCTACATCACGCAGAACTATACTGCGCATGGCGGAATCGACGCCCGCAGTTTCAATTGCACGCCCGGGAATATCCAGATCGGGTCGACCTATTACCCGTTGCCGGGAAGCGTGGCCGGTGCGCCGAATCGGTGCAGCACGACCGATTATTCGGACCTTTATCCGCGTGAGAATCGCAACACCGTGTTCGTCACGCTCGATCAACAACTGAGCAGCAAGCTGTCGACCAACATCACCGCTTACTATTCGCGGCGAGTCACCCAATTGTTGGAAGCGACGCTGGCCGGCAACGGAACGATCACCAGTTCTAACCCCTATTTCCGGGCGATCGGAACGGAGACGAGCCAGAAGGTCTCGTTCGATTTCGGCCCGGTCTTCGGCAAGGGTACGAGAGCGCCATCGCGGTTCGATTCCTGGGGAGTGACGCCAACTTTCGATGCCGATCTGGGTGGCAGCTGGCACTTGCGCGGCCTCGCGAATTACGGCCACAGCTACAATGAGACGATCGAGTATCCGACCAACGCCGCCAATGTTGCCGCGGCGCTCGCCGGGACCACCCTGGCGACCGCGCTCGATCCATATGATGTGACCAAGACCAACCCCGCCGTGCTGGCGGCCATTCGGGACTACAGCAATTTCTCGGCAGCCAAGCAGGACCTCGAGGAAGTTCGCCTGGTTGCCGATGGCCGACTGCTCAGCTTGCCCGGCGGCGACGTTCGCTTGGCGGTCGGGGCCGAATATCATCACGAAGACATCTTCGCGCGCATCCGGTTCGGATCGGCCGCTGCGCCGTTCAAGAATTCCGCGTCGGCCTCGCGCAATGTCGGATCGGTCTTCGGCGAACTCTTCGTACCGGTGTTCGGCCCGGGGAACGCCATGCCGGGAATCCAGGCGCTCGATCTGACCGCTTCGGTCCGTTATGATCACTATAATGACGTCGGCGGTACGACTAATCCGAAGATCGGTTTCAACTATCGTCCGTTTGCCGGTTTCACCATCCGCGGCAATTACGGCACGTCGTTCCACGCCCCCAGCCTCGCTGACACGGTGGGCGCGGTCGATGCACGTATCTCGGCGACCACGGGGATCGGCTATTCGGCCGGATTGCCGATCATCTGGATTTCCGGCGGCAGTTCGACACTTCGCCCGGAAAAGGCGAAAACCTATTCGCTCGGCGCCGATTTCAACCCGACATTCTTCCGCGCGCTGACGGTGAGCGCGACCTATTACAATATCGATTTCACCGACATCATCAGCGTCAACGCGGGCGGCCTGTTCGCCGGGCCGGCATGGTATAACGATCCGCTCAATGCGCCGTTCTTCATTCGCAACCCGACCATGGCACAGGTCAATGCGTTCTCCGGCGGTTTGAACCCCGACAACTTCCCGTCGCTCGCCTTTCTCTACAACACCTACGGCTCGGTATATTCGGTCCTCGACTTGCGCCGCTACAATCGCGGCCGCCTGAAGCAGGACGGCATCGACTTCAATCTAACGTTGAATCAGCCGACCAACTTCGGGTCGATTAACGCCAGCTTCGGCGGCACCTACACGCTGCACCGAAGGTCGAGCCCGGCGAATAACGGCGTCTATACCGAACTGCTCGACAACGGGGTCGGCCGCTTCAACTTCATCGCCACTCTCGGCGCCGAGGCCGGCCCGGTGACCGGTCGCGCAACGCTGACCCATAGCGGCGGCTACCCGATCCTGTTCGACGCCACGCAAAAGGCCGTGAATCACTTCGACACGGTGGATTTCTACGTGGCGCTCGATCTCGAGAAGCTCGGCGTGGTGAAGAACACGTCGCTGACCTTCAATCTCAACAACGCCTTCGATACCAGCCCGCCCTGGAAGAATTCGAACAACGGATATGCCAACGGTTCGACCCTGGGCCGGCTGTTCGAATTCGGCTTCCGTACCAAATTCTAGATCCTCCCCTGAACCCGTCGGCCCTTATGGTCCGACGGGTTTTTTATTCGGTTCAGTTCCGCGATTTGGCCGACACGGTGCACGACAATACGTTCTCCGCGACTGCGGAAACCGGCCTTGTGAATCCAGGTTGGCTATTCCTGATCGGTCGACAGCGCGAGCCGGATCGCCGAGCGCCAGGCGTCCTGAATGCCGCGGCGGCGTTCGCCTGCCATGGCTGGCTGGAAGGTGATTGCGTCGCCGCCCTCGTCGCTCACCGCGATGCCCAAGGCGTTGGCGGCCATCATTGCCGCGCCCAGGGCGCTCGCTTCCGCATGCGGCGGTCGCGTGATGGGACGCTCGAGCAGGTCGGCGAGCAACTGCAACAGAAATTGGTTGCGCGTCGCTCCGCCATCGACGGAAACGCCGACGAGTGCCGCACCCATATCGGCTTCCATCGCACGACAGACATCGACGATCTGCATCGCGATTGCTTCAAATGCCGCGCGCGCGACATGGGCGGGCATCGTACCAAGCGTCATCCCGCTAATCAGTCCGCGCGCCCGGTCCTGCCAGTGCGGCGCGCCGAGGCCGGCAAGGGCCGGCACGAAGACGACACCTCCGCTGTCATCGACCGTCTGGGCGAGCGCCGACAAGGCCGCTTCATCGACAAGCCCGAGCATCCGCGTCGCGAATGCCGCCGCCTGGCCGGATACCGTGATATTGCCCTCCAGGGCATAAAGCGCGCCGTCGCCGGTACTCCAGGCGATCGTGCTCGACAGACCATTGCCCGAGGCGACGAAGCGGTCGGTCAAGGCCATGATCGATGATCCGGTGCCGATCGTCACCTTGGCGGCGCCCAGTCGGGCAGCCCGATGGCTGAATAAGGCGGCGTGCGAATCGCCCATCATCGCGTGGATCGGAATCCCGGCGGGCAGCGCAACGCGACCTGCCGCGGTTTTGCCAAAATGACTGTCGGACGGCTTTATCGCGGGCAATATCGCCAACGGCACGCCGAATAATGCGGCGAGCTCTTCGTCCCAGCCGAGGGACTGAAGGTTCAGCAATTGCGTGCGCGAGGCATTGCTGTGGTCGGTGGCGTGTTCGGTGCCGCCGGTCAGATTCCAGAGCAGCCAGCTGTCAATGGTGCCGGCCCGCAGCCCGCCGGCCTCGGCTCGGCGCCGGATCGACGAATCTTGATCGAGGAGCCAGGCAAGCTTGGCTGCGGGAAAAAGGGGATCGAGCGCCAATCCCGTCAGGGCGAAGACCCGCTCCGCGTGTCCCGCCCGGCGCAGCGCATCGCAGCGCTGGGACGAACGGCGGCATTGCCAGCTGATTGCCGGCCCGACCGCGAGCCCCGTTTCGGCATCCCATAGCACGATCGTTTCGCGCTGGTTGCTGATCGCAAGCGCCGCTGGCGCGACGTCGGGCACCTGCTCGGCAATGTCGGCTATGACTTGCTGAACGCTGGTCCAGAGGTCGGCGGCCGACTGTTCGGCCCAGCCCGGCTGCGGATGCACAAGTGCCATCGGCCGATGGGCGCACGCGAGAACGTTGCGCTCTCCATCGACCAACAATGCCTTCGTGTTGGACGTCCCCTGATCGATCGCCAATATCGCGCTGGCGGGCATTATCCCCGCCTTTGGTCGAGCAGCTCCTGCGCCGCCCGGGCGATGCCGTCCGCCGTCAGCCCGGCGCGCGCCATCAGCCACTCGGCCGATCCCGTCGGCTGAAACCCGTCGAAACCCAGAATACGCATCGGCACTGGATGGCGGGTTGCGACAATCTCCGCAACAGCGCCGCCGAGCCCGCCGCGCACGACATGTTCCTCCGCGGTGACGATCGCACCGGTATCGCGCGCCGCGGCGAGCACGCTCTCCTCGTCGAGCGGCGCGATCGTCGCCATGTTCACGACCCGGGCGGCTACGCCTCGCGCCGCAAGTCGATCGGCTGCGTCCAGTGCGCGATGCACGAGCGTGCCGGTGGCGATGATCGCGACGTCATTGCCATCGCGCAACACTTCGGCGCGGCCGATCGCGAAGGGCACGCGATGATCGAGTTCCGGCACCGGCATGCGGCTGATCCGGATGAACACTGGACCCTCTTGCGCCGCGGCGGCGCGAATGGCCGCCTCGGTTTCGCTCGGATCGGACGGAACGATCACGGTGAGCTCGCGCATCGTCCGGAGCCAGGTCAGATCTTCGATCGAATGATGCGTGGCACCAAGCTCGCCATAGGCGACGCCGCTGGAGATTCCGCACAGCTTCACATTGGCGTTGCTGTAGACGATGTCGGCCTTGATCTGCTCGAGCGCGCGGGCGGTCAGGAAGCATGCCGCGCCACTGACGAAAGGGATCTTGCCGCCGTTTGCGAGGCCGGCGCCGACCCCGACCATGTTCTGCTCCGCGATGCCGACGTTGACCAGACGATCCGGAAAGCGGTCGCGAAACTTTCCCAGCTTGCTCGACCCGACGCTGTCGTTGACGACGGCGACAATCCGGCCATCATCGGCTGCGAGTGTTTCGATCGCCCGCGCAAAAGCGTCACGGCAATCGAACAAACCAGCAGCGGGGGGGGCGCCCGCGCTCACGCGTCATTCTCCTCGATCGTCAGTTCCGCGAGCGCCTGGGCATATTGCGCGGCGTCAGGGACACCGTGGTGCCAGCTTACCTGATCGCTCATGTAAGAGACGCCATGTCCCTTGATGGTGTGGGCGATGATGCAGCGAGGCTTACCGACCGGGCGGTCGCTCAGCGTATCGAGCAGGGCGGCATGGTCGTGACCGTCTACCTCGACCACGTCCCAGCCAAAGGCCCGCCATTTGTCGGCCAGTGGCTCGAGCGCATTGGTATCCTCGGTACGCGCGCCTTGTTGAAGCCGATTGCGATCGACGATCGCGGTAAGGGTGTCGAGCTGGCGATGTCCGGCCAGCATCGCCGCTTCCCACATGCTGCCTTCCTGAAGCTCGCCATCGCCGGTGAGCACGAAAGTGCGATAGCCGGCCGCGTCGATCTGCCCGGCAATGGCGATGCCCACCGCCACGGGGAGCCCGTGGCCGAGCGGGCCGGTATTGGTCTCCACGCCCGGCAGGTACGTCCGGTTGGGATGGCCGTTGAGACGTGAATCCGGTTTGAGATAGGTCGAAAGCTCGGCTGCATCGAAGTAACCGGCGCCCGCAAGCGCCGTGTAGAGCGCGCCGGTGCAATGACCCTTGCTCATGACGAAACGGTCGCGCGCCGGATCGTTCGGCGCGGCGGGGTCGTACCGCATAATTCCGAAATAGAGCGTAGCGAGAATATCGGCCGCGGACAGGTCGCCGCCCGGATGCCCCTGCTTGGCGTCATAGATCATCTGGATGACATTTCGCCGCATCCAGGTCGCACGCTGGCGGAGGAGACGGACGAGCTGGTCGTGATCTGTCGGCCGCACGGCGGCGACGGAATTCTGTGGCAATCATCCCTCCTGTTGATGACGGTGTATCGCCAGCACCTCTCAGCCGCAAGCGAAACCTTCGATTATTTTCGTTTATGTCGGATATAGCGACACTTTGTCGACGCAAAATACCCACAGCCCGCGAGAATGTTTGACAAGCTAGGGTGAAGGCGGCAAATCCGAGGTACCAGAAAATGAAAATTACCGAAAGCAAACGCGCTAACGGCTGGAATTGGAGGGGAGTTGGACGGTATTGCGATTCGGCGGTTCACGCACCTCGCGGCATTGGTTGCCGTGACAGCCGGATCGTGCGCGCTTGGCGGCTGCAAGGTTCTCACCATCGACGAAGATCGGGCGATGCGCGCGCGCCGTAGCGGCGACTTCAATGCCCAGGCCTATGTCGACGCGATCTGGAAAGCGAAGGTCGTGCCCACGATCGATGCCGAGGCCGTTCCGGCACCCGATCTGATGACAGCAATCGATAATGGGCTCGACAAAGCGGGCAAAACAAAGGGCCGCCGCGTCGGCGAGGGGTCGGCGTGGACATTCGTGCTGCGCGGGGATGGGACGGTCGCGAAGGTCGACGCCACATCTCCCCGCGGCGGCATCGATCTGCTACTCGCCAACGGCCGCAGGATTCGGCTTCAAACCGGACCGGTGGTCACGGAAACCGCTATTCGCGACGCCTTGCCTTTCATTACCTTCAACGACTTTTCCGATCAGTTGTCCTTCGCCGATGTCGGCCGCGCACTGACGACAAGGGCATTGGGCGGATTGAAGCCGGTGTTCGCGAACTTGCGCCCGGGGAGCCACATCCGTTTCGTCGGGGTCGCCAACGTCCGCAATGTCGCCGATCCACTGGTGGTGACCCCAGTATCGGCCGCTCTCACCCCGGCTCCCGCTTCGTGACGCCGGTCACACTGCAGGCGACCGGGATGGTAAAATCCTACGGCGCGACGCGTGCGTTGCGCGGGGTGGATTTCACCGTCCATGCCGGCTCGGTCAATGTGCTGATCGGCGAAAATGGGGCCGGCAAATCGACACTGATGCGGATTCTCGCTGGCGTCGAGCAGCCGGACCAGGGAGAAATGCTGCTCGACGGCGCGCGCGTGGCGTTCAGGTCGGTTCGCGATGCCGCCCGGCAGGGGATCGGGATCGTCTTTCAGGAACTTAACCTCTGCCCAAATCTGTCGGTGGTCGAGAACATGTTTCTCGGACGCAGCGTCACCAAGGGCCTACGGATCGATCGCGAGGCAGAGCGCGCACTGGCGGCATCCACGTTCCGGCGACTGAAGGCCGATATCGGTCTCGATACATTGGTCGGCGACCTGCGCATCGGGCAGCAGCAGATCGTCGAAATCGCCCGTGCGTTGGTCGACGATGCGCGCATCCTGATCCTTGACGAGCCCACGTCCGCGCTCAGCGAGATCGAAGTGGCCACGCTGTTCGAGGTCATCGCCGAGTTGAAGCGCAATGGCGTCGGCATCGTCTACATCTCGCACCGGCTCGAAGAACTGATGCGGATCGGCGATCACATCACGGTCATGCGCGATGGCGCGATTGCCGCTTCGGCGCCCATCGCCGCGGCATCGGTGCCTTGGATCGTCGAGCAGATGCTCGGCGAGAACGGCGCGTTGTCGCCGCGTGGACCAAAAGCCGAGCCGGGTGCGCCGGTGCTCGAGATGAGCCGGGTGACGGTACGGCGCCCCGACGGTGTAGCGCTGGTGGATGACGTATCGCTGACCGCGCACGGGGGGGAGATCGTCGCGATCTACGGCCTGCTCGGCGCCGGCCGGACGGAGCTGTTCGAATATCTGTGCGGCGCGCGCCTCGGCGAGGGAGCGATCACCCTGAACGGCGCGCGAATCGACGGATTGACGTTGGCCGAGCGCGTTGAGCGTCGGCTGCTTCTCGTGCCCGAAGACCGGCAACGCGAAGGGCTGTTTCCCAATTTGCGCGTCGGCGGCAATCTCAGCCTATCGTTCCTGTCGCGCCTGGCGCCGCGAGGGCTGCTGTCGTCGCGCGCCGAGGCACGGGCCGTCGATGGCATGATCGGCCGTCTGGGGATCAAGGCACCCACCGGTGACACGCCGATCGCCGCCTTGTCGGGCGGCAATCAGCAAAAGGTGGTGATCGGGCGTTGTCTCATGCGCGGGCCCGCCGCCATCTTGCTGGACGAGCCGAGCCGCGGCGTCGATGTCGGCGCCCGCGCGGATATGTTCAAAGCGATGCGGACGCTGTCGGCGGATGGCATCGCTATCCTGTTCACGACCTCGGATGTGATGGAGGCTCTGGCGGTCGGCGATCGGGTGGTCGTCATGGCGAACGGACGCGTGACCGCCGATCTGCTGGCGGCCGACGCGGATCAGACCTTGTTGCTGCGCGCGGCGAACGGCGTTCCCGTCGAGCACGATATGGCATCGGCGCTTGCCTCTCAGGGCTCCCGGTAAAGGCGACCATGACGACAAAATCCCCCAATTCGATTGGCGTCGGCCAGCCGCCCCTGTTGGCGGTGCTGATCCGATTCCGCGCTTTGATCGCCTTGCTTGTCGTCTTCGCGTTCTTCGCCGCGCTTGCGCCGCACTTCCTGTCGATCGGCAGCCTGTTGATCATGGCCAAACACATCGCGATCATCGCGGTGCTCGGCATCGGGATGACATATGTCATCCTGACGGGCGGGATCGACCTGTCGGTGGGGTCGATCGTCGGGCTCGCGGGAATGGTGGCGGGATCGCTCGTCCTGAACGGCCTCACGCTCACGTCGCTTGGTCTGGTGATCTATCCGTCGGTGCCGCTGGTGGTGTTGATCGCAGTGCTGCTCGGCGGTGTCATCGGCCTGGTCAACGGCACCCTGGTTACCCGGTTCGGCGTGGCACCATTCATCGCGACGCTGGGTATGCTGTACGTCGCACGTGGTGCCGCGCTGCTGCTCTCGGATGGCGCCACCTTCCCAAATCTGGTCGGCAGTCCCGAGCTCGGCAATGAGGGGTTCGAGACGCTCGGGGCGGGGCAACTCCTAGGCATCCCGGAGCCGGTCGTGATCGTCATGGGACTGGCATTCGTGGCCGCGTTCGTCGCCGCGCGCACACCGTTCGGCCGCTACGTCTATGCGGTTGGCGGCAATGCTCGTGCGGCTTTGCTCTCGGGGGTTCGCGTCAACCGCATCAAGACGGCCGTTTACGTAATCTCGGGGATGTGCGCGGCGCTTGTCGGCATTCTGGTCGCTTCGGACCTGGTTTCGGCGCATCCAGCGAGCGGCGAGACGTTCGAACTGAGCGCGATTGCCGCGGTCGTATTGGGCGGCGCTTCGCTGGCGGGCGGGCGTGGCACGATTGGTGGGACGATCATTGGCGCCTGCGTCATCGGGACGCTGGGCGACGGCATGGTGATGATGGGCGTCAGCGAATTCTGGCAGATGGTCATCAAGGGTACGGTTATCGTCGCGGCCGTGATACTCGATCAGCTTCAAAGTCGCCTCGGCGGCGGAAGTGATCGAGGATAAACATGGCACGTCAAAGCAAAACCAAAACAGCCGAAGCGGCGGCCGCAACCGGTGTGTTGCGCGAGGGGCGGAGCAGCCGGCACGCCGCGTCGACCGGCGGATCGCTGCTGGGCGAACCGCGGCGGATGAAGATGCTCGCCTGGTTCCAGGAAGAAGGCAGTGCCCGCGTTCGCGATCTTGCCGAGGCCTTTTCGGTCTCAGAAGTGACGATCCGACAGGACCTCGAGCGCCTCGAGGCCGAAGGCCATATCGTGCGGGAGCATGGCGGCGCCTATCTGAAATCGGTTCCGCAACAGGTACGTGCGATGGCCTTGCACCACCTCATCAACATGGATGCGAAGCGGCGCATCGGGAAGGCCGCGGCGGCGCTGGTGGAAGACGGGGAGACGATCATCCTCGATTCCGGCTCTACGACCACCGAGGTAGCGATGAACCTGGTCGATCGCGAGCATCTGACGGTAGTCACCAACGCGCTCAACATCGCCCTGATTCTCGGCGCGATTCCGACCTGTACGGTGCATATGCCGGGCGGCCAGTTCAAGGCACCGACGCTCTCGCTGTCGGGCGAGCGCTCGGCCGACTATTTCAAGGGACTGTTCGCGCAGAAGCTGTTCCTCGCCACCGCCGCGGTGTCGTTCGAGGCCGGGCTGACATTCCCGGCAATCGCCGACATCACCGTCAAGCGGGCGATGATCGAGACCGCGTCGCGCGTCTATCTGCTCGCCGATTCAAGCAAGATCGGCAAGACCTCGTTCTCGTCGCTCGGCGGCATCGACAACATCCACGTCCTCATCACGGATTCCGGCATCCGCGACGAGGACCATCGTGCCTTTCTCGATGCCGGGATCGAGGTTATCATTGCATGACAGTATCGCGCTCCCGCCTCGTCCTTGTCGTGGGAGCGTTCATCGTCGCAATCGCGGCGATATGGCTTTGGGTGATGCCGGCGACCGGCCATTCGAAGCTTATCGTCATCATTACCCCGTCACTCGACAATCCCTTCTTCGGTCAGGAAGCGATCGGCGCCGAGGAACGCGCCACGGCGCTCGGATATTCGACGTTGAAGTTTTCGCACGACGACGACGCCTTCAAGCAAAGCCAATTGGTCGATAGCGCGATCGCGCGCGGTGCCGCGGCGATCATCCTAGACAATGCGGGAGCCGACGCCAGCGTCGCAGCGGTGATGCGCGCCAAGACTGCGGGCGTCCCCGTGTTCTTGATCGATCGCGAGATATCGGCGCGCGGCGCGGCGACGGTTCAGCTCGTCTCGAACAATTATCAAGGCGCCACGCTGGGCGCGCAGGCCTTTGCCGACGCTATCGGCCAGGGCAGCTATCTCGAGTTGGTCGGGCGCGAATCGGATACGAACGCCAAGATACGCTCGCGCGGCTTCCATGACGTGCTGGACCAGTATCCGGGTCTCAAGATGGTATCCCGGCAGTCGGCCAATTGGGACCAGGCGCAGGCCTTTTCGGTTACGCAGTCGGTGTTGCAGGCGCATCCCGACATCAAGGGCGTGATCGCCGGCAATGACACCATGGCGATGGGCGCGATCGCTGCGCTGCAAGGCGCGGGCCGGGGCGATGTCACCGTGGTCGGGTTCGACGGATCGAACGACGCGCGCGACGCGATCACGAAGGGCAAAATGCTCGCGACGGTGCTGCAGCCGGCGCGGCGTCAGGCGCAATATGCGGTCGATCTCGCCGATCGCTTCCTGAAGACGGGCAAGACCGGCCAGCCCGAGAAGCTCCTGATGGATTGCTATCTGATCGATCGCTCCAATGCGGAGCGGCTCAAGGATTTCGCGCTGATCGCGAAGCCAGCTTCCCTTCGTTCCAACTGAGGATCTCCTGATGAGCACGCAACGCTACGGCGCCGGCATCTGGCATTTCGCGACTTATGTCGATCGCTACGCCACCGATGGCTATGGTCCGCCTCGAACATTGCTCGAGATGATCGACCTCGCCGGGCAGGTCGACAGTCTGTCGGTGGTCGACATCAACTATCCCTTCCCCGGGGGCGGCGTGTCGATCGAAGAGGTCGAGGCCGCGCTCGAGCGCAACAACCTCTCGGTGATCGGGATCACGCCCGAAATCTATACCCGGCAATTCGCCAAGGGCGCCTTCACCAATCCCGATCCGGGCGTGCGCAGGCTGGCCAACGCAATGGTCAACGACGCCGCCAATGTCGTGCGCCGGCTCGGCGCCGATTACGTCAAGCTTTGGCCCGGCCAGGACGGCTGGGACTATCCGTTCCAGGTCGATCACAAGACGCTGTGGCGGCACAGTATCGACGGCATCGGCGAGCTCGCCTCGCAAAATCCCGATCTCAAATTCGTGATCGAATACAAGCCGCGCGAGCCGCGCGTGCACATGAGCTACGACAGCGTCGCACGCACATTGCTCGGGATCGAGAAGATGGGCGTGCCGAATGTCGGCATCCTGCTCGATTTCGGCCATTCGCTTTACGGCGGCGAAAGCCCGGCCGACGCGGCGCAGCTCGCGATCGATCATGGTCGGCTGTTCGGCATGGACGTGAACGACAATATGCGCGGCTGGGACGACGATATGATCGCCGGTTCGGTCCATCCGATCGAATTGTTCGAATTCTTCTGGACGCTGCGCAAGAATGGCTGGGAAGGCGTGTGGCAGCTCGACCAATTCCCGTTCCGCGAGGATTGCGTCGCCACCGCCAACAGCGCCATCCGGTTCCTCAAGCGGATTGAGCAGGCGCTCGATCGGCTCGATGTCGATGCGCTGACCGCGGCACAATCGCGGCAGGACGCGGTCGGCGCGCTGGACATCGCCCGCGCCGCTTTGTTCGGCGACTGACCCCGATTGCCGCGGCAACCGCGGTCACCGGAAATACTGCGCCCGACTTAGGGCGCCAGCGAGAGGATTTTCCAATGCGCAAGAGCCTGTTTTTGTTGGGCGCCTGCCTGACGCTCGGCATCGCGGCATCGCAAGTCGCGACCGCGAGAGACAAGCAAGGCGAGAGCCGCGCGACGCGCGAGGCGGCCGCCGATCGGTGGGCCGCCGACACTGAAGCGAAGATGACCGATGAGGAGCGCTTTTCGCTCATCCACGGCTTTATGGCGCTGAAACTGCCAGGGTCGGGGTCGGCCAAGGGCGCGCCCTGGCCGAACGACGTCGTTCCGGGCGCCGGCTATGTCTCCGGCGTGCCGCGTCTCGGCATCCCCTCCCTGCGCGAGACGGACGCCAGCCTTGGCGTGGTCAATCCGTTTGGCGTGCGTCCCGGCGACACGGCGACGGCCTTGCCCTCGTCGCTGGCTTTGGGCGCGAGCTTCGATCCCGATCTGGCCTATCGCGGCGGTAATCTGGTCGCGCGGGAGGCCAAGGCACGCGGTTTTAACGTTCTGCTGGGTGGTGGCGTCAACCTGACCCGCGATCCGCGTAACGGCCGCAATTTCGAATATGTATCGGAGGACCCGTTGCTTTCCGGCATGATCGGCGGAGCGGCGATCCGTGGCACGCAGGACGCCGGCGTCATCTCGACTATCAAGCATTTCGCGTTCAACTCGAACGAGACCAATCGCCACACCTGGAACGTGACGATCGACGAGGCAGCGGGGCGCGAATCCGACCTGCTCGCGTTCCAGATCGCGATCGAGCAAGGACAGCCAGGCTCGGTGATGTGCGCCTATAATTTGGTCGCCGGCGACAGAGCGTGCGGCAACGACTATCTCCTCAACACGGTCCTCAAGAAGGAATGGGGGTATCGCGGCTGGGTCATGTCCGACTGGGGGGCCGTGGACAGCGCGGACTTTGCGATCAAGGGGCTCGATCAGGAATCGGGCGAGCAATTGGATAAACAGGTCTGGTTCGACGCGCCGCTGAAAGCCAAGCTCGCGGATGGCTCGTTCAGCCGTGCGCGCCTGTCGGACATGGTCAGGCGCATCCTCCGCTCGATGAAGCTGGCGGGGGTCATTGACTCCGGGCCCCGGGCAAAGGTCGACTCCGCGGAGGGGACGGATGTCGCTCTCGGAATCGCCCGCGAAGGGATCGTGCTGCTGAAGAATGACGGCGCGCTGCCGATCGCGGCGACGGCCAAATCGATCGCGGTGATCGGCGACAAGGCGCAGATCGGCGTACTGTCGGGCGGCGGCTCGTCGCAGGGCATGCCGCCTAAGGGCTGGGCCTATAGCAATCCGATCGGCGGCGCCGGGCAGATGGGCGGCTGGCGCACGGAACGCTGGTTCGCCGGGGCGCCGCTCGACGCGATCAAGAAGGAAGCGCCGGGCGCAAAGGTCGATTTCGATCCCGGCCTCTATCCCGCCCAGGCGGCAGCGCTGGCCGCACGGTCGGATGTCGCCGTGGTATTCGTGCACAAATACGAACTCGAAGGGTTCGATTCGCCGGACCTCTCCTTGCCTTATGGTCAGGACGCCATGGTCGCCGCCGTGGCGGCGGCCAACCCGAACACCATCGTCGTCCTCGAGACGGGCAATCCGATCACAATGCCGTGGCGCGATGAGGTAAAGGCGATCGTCGCGGCCTGGTATCCGGGCCAGGAAGGCGCGCAGGCGATTGCCGAGATACTGACCGGCAAGGTCAATCCCTCTGGCCACTTACCGATGACCTTTCCCGCCGCGGCCGACCAACTGCCGCGTCCCACCATACCGAGCTTCGGCACACCGGAAGGCACGCCCGTCACCGTCGCCCTGAACGAAGGCGCCGATGTCGGTTATCGCTGGTTCAACAAGAAAGAGCTCCGGCCGCTATATCCGTTCGGCCACGGCCTGAGCTATACCGACTTCGCTTATTCGGGCTTACACGCCAGCGGGGGCAAGGCGCTGACCGCCAGCTTCACCGTACGGAATACCGGTCAGCGGGAGGGCACGGCGGTACCTCAGCTCTATCTCGAGACGATCAACGGCGAGAAAGCGCCGCGCCTGCTCGGTTTTTCGCGCGTTTCGCTCAAGCCGGGGGAAAGCCGGGCGGTGACGATAACCGTCGACTCCCGGCTGCTCGCCAGTTTCGATACTACCGGACGTCAGTGGCGGATAAAGGGCGGGCGCTATACGATCGCATTATCGAAGGACGCGACGACGGCGATCGAGACCAATACCGTGACGTTGTCGGACAGCGCATTCGGGCGGTAGGACCCTCTGGAAATCGCGGAAACGGCCGACGCGTCCGTGGCGCGCCGGCCGCTTCCGTGTGCTGTTTTACCGGGCCACGGTGATCACCACTTTGTCATAGCGCGTGAGCACGGGCGTACCGTCGTCATTCGCCTCGGCGACGATCTGGATTTCATCGCCGGGCTTGGCATCGGCCGGAACCGTGAAGCTCGTCCCTGCCTTGTCCGCACCGGGAATGGTCAGCGTGCCCGCATAAGTCCCGGCTTCCTTCCACGGCCACCAATGCAACGCCACCTTGTTGCCGTCCGGGTCGCTGGTTGTCGCTTGCAGCCGGACGACCTGGCCCGGCTTTGCGGCGAGGTGGCGAGGGGTCTGAAGCACGATGCTCGGATTGTGGTTCGCTGCCTTGTAATCGGACGTCGTCGCCCAGACGAAACGCGCCTGATAGTCGCGTTGCGCGGCTGCGATGAACGGATTGGTGGGGCGGCGCGGGATTGGCGCGCGGGCGCCCGTCGCGCCGTTTTGTGCGAAGGCCTGCATCATGCGTCGCATTTCCGCGTCGAAGGCCGCGGGATCGCGCACCATATATCCACCCCAACCGCCGAAGCTGTCGCCGCGATAGCCCCGCAGACCATTGTCGATCAGGTTCAGGAAGGTCCCGGTATCGCCTTCACCAAGGAACTCGCCCTTCGGTCGCGGTGGCGTCCAGACGACATACCCCTGCCGCTTGAGTTCGTCGGCACTTTCATTGGCGATTCCGAAATAATCGAAGACATCGCCCTTCACCATCTGCTTGCCGTCGCCCCACAAGCGAACAAAGGCGCCGAGAGGGCCCTTGCTGGAGACGTTCGCCCGCATCCAGCCGGCAGTATAATATTGGGCATCGTCCGCGCTGACCATCATCTGTGCATTGTAGGTGAGCGCCACACCGCCTGTCTGGCGGCGATAGCGGATCTCGGGCCAGACCGGCTTGATGTAATCGGCGTAGGTATTGTCCTGTTCGCCGGATGCGTGGATCACGGCCTTGCGGATCACCTTGGCGCGGATCGCCGCCCATTGCGGCGTGCCCTTATATTGATCCTCGATCGACTTGAGGGCGCGCGCGATGGTGCTCTGACCGCCCCAGGCGTGCAGATAGACCGGCGATTCCTCGTTATCGAGCAGCAGCGATTTGATCAGGTCGGATCCGGGCGTGTCGTGATCCATTTCGCCTTCGAAATCGACATTGCCCCAGCGGATTTTCGATCGCAGATATTGCGGTGTCGGATAGTCGCGGTCGTGGATGCGCAAATTGGGATAGGCCTTGGCGTAATTGTCGACCGCATCGTCGATAAAACGCTCGTTCGGTGCCCAACGGTAGGACGTGCAGGGGCAGATGTGCATGCCGGGGCGGTTATATTCACGGCCCGGCATGCTGAAGGTCGTACCCTTGCCGTCGCCCTTCCAGTGAAACTCGCTGCTCGCGTAGATCAGCCCTTCGGTCCGGAAATCGGTGCTGTAGAGCAGATAGCGGACCATCGAGTTCGAATCGTCGAGTTCGGGGTCGGCCGTGATCACGACGCGCGGCTTCTGGCCCGGCGGGGTTTCGAGATAGCGTGGCGTGGACGCTTTCTTGACGATCGTCTTCGGCGTTGCGCTGTACGACGCGCTGTTAAGCGCGAGGCCGATGGCGGCGAGGCCCAGCGCCGCGATGCCAATCTTCATATTCCTAACTCCCTGTCGCTTGTTGCGGCGGCGCCTCGCTCCGGCGTCCCCTGGTTATCGCTGGCGAGCGATCGCATCTTGCCGCCGCATCGATGATCGGCACAAACGACCCGGCCGTCAGGCTGGCGCCGCCGACGAGAAGCCCGTCTACGCCGGATGTGGATAGGAGAGCCTCCGAGTTGCCGGCGCTCGCCGATCCACCATAAAGGATCGGGATTTGCTCTCCTGAAGCGCCGAGCTGGTCGATCAAAACGCTCCGAATATGAGCATGCATCTCCTCGATCTGGCCGAGTGTCGGCGTTTGACCCGTTCCGATCGCCCACACAGGCTCATAGGCCACGGCCAATTCCATGCTGGACATGTCGGGTAGGGAGGCGATGAGTTGGGAGAGGACAATCTCGTTTTCCTCTCCGCGATCCCTCGCCTCCCGCGCCTCTCCGACGCAAATGATGACCGCCAATCCCGCAGCCAGCGCTCCCGCGGCCTTGGCGCGAACGGTCTCGTCGGTCTCTCCCTCGGCACGGCATTCGGAATGGCCGAGGATCACCCATTTCGCCCCGGCGTCACGGAGCATCGCCGGAGAAAGACGTCCGGTGAACGCGCCGTTTCCGCCGGCATGGCAATCCTGGGCACCGATTTCGATACCAGCCGCGATCGCGGCGGCGCGCTCGATCAGCGTGGCCGGCGGACAGATGACGACGTCCACCTGCGGATGACGAACTGCTTCATTTTCCATCGCTTTCAATTCGGAGAGCGCTGCCCGCGTACCGTTCATCTTCCAATTGCCGACGATGAGAAGGGAACGCCTGGTCATTGCCTCTCCTGGTCGACCAGACTCTCTTCTGGTTTCGACCAACTTCGATATCTACCGTATGCCTACGAATTATACAATCAGCCATGCACTGCTCGCGCGGCGATAATATTGCCGACCCAGTGACAATTGGGCGGCGTCCGCGCGTGGAATCTACGTCGCCGCCGGGTAAGGTCTTTGGATCTCGATGTCCGCGATCAGGGAGTCTGCGGCAGTTTGTCCATCGCGCGATAGCGCGCTTCATCGCCGAACGGCTTGGCCTCACTGATCACGTCGAGTGTTTGCCGCCATGGCAGATCGCCGGTGCCCGCCGGCTTCCACTGGGGCACGCCCGAGCCATTGGGATTGCCGGTCTTGATGAAGTTGACGAAATAGCCCTGCAATATCGTCGACATCCGTCGATCTGCCGGGGTCCAATTGTAGAGCGGCGTCACGCCCGCCACGTCAAGATTGCCGAGCGCATATTCGATCTCCGCGCTATGCACCGCGCCGACGATCGTCATGGCGGGCGCGGGGATGCCAATGGCGGGCGGACGGATGTGGTTGTAGCGGAAATAATAGGTCGGCTGACCGGTCATGCGGTGCATCTCGAACCATTTCCAGGTGGGCTGACCGAGAAAGTGGTCGCTCGACAATTCGGTCGATACCGCCAACACGTCGGCGTCGGTCGTTACCGGATAGAGCTTCAGCACGGTATCGGCATTGGCACCGAAGAGCCGCTCAACGCCGGCGCGATAATTTGCGACGGTCGGGGCATTGGCACCGAGCACAAGGTTGCCGAACGTATCCTGCGAATTGGAGCCGATCATGGCCGGCACGGGTGCCGCTTCCTTGGCCGCGTAGATCGCATCCATGGACTTGGGCAGGAAATATCCGTCGATCGCGAGGCCCAATCCCGGACGACGTCCCATGTCACCGGCAAGGATCGCGTCGGCAGGCAAGGCGCGTAGAGCGGCGAGCGAGGTTGCGCCGATCTTTTGGCCGAACGCGATCCCCCCAGCTTGGGCAACCTGGGATGTCGAAGGGCCCATTGCCCCGTCGACCGCCGCGCCGCTTTCGCCGATCACGCCGACGATCAGATCGCGGGAGAGCGGAGAGACGGTCAACAGGCTCATCGAGAAGGAACCGGCGGATTCGCCGTTGATGGTGATGTGCGAGGGATCGCCACCGAACGCTGCGATATTGGCCTTGGTCCATTTCAACGCCGCAACTTGATCGAGCAGGCCTTGATTGCCCGATGCGCGATGCGGGGATTCCGCGGTCAACTCGGGATGCGCGAAGAACCCGAACGTGCCGACGCGATAATTGGCAACGACCACTACGATACCGCGCTTGGCCATGCTCGCGCCGTCATAGCGCGATTCATCGGCCGCCCCTGCGACAAAACCCCCGCCATAAATGTAGAAAAGCACCGGCAACTTGGCCCCGGGCTTCGCGTTCGCTGGCGTCCAGATGTTGAGATAGAGACAGTCTTCGCTGTCGCTGACCGAGCGAAACCGCATGTCCGCGAACGCCGGCGACTGCTTGCAACGCGGCGACCATTGAGTTGCCTGACGTACGCCGGTCCATTTCGGCGCCGGCTGCGGCTCCCGCCAACGAAGCGGACCGACTGGTGGCTTGGCGAACGGAATGCCGCGGAAGCTGCGTACGCCATTCACCTCCATGCCGTGGACGGCTCCGGCCGGGGCAGTGACAACCAGCGGATCGGCTAGTGCTGCCGAACTGATCGCGCAAATGACAATTACCGAAGCGATTCGACGAAATTTCATGGGGCGCCCCCTTTCGAATGAAAGTAGGCAAGTCGACGGCCGGTGTCCAGACGGCATCCGCCCGCTATCGGTTTCCCGCCGACAAAGCTTGACGGCCCCAGTTATCGCTTCGGGCCGAACCCGATCGTCCGGGAGATGTTTCGTATCAGACCGATCGCCCCCTTCTGGCCCAGGGATGAACGTCCGATTTTAGCGCGCCAAGCAGCGTTGGGCCGACATCTGCACATCCGCCTTGTTTACGGGCGCCGAAAGGATCTGCTCCGAGGCTCGGCTTGCACAAGCGATGTCAGTTTGAGGCGCGGAGGACGCGGACGATGTGGTCGATGGCATATTCATTAGTGATCCCTTCATCGCCAGACCGCCAAGGCCATGTGAATCTCCACTAGGCTGTCGCGCCAGAATTGCACCAGCGTGCCACTCATGATCGCGGCGAGGCCAGGGCGGCGCATCATCACGAATAAATCCGACCCTCCGAGCGCGCTTCATGAGCGCGACAACGGGCCACGTCATCTTCTCTGAGCGGTATATTCGCTCATCTTGCAAACCGTCCAGCCGTCGCCGGAGATTGAATCGGAACGATAAGGGGCGAGCCTTCCAGAACGCCAGCTAGGCTCGGAGCATTGCGGTGACCGCCTCGCCCGGCGGAAGTGCCAAGTCCATTGTGTCCAGAAAAGCCCATTAAAGCCGCATCAAAGTGTGGGACGAAATGTGGGCGCGATTTCGGCCGACCTGCCGAAACTCGCAGAAAAACGCGCCTTTCCTGCGTGACGCTGGTACCCTCCTTACGATAACCCGGAAACCCCGAAGCGCTGCAGCGGCGCCGCGGCTATATGGAGGGCGTCCGTGAAAGCGGGCTCGAGGCTGATCCCAGTTTGATCGTCGCGGTCGAATTCTAACTTTAGGTCGCAGTGGCGCAACTGCTCCATCGCCGCGTGGCGTTCGACGGCATCGTCGCGACCAGCGACCTGATAGCCCTGATTGCGATCCGCGTCATCAAGCGCTCGGGCCGCTCGGTGCCTGGAGACGTATCGGTGGTCGGTTATGATGACATGCTGCTTGCCGGCTGAGCGCACGGACCCTGCGCACGATCCGCCAGAGTGCTGCCGAGGCGGGACGTTTAATAGTATCGCGCGTGCTCGATTTCTCGCCGGACCCTTTGCCGGTTCACTTGCCGACCGATCTGATCGTACGCGAATCTTGTAGCGGTTGATGGCGTCACTAGGAAATAAGCGGAACACCACGCCGCACCGAAGAATGATCGGTCCAAAGAGATCGAATCAGGTCAGGAAGTGCCGCTTGGCGAGGGTTTGAGTCCGAATACGGGAACGATTTTTGAGGTGGGACCACGAAGGGGCCACGAAAATCGGGTTGGCCCACAACCCGAGGATTTCTGCGGGTTTCAGGAGCTGGTGTGAGTCCTGCAGGCACATATGGGCGCTGACCCTTGGTCGCCAAGGTTTTGCGATACGTTCAAAGACCGAACCTCTATCGTCCAGAGGGGTTCGCTCCAGACGGCAACACCGCCAGCCAGTATTGACCGGGATGCATCACCATCGGAGCGTCTACAGGCGTCACGAGCCCAGCTTATAAAAGGCCACCGCATTATTGTAGAAGATGTCGCGCTTCTGCTCATCGGTCAGGAACGTCGCCGCCTCGACATGCTCGACCGCGAGCCCGATCCCGTCGGGCCAGTACATATGGTCGGACCCGAACATCACCCGTTTGCCGAAGCCGGCATCGACCAGCCGGCGCAGATAATCGTGAAAGGCCGGCCGCGGCAGCAGCCATGACAGTGCGCCGGTGTCGATGTTGACGTTGTCGTAGAGCATCATCATCGCCTCGGCCTCTTCGATATAGGGCCAGCCGCTGTGCATCAGGTTGACGCGCAGCTTCGGGTGCTTGTTGAGCGCGCCCTCGACCGTTTCGGGATGGCCGAACGCCGCTCGCGCCGTGCGACAGCACGGGTCGAACGTGGTTCCCGCGGGCATCGTCCCGAGATGGATCGCGACCGGCACGTCGAATTCCTCGGCGAGCGCGAGATAGGGGTCGTATTTCGGGTCGCTGATCGACAGACCGGCATATTGCGCGGTGACTTCGCCCAACACCTTGAGCTTGCCCGAGGCAAACGCGGCGCGGAGCGTTTCGAGCGGCGGCAGCGGCGTGTCGTCCGAGCCGCGGATGCCGGCGCCGGGGACGATGCGTGCCGGATCGCGATCATGCCAATCATAGGCTGCCTGCAAGCGGTCGCCATCGCCGCCGCTGACTACGCCCTTGACGATATTGTAGCGTCGCATCTGATCGAGACAGGCCGTAAGATGGTCCGCACCGGTGATGATCGAGCTCTTCGCGCCGGTGATCGGATTCACGATCGGCACGGGCAGCTTCATCGTGGCCGGATAAGCATGCATGTGGACGTCGATGATCGGCTTGCGAAGAGTCTCGGCGGCGGGCAGCACCCCCGGAAGCGCGAGCGCCGCCACCGTGCCGCCGCTATATTTCAGGAAATCTCTGCGCACGATCTGCATATCGTCACCCCGATCTGAAATGCGCTTTCGCGCCGTCCCGATCGGTTACCAAGCGCGCAGCCTCCGCGACATGACCTCCCAGGTCATGTCGTCACGCAAAGGCGTAGGGCCTTAACTTCAGCGCTTATAATCTTCGGGCAACGATCACCCTGACCTTCGGCAGATTCCGCACCCGACCGCGGCGAAGCCGCGATCGTCGTCGGACGGGTTCGGCTTCGCCGACCCGCCGGCCGTGCCGAGCGCTCGCGCCGCAGGCATGATCGGCGCGGAAGCATCGCTTCCGCGCCGACGCGCGTCAGTACATATGCTGCCCGCCGTTGATCGACAGTGTCGACCCGGTCACAAACCCACCATCCTCCGAGCACAGGAATGCCACGCCACGCGCGATCTCCTGCGCCTGGCCCAGTCGCCCGACCGGGATCTTCGCCACGATCTTCTCGAGCACGTCGGCCGGCACCGCCGCCACCATGTCGGTGTCGATATAGCCCGGCGCGATCGCGTTGACCGTCACGCCGGCCCGCGCGCCTTCCTGCGCCAGCGCCTTGGTGAAGCCGTGGATGCCCGACTTGGCGGCGGCATAATTAACTTGGCCGTATTGGCCGGCCTGGCCGTTGATCGAACCGATATTGACGATCCGGCCCCATTTGCGCTCGCGCATGCCGGGGAAGGTCGCCTTGGCCATGTTGAAGCAACCGCCCAGATTGGTGTCCATGACCTCTTTCCACATCTGATAGGTCATCTTGAGGATCGTGCCGTCGCGCGTGATCCCGGCGTTATTGACGACCACATCGACCGGGCCGAGCTGTTCCTCAACCTGCTTCACACCCTCCAGGCAGGCGTCATGGTCGCCGACATCCCATTTGAACGCCTTGATCCCGGTGCGGTCGGAAAATTCGCGGGCACGTTCGTCGTTACCGGCGTAATTCGCCGCGACGGTCATCCCCATATCCTTGAGCGCCAGGCTGATCGCCTCGCCGATCCCGCGCGTTCCGCCGGTTACGATCGCTACGCGTGCCATTCGCTTTCTCTCCTGTTGGCCCCGATTCGGGCGGTGTCGTCGGGTCGAGGCTATTGAGCGCCGGTCCACCCGGCAAGTTCCTGCGACAAGATTTCGCGAAGCATCTGTATGCCAATCTCGCTGTCATTGAGACATGGCAGATAGGCGAATTGCGTGCCGCCCGCGGCGAGATACGTGTCGCGACCCCGAATCGCTAGCTCCTCCAGCGTCTCCAGGCAATCGGCCGAAAAGCCGGGCGCGACGATCGCCACGCGTTTGATCCCCTGCCCCGGCAAACCTGCCAGCGTCGTATCGGTCGCCGGCCCGAGCCATTTGGCGCGGCCGAAGCGCGACTGAAAAGTGACGATCAACTCGCGCCCCAACGCTTCGCCGAGCAAGCGCGCGGTCTTCTGGCAATGGCAATGATAGGGGTCGCCGAGCTCGAACGTGCGCGCCGGCATGCCGTGGAAGCTCGCCATCAATGCCTCAGGCTCAAAATCGAGCGCTGCGAGCGAGGCGCGCACCGACTGCGCCAGCGCATCGATATAAGCGGGATCGTCGTGATACGGCGGCAAGGTACGGATCGCCGGCTGCCAGCGCATCGCCGCCAGTGCCTCGAACGCCTTGTCGTTGGCAGTCGCGGTCGTCGCCGCGCAATATTGCGGGTAAAGCGGCGCGATCAGGATACGATCGCATCCCGCCGCCTTCATCGCCTCCAATTGGTCGCTGATCGCGGGGGTGCCGTAGCGCATCGCCCAATCGACGGTGACGCCGGGCCACGCATCTTTCAGCGCTTCGGCCTGCGCACGGGTGACGGCGGCAAGCGGCGATCCCGCGTCGGTCCAGACCTGTCGATAGGCATGCGCCGACTTCTTCGGGCGCGTGTTGAGGATGATGCCGCGCAGGATGGGCTGCCAGGCCAGCGGGGGGATTTCCACCACCCGGCGATCGGACAGGAATTCGGCGAGGTAGCGCTTCACCGCGCGAGGGCTCGCTTCTTCGGGCGTGCCGAGATTGATCAGCAGCACGCCGACGCGGGGAGCGGGAATCGAGGGGTGATTGGGTGGGATCGTCATAAACCTTCGTCATGCCGGGCTTGTCCCGGCATCCACAGAGCCGCAAGCTCCAGCGCTTGGGGCGCGGTGGACCCCGGCACAAGGCCGGGGAGACGATTGAAAAGAGCGTGCATTATGCCTCTCCAACGCGCAACGGCAGACTGCGGATCCTGAATCCCGTCGCCGCTTGCAGCGCGTTGGCGATCGCCGGCGCGACCGGCGGCACCGCCAGTTCCGATACGCCACCGGGATCGGCCTCGCTCGCAATCAACTCGACCGTGATATCCGGCATATCCGCTAGCACCGGTAGATCGAGATCGCCAAACCCGCGCACGGTGGCAAGACCGTCCTTGAATCGGGTCGAGGCGCCCAGCGCCTGGGCGATGCCGAACACCAGCCCGCCTTCGACATTCTGGCGGACGATGTCGGGATTGATCTGCCGTCCGCAATCGATCGCGGCGACGATCCGGTCGATCCCGATCGACTGGTCTTCCTCGATATGCGCTTCGGCGAACACCGCGATATGGCTGCCGCGAAAACTGTGACAGGCGATCCCCTGCCCGCTGCCCGCCACACCGCCTTCCCAGCCGCCGAGCGCCGCCACCGTCGTCAGGCAGCGCGCCAGCCGGGCATTGCCGCCCAGCATCGCGACGCGGAACGACAGCGGCTCGGTGTTG
>Ga0207702_10000970_pt1 | contig 29388 bp, 32 predicted proteins | sample KBSCornC62_FD_184302 | JGI IMG/M metagenome (GOLD analysis project Ga0207702, IMG submission 184302) | Corn rhizosphere microbial communities from Kellogg Biological Station, Michigan, USA - KBS Corn C6-2 (SPAdes) (version 2) | ecosystem: Host-associated > Plants > Roots > Rhizosphere > Soil ... | reverse complement strand
GCACTCAGGAGTAAAACGGTGAATTTAATCTGGGTTTTCATCGCCCCGGTAGAACGGCCCGCGGAAAGCCCGTTCCGCCAGAGAGAGCGTAGGGCAATTCGCCGAGGGGACAGCCGGAAACCCCCGGACGCCCGAACAGGATTTCGTCGTCTGGTTTCCCGTTAGAGAGAGCGGAGTGGCGAAAAATTCCCTTAATGGAAACGCGTTCGGATCGTATAATGGATAGAACAATAATTCGAAGTATGTTTGCGGAATGTCGTTAGTCCCCGCCGAACTTCTCCTCGCCGCCGCCGCGGTGTTTACGGTCCTTAAAATCGCTGCAGCCGAACAGCAGCAATCCGAGCGGAAGCCCGTTCGCGTCCGGGCAGACGACGATGAAGCTCGGGCCGAGTCATCGGAAGAATAATTTCGCCGGCTGCTGCGCGGCTTCGGTTCGCGCGTCTTGGGCCCGGCCTCGCGAGTAAACGGCCCCGGCTAGCTCCGTCCGAATTGACGGTGGTTATGGGCCGGCTGAAGAAGGCTCAGTTCGTTTAGCCCTCGCGCCGAGTGGAATCTTGCGTGGAAGGTTTCGAGTCCGGGACGAAATTACGCTCAAGAAAAATTGCGGCGCTGCGTGCATCTTCGACGACGGAGTTCAACTCCTCGTTGAGCGGGTCATGCTCCGTAAGCGCCACAGCGGACGGTTTTACGCTGGCCCACCATTTCTGAGATGCGGTTTGCGCGGCCAGCAGGGATTGATGGACATCTTCAGGTGTCGCGGAGGCCAGCTCATGTTGAACCAATGGCTTTTTCTGCCCCGCAATCACCAACGTCAACGCAGCCGCGATCCCAACGGCACCGATCGAAATGAACCATGCAAAGCGTGGCCGTTTCTCCACCCGTGCCCTCGGTGGAGAGCTTCTCAGGGAACGAATAATCTCTTCGGCTAAATCCACGCGTGCGGCCGGAAACGCCCGCGCGTCGGCTTTTAACAGAGCATCGAGCTTTTTTCCCGAAGCATAAAATTTCTGACAGCTCTCGCATTGTTCGACATGACGACTTGCCCACCGCAAACGCCCTAACCGCTGTGATGAGCCGAACAGCATGACCCAGCCGCGAGCAACACGGCAACTGAAGCGAGAGGTCGAAGAAAGTCCGTTCATAATGGCATGCTGTTGATCAATTGCTGTCTCGCACGGTGTATAATTACCTTTACGTGCGTTTCCGTCAACCCTGTGGCCTGCGCGATATCTTTCATTTCCAGGTCTTCCGAGATGCGTAGCCAGAGCACTTCGAAGTCGCGTGGGGAAAGCGCGGCGCGCGCTCGATCCCAAAGATTTTCGATTGCATCCTGGCGCTCTGTGTCACGATCGGGCGAAACCTCCCGACTGACCGCATCGATGGGGAATTCGACCCAGCTTTTTGCGCCGCGAAAATGGTTGAGGGCCGTGCGACGGGCGATGGTGAGTAACCAGGCGATGAATGGTCGGTCGGGATCAAGACGCGCAAGGGCCTGAAAGGCTTTTAAAAAAGTCTGCTGCGCCAGATCTTCCGCGTCCTGACGGTGCCGTGTCATCTGATAAATATAGTTGTAGACCCGTGAGGAATGGAGCCGGACTAAATCTTCAAACGCGCGCGGATCTCCGCTTTTCGCCGCGCGGGCGAGTCCGTTTTCGGCCGGGTCTGCTGGATTGGTCGCAGCCAGCAGACTATCATCGCTCTGAGGCGACATCGCGATCACTCTGCGGTTTCTGAGGCGACTTCAGGTGCGAGGACTCGAACGGCAAAGTGCGCAGGTGCATCCTTCTGCCCGACGTAGCGTACTTTGATCGTATAACTTCCGTCTTCGCCTGGAAATTGGAAGCGTGCCGAGGCGGAGGGCGAATGAGACATGATCACTTTGCGTCCGGACGCTTCCGCGAAGGATTCCCGCTGAAACCCGTGCAAGGTCATGTACTCGGCTTCAAACTTCAAGGAAGGCCCGCCGCCGTCAGCGGTGATCTCGATCACATCCAAGCGAGCGGGTTGCGCTCGATCCGCGCGGCAGGAGATGACGACGGTAGATCCCTGTTTCAACATCACGTGTTCGACTGTGCGATCGACCAATTTTTCCGCGGTCGGATTTTCGCCATCGAGATCTTGATTCGCATTCCAGTCGGCGATGACGAGGCCGGGCTGAGTCGGTTTCACGTCGGCGACGCTGGGATTTTTCTCGTGCCGCTTGAGCAAATTCTGCGTCATTTCGATCAATCCATCGCTGGGATACGAGAGGTCGAGGATGACTCGGTCGTTATCGCGTTGGACGTTGATCGATTGAAGAAACTGCGTGAGCTGTTTGTTATCTGTTTGGGCCAATGATGCCATGGCGGCGAAGCCCTGCAGAATCTTCGCGAGTTTGTCGGCCCCGGCATCGTCAGCGGCAATGAGTTGAAGGTGGGCGATTGCCTGATGATTCTTTTCACCCACGGTCAGCCCGCCCGATTGGGCCATGCGCAAGATGCGCGCTTGCGGCGCTCCGGCTGGAAAAGCCTCCGAAGACGGAATGATCGAAGCCGCGTCCAGAAACGCGTCTCTTTGCTCGCCGAGCAAACTGTGGAGCCGCGAATCCGGCGTCGTCTTCAGTGAAGGCGCGTGTCCACGAATAATCTCTAGCGCCTTGATCAATTGGTCTTTCGATTTGCTGACCAGGATAACCGGTTCGTGAGGCAAGGCCACGATGACGCCACCACTGCCTCCGAAACGGTAGGCCTCGAAGGGCAATCCCTCGATCTGCTTGAGTTGTTCCGGCGAAGAGAGTGTCCCTTGCGTGACGAAACCTTCGACGATTTTCCTCAGGTCGCTATTCCCCCGCACGACCAACGTCCCATCCATCATTTGCGGATCTTGAGAAAACTTGGTGCCGTACGCCGTGATTGAATCGATGGTGGCAAGCGTTTTGACCCAATCCAGCCTGATGCCGCCAGGCCCCGACTGTTCCACCTGAACTTTTGCAGCGCAATCGAGCAATTGTTGTCCGAGTGAACTGGCCCGCAAGGTGTCTAAATCAACGTTGATCACCCATTGTGCATCTGCGCTGACGACGTTTGGTTCATATGAAGCGTTCACCGCCGGCAGGAAAGCCAGACCGGCGACAAGCGAGAGGAGACTAAAAGAGAATGTTTTCATAGCAAAGATACTCTATCATTCACCGGCAGCGACCACTGGGTTACAAGAAACCAAGCTGTATCGCGTCTCGCGTCACACGCCTTTGCTTCCATCGCCGAGAAACTCTCGACGCTGGATGACCAGAGCGGAGGCGACAACCGTTAGGACGGCAAAGAGGATCAGCATGACGATAGCAACACCACTGGCCGCCCAACTCGGGTTGGCCCGGTCGAATTGGAGTAACGTGGTTAAGTGCCGCGAAACCGAGAGTGAAGCGACTCGTGTCGGAATGGCGCCGAGTCCTTTTTCGACCAAGAAGCCATAGACCAATCCTAGGACAATGTAGCGCGAGGTGAGAGCGCCGAAGAAAAATCCGAAACCGCAGGTGGCGGCCACGAGCAGGAGTTGGGTCAACAATAAACGCGCCGCGACCAACCAGAGATCCGGCGCCTGCCGATACCAGCCGAGCACCAGCACCGCAGCCAGCGGGGGAAGGTAAATCAAAGCAGTCGCAGCGACGTGCGCCACGTATTTGAAAACCACATACATCGAGCGGTGTACGGGGCGCGTGAAAATATAGTCGACGGAGGGGGACTTCATCTGGTCTCGCATCGCTCGACCAGCAGTCGCAAAAATCAGCAGCGGCGCTACGAACAAAAAATAGAAGTCCCGCACCCACCCGTAAAACTGAGGGCCATCGCCGGCGGCAGTGGAGGTCAGCCCAATCAAGACCAACACGCTGGTCCCCAGTACTATCGTGAGCCATGCCTTGATCGTGAAGCACGAGTTGAAGGTGAGCCACCACACGCCGCCAAATGTGCGCCCCAGAGACGGTACCGGTCGACCGATGCTGTTTTGGTTCATAATGTCGGCGCCTGAATCGCGTGTTCGAGAGCGGAGGTCGTGGGATGCACTTCGGAAATCAGGACCTGGCTTTCAAGCAAGATGGGGTAGAAGCTTTCATAAAACCGAGCGGGATTTTTCCAACGAACGTGCAATCGATCGGGGCCTTCGGCATCATAACCCTGCACTAATTTTTTTCCGACTAAGTATTCAGCGAGCTGGTCAGGGGATGCACAGCGAAAGGTGGTGGACTCAGGCCAGGACTGACCTGCTCCGGCCGAACCGACGTGGTGCTCAGGCTGAAGAATGCGCCCGCAGCGAAAAAGCACGAAATGAGGACAGAGGGCTTCGAGATCGTGGAGCAGATGGCTCGAGATGACGATGTGCATGCTGTTCTCGGCGAGTTCCGTGAGAACAGTCGAAAACTCTTCCCGGCCCATCGGGTCGAGGCCGTTCATCGGTTCGTCTAAGATTATCAACTCCGGCTCGTGGAGAAGACATTGCGCGAGCTTCACCCGCTGCTTCATCCCTTTGGAATGCACCGTGAGATTCTTCTTCCATGCCTCGCGCGGTAAACCGACCCGATCCAACATAGCCTGCGCGCGAGCTTTCGCTTCTCCCTGCGAAAACCCGGAAATCATGCCTAGCCCGATGAGCCAATTGAGCGGATCAACCCCGCGAGGGACCGCCTCGCTTTCGGGACAATAAGCGACACGGCCTTGGACACGCGGGTTGTTCCAAGGCGATTCGCCAAAGACCTCGATCGAACCGGAGCTCGGCCGAATTTGCCCCGTGAGCAATCGAAACAAAGTGGTCTTGCCGGACCCATTGGGACCGACGATGCCGGTGATGCCGGGACCGATCGCGAAAGAGGCATTATTCAGGCCCAAAACGATTCCGTAGAACCGACTCAGATTTTTGGCTTCGATGATCGAATTCATTCGGGGCGAAGTTTCCGCAAAAAGACCAGGGAGCCGGCAAAAGTAAGGAGCACAAGTCCCGCCACCGCTTGTCCGGTGCCGTGTGGGCTAATATTTTCGCCCGCATTGTGAAGATGTTTGGCCAAGTCGCTGTTGAGCATCGGCAACTCCGCCGCAGCCCGGACCAAAGCTGCTCCCGGCTGAAAAAGAGACCGGCGAATTTGATCCAGGTCGTAACTGAAACTCATATCCCGCAACCAAGTCGGACTGTGTCCGAGATTCGCTATAACGCCTAAGATGAGCCATGCGCCCAGCCACGCGAGGACCGCACGCGAAGACGAATGGGCTGACGCCGAGACCCCGAGAGCGATCGAGGCGAGAACGACTAATGCAACCGCGTTAAAAAGCAAAGCGTGCCCTAGCGGCGCCAAAGAATAGGTGAGGAAGTCCAGGTTCGGCGAAAGCAGCATCGCCAAGACCCAACTGACCAGGAGCGGGCCGGTCCATAGAACGGCGAGCGCAGCGATGATGATGCCAAGTTTTCCCAGTAAATAATCAACCGTGGTCAAAGGACGGGACAGATAGATCGTCAACGCATGACTGCTGCGATCCCGTGTGATCAGCCCTGGAATCACCAGAGTGAGCGCGACTAGGCAAAGAACCATCGACACTCCCGCCTGCACCCAGAAAAGCAAAGTGAAGAGACCTCCGACGCAAATATCCGGATAGAGCAGAATCAAGGCCCCCGTGCTGGAAGCGATGGCGGTTACGCGTGGACCGAAATGGGCGGCGAAACTCTCCAGCCATCCGCCCGTCGCGACGGCTTGACCGAACGAAAATGCGATCCCGGCTACGGCCAGAGCCGAGCCCCAGGCGACAATGAGCAGCAACCGGAAAAACTTGAGCCGCATGACTCGCTTGATTCCAAGCGACGCGATGGCCCACCGCCGGTGCGCGAGCCCCTCTGGTTTTTCGCGCCAGCGACTTAATTCAAGCGTGGTTGGCAAGAGCGGCATCGGCTAAGGATTTTAGAAATAGCTCATGAAGCGCGTTAGGATTCGCGACGATTTCTGCCGGCGGCAGTTGATGATGGGCCATCAATTTCAATAACGTCTGCACTGAGCCATCCGCCGTCTCGACGCGGAGACGGCTGTTCGGCAGTCGGGAAACAGCGAGTCCCGCTTCTTCGAGCACACGGGCTACGCGCTCGAACTCGGCGGCAGGGGACAACTCAACGATCCGGCGATGCCGATTTTTTAGGTTTTCCATCGACTCATGCTCGATCAAACGCCCGCCGGCGATGATGACGACCCGATCGCAAATGCGTTCGATGTCTTTCAACAAATGAGAAGAGATGATGACGCTGGTGCCTAGCTCGCGATATAAGGCGCCGATCAAACGAAGGATGTGTTCGCGTCCGGAGGGATCCAGCCCGTTCGTCGGTTCGTCCAAAAAGACGATTCGGGGATCGTGAACCAGAGCTTGCGCGAGTTTAACCCGCTGCTTCATCCCGGTCGAATATCCATCGATCGAGCGATAACGTTCCTGGCCCATGCCGACGAGATCGAGAATCTCGTGCGCTCGTTGGCGCGCCGCCTGAAAAGTCATTCCCGAGAGTTGGCCGCAATAAGTGACGTACTCGCAGCCGCGCAAACCCGCGATATGACATTCACGCTCGGGACTATAGCCGACGCTCTCGCGGGAAGAGCGATTTTTCGCCGCAATATCTATTCCCAGAACCCGCGCCGAACCGGACGTGGGCGCCTCCAAATTCAGAATGCACTTAATGAACGTGCTTTTGCCGGCGCCGTTTGGACCCAAGAGGCCGACCGTGCCCGGAGGGATTTGCAGCGTGATGTTGTCCAGTGCGCGTTGAGTCCCAAAATTTTTGCAGAGTCGCTGCGTCTCGATGATGAAGTCAGATGAGTTCAATGGGGCCGGACAAAGAGGGCTATTTCCAACCATACACGACGAAATCCCGTTCGGTTACAGAATTGTTCTCAAAATCAATCTTCATCAAGACCGGCGTGGCGTCACGTTCGCGCATTTTAAATCAGAGCATGACCGCTCCGACGCCCTTCCTCGGGGCGCGGGCATCCTGTCCCCGCTAACTCGTTGATCGAACAAAGCTCGGCCGGAATCACGGAAAGCATGAGTTTCGCTCCACTCTAAAATCGTCGGAGGACAAGATCTTCGCGTCCCCAGCAGAGACCTCTTGGCGGCTACCGGTTCGTTTAAAATGCCTTTGCTCAAGGAGGATTTCGGTGCGGTCCATCATCGAAGTGTGCTAGACGCGAATCGATGTTAACGCCTCTGCATCGCCCACTCGGGTGACCGTGCAGGCTGGCGTTCCGAGCAAAGACCTTTATCGTGGTCGCGTGCTTACCCGTATTATCCTCTTTGCCCTGATCGCGTCTCGGATGCTGGCCGCCGAACCCTCGACGACCCTGCAGCTTTTCAACGGCCATGATCTTTCCGGTTGGTATTCCATGCTCGAAAAACAGGGGAGAGATCGAGATCCGAATCACAACTTCGTGGTGGAAAACGGTGTGATTCATATTCTCGGCCAAGACTTTGGCTACATCGCCACCGAGAAGGAGTATTCGAATTATCACCTCGTGGTTGAATTCAAATGGGGCGTGAAACAGTTTGCGCCGAGGGCCACGGGAAAACGCGATAGCGGTATTCTTTATCATTTCTCACCTGGCGCGCCTGACAAGGTGTGGCCAAAGTCGATCGAATGTCAGGTCCAGGAAACAGATTGCGGAGACATCTGGTGTGTCGACGGCGCCAGCGTCGATTCTCCCAACCACAGCGCCTGGGAATGGAATCAGAAGCGTATTTATCGGACCGCGAATTATGAGAAACCTTATGGCGAGTGGAACACGATCGAGATCGTCGCTCGCGGCGATACGATCGAGCACTATGTCAACGGACACCTCGTCAATTCCGGAACGAAAGCCACCGTCACTCACGGCAAAATCCTCCTCCAATCCGAAGGGGCCGAAATCTATTATCGCCGTGTGGAACTGACGCCGCTGCCATAAAGAATGGAGGACGCGTTGTCACGGCGCGATCGACCGGCAAAGAGGCCGGCATCCACGGCGTTGGAATGACTTTCGTGCATCATAGCGGTTTGATAAAAATGATCGCCGCTTTATATCAAAGTGACTTTGAGGCGGACGACGACACTGACTCGTTCGTCGCCTGCCATTCGCGCCGCTTTTATAGAGGAACCTTCGTTTAAGCAGCGGTGTGTGAAGCTGTTTCACGTCGGGCGAAAAAACACGTTGTCTCTCAGTGAAGCAAAAGCACGCTGCTTCCCATGATGCCTGTTGCTGACCGCTGCGAATTCGCCCTGAGCGTTGATCGGGCGAAAAGCGACGCTTGGCTGGCTTTTGGACTTCGGTCGCCTGGGCTGGTTTGATGCAAGTGCGAACAGGGTCGTTGATATAATTCTCGTCGATGCGGTCTCGTGCTTCAATTCTCCTTTCTTCCTGTTTAGTCGGTGTATCTTTAACTGCGCTTTGTCGCGCCGTGAGCACGACGGCATACGAAGGGTTCCTCGTGCGGATATGGCAGACGGAAGACGGTTTGCCGCAAAATACCGTGACCTCGATCACTCAGAGCGCCGATGGTTATCTCTGGGTTGGCACCTATGCTGGGCTCGCTCGTTTCGACGGGGCTCGCTTTCACACCTACGACGTCATGAGTTCGCCGGCGTTGAGCGACGAACGAATCGCCAGCCTGTATCCAGATTCCCGAGACACGTTATGGATCGGGAGCGAGTCAGGCCAGACGTTTCAATATCGTGGCGGTGAGATCGAGAGGGTCTTTATCCATCAGCATCCTGAGGCGCGGGTTTCAGGATTCATGGAGGATGGCCGCGGCGCAATGTGGGTTCTGCGAGCAGACGGAGAATTTGCGCCCCTGGATCAAACCCAATCTCCCGTTGAAAGTGCGACCGGAAAAGCGGAGGTTCTTTCCTTCGCGCGCGGGCCGCATGGAAAATGTTGGGTGAGCATCGGCGGCGTTCCGCAACAGCTCGATCGCGGAGTGGTCTCGCCGATCGATTTTGGTCCGGCTAAATTGACCGGATATGTTCGTGCGATGGCAGCGTCGAGGGACGGTCAACTTTGGGTGGTTCGCGACGGACGTATCCGGAAGTGGGTTTCGGACCACTGGACGGAAGATCGAGGGGTGTGGGACAAAGAAGATATTACCGGAATGATCGAGCTCAGCAATGGCGCGCTTGCGATCGGCACGATGGCATCGGGAGTCGAACTCCGCTACCCGGATGGTCATGCCCTCAAATTGGATTACGATCATTGCAGTATTCAGAATTGGATACGAGCACTGTACGAAGATCGCGAAGGCAATTTGTGGATCGCGGGTGGTTCCGGGGGATTAGCAATGGTCAGGAAAACAGCTTTCGGGACCCTGAGTCCTCCCGATCGCTGGCAAGGTCGGACCGTCCTCTGCGTCGTCGCGGGAAAACAAGGAGAGTTGTGGGCCGGAACTGAGGGCGCCGGCGCCTACGTCTACCGACACGGGCAATGGACTCATTATGACCACGAAAATGGCTTAACCGGCCTGTATATATGGTCGGCAACACTGGACGATCACGGGAACGCGTGGCTCGGGACGTGGAGTGACGGAATTTTTCGGCAAAGCGGAGACCGGTTCACGCTGGAGCCCGAACTGAACGCTGATTCGAAGCGCGTCCTTGGTCTGCGCTGGATGGACAAGACTCTCTTGGCGGGCACGGCAAATGGCTTAATCGAAGAAAAGGACGGCTCCATCGTTCGGCACGACGTTGGGATGGTTGTCGACTTTGTATATGATTCGGCGGGAACCCTCTGGCTCGCTTTGCAGGAAGGTGGAGTCGCACGGCTAACGGCTAAGGGGGTTGAAAAACTGATTCCGGATCAAGGCCTCGCAAGAGATTCGGTGCAGTGTTTGCTGTCGGACGGCGACGTGCTCTGGATGGGGACGCAAAACGGAGGTTTGGACCGTTTGAAGGCGGGTCAAGTGTCCCACCTCGGTCTCAAGATGAATCTTCCGAGCCGTGTCATTTGTCACATCGAGGACGACGGCCTCGGATATCTCTGGCTGAGTACACATAAGGGAATCGTTCGCGTGGCGAAGCGTGACTTGAACGACGGAGCAGAGAATATTACCTCTCATATTCCCAGCGAAACGTTCGATCAAAATGACGGACTTCCTACCCTCGAGTATTCGGGTGGACTTCAGGCGGCGGGGTGTCGAAGTCCGGACGGACGACTTTGGTTCACGAGCAATCGGGGTCTCGCGAGTGTCAACCCAAGCGAGTTGCCGCTCAACCCGTTGCCTCCACCGGTTCGGATCGAGTCTTTTCAAGTTGATGGAAAATCTACCGAGACTCTCCTGTCTACGGCGGCGCTCAAATTAATGCCCGAACACGAACGGATTGAAATTGAATATACCGCTCTGAGCCTCGCGGCGCCGGGAAAAGTCCGATTCAAATATCGATTGCGCGGTTTGGAAAAGGAGTGGATCGATGCCGGTCCCAAGCGGACTGCGTCGTATAGTCACCTGCCACCTGGGAAATACACATTCCAAGTCATCGCCTGTAATAATGACGGGGTGTGGAATATGACCGGCCAATCGCTCGCGCTGATGGTCGAACCCTTTTTCTGGCAGACGTGGTGGTTTCAGATTCTGTCCGGTCTCTTGGCTGCTTCGATCATCGCTTTGCTCGTGCGAAACTCGACGCGACGAAGGATGCAGAGGAAACTCGATGAGCTGGAATATGAACGAGGAATCGAGCGAGAGAGGATGCGCATCGCGCAAGACCTGCATGACGATATTGGCTCGACGCTCACACGAATCTCAATGTTAAGCCAGACCTCTGGAGCGGACTTGCAATCTTCCGACCGAACGGCAGCCGTGTTGTCGGGGATCAATCGGGCCACACTCAAAGTAACTCAAACGTTGGACGAGATCGTCTGGGCCGTGAATCCGCGGCATGATCGTCTCGACAGCTTGGTGAGTTATATTTCCCGTTTGGCTCAAGAAACGTTGGCCGAAGCCGGAGTCTCCTGTCACACCGATCTTCCAGTTGAACTGCCGGCGTGGCGGATCGCCGCGCCCGTTCGGCATAATATCCTTTTGGCCTTCAAAGAGGTTTTGAACAATATTATAAAACATTCCGGCGCAAATCACGTCGAGATTGCTCTCGTGCTGCACACCGCGGGATTAACCCTCTCGATTCAGGACAATGGCGCGGGGAAGCGCGGGAAAAACGAAGATAGCTCTGGTCCTAATCGCGTACTTGGCGGCAATGGGCTGGACAATATTCGCCAACGGCTCGCTGAAATCGGCGGGAAAGCCGATTTCGTACGATCAAGTGAACAGGGGTGGAGGGTTATATTCACGCTCGACCAACTCAACCCACCATGAATTCTGACAACTCCGTGTTAGACCCGCAGGGAACAACGCCTCCACGAGCAATCAACGTTTCCGTCGTTGAAGACGACGCTTCGGTCCGCGCTATGCTCTGCGACTGGATTCGGCAGGCCGAAGGTTTTTCGTGTATAAGTGATTTCCGCGATGCCAACGCGGCCATCGGAGGACTCATACAAACGCCACCGGATGTGGCTTTGGTCGACATCAACTTGCCCGGCATGAGTGGAATCGACTGCGTTCGGCGGTTGAAGATGCGAATGCCGGGGACGCAGTTTGTCATGATCACGAACTACGAAGACGCTGACCATATCTTCGATGCACTTGCCGCGGGTGCGACTGGCTACATGCTCAAAAGAACGCGCCGGGAAGATTTACTCGCCGCGATCGCCGAGGTGCATGCGGGCGGCTCACCGATGAGCAGTAACATCGCGCGAAAGATTGTCCTCTCATTTCGCCAAGGATCTAGCAATGAGCGCGCCGGTGGACTTTCTCCTCGCGAGAGCGAAGTGCTCGCGCTCCTGGCGCGGGGCTATCTTTATAAAGAGGTAGCGGATATGATCGGTCTCAGTCTGCCGACGGTGAAAACCTATATTCGCCGAATTTGCGAGAAACTGCACGTCCACTCGCGGGCGGAAGCTGTTGCACTCTATATCAATTTGCCGAGGCGAAGTGAGAATTGAGTGAACGCGGGGGTAGGGTAAATGCCTGTAGTCTCTTTGGACGACATGCCAACTCACGCGAATTAAGCTACAGTGGAGACGCGGTTCGCATTCCCCCAAATGCGGATCGTGACTCAGTGCTTCCCCGTTTGTATCCGAGTGGTTGTCTGCTCCGCAGCTTCCATTCGGCCCTTTGATTGCGCTCTCCCTTCGGCTGGCGAAGGGAGAGGCATCACGCCCCACATTCCCCATGTCTATGTCATCGTTACTCGCGCGTCTCACTGGTTTCGGCGTTTTGGCTTTCATTTCATTTTACGCGGGACGCGTGACAGCCCCTGCGCGAGAATTCGCCCAAGCGTCTCCGGCAGCCAAGGCGCTTAAAGCTCCCGCCGAAAAGGCGAATGAATCTCCGACCGTCGCCCTCGATGCCAAAGTTCCCCTGAGCGACTCGGAAATAAAAGCGTGGAAGCAAAGGCTGGACGGTGTGGCAGCAAGTGCGGCTCGGGACGAAGACCGATTGCGAATGGTCGCGGCGTGGGCGCAAGTGGATCCCCTATCGGCTCTCGCCTATGCCCGCAGTTCCTTTAGCCATGATGCTCTTTCGCAGGCGATGACGGCTGTGTTTACGAACTGGGCGAAGAAAGATCCGCAGGGAGCTTGGAATTGGGTTTTAGCCAATGAACCCGGAGCCCATTCCGATCTGCGGTCCGTTCTCGCCGAGACAGGCCGAAACAATCCGGGGCTCGCGGGACAATTCGCCGCGGAGTTCGCGACCGCTCATCCCGAAGCTTCTGCCGAGGTGTATTTTGCCGCGTTAGATGGCGTTTTTCACACGGGAAATTTCGAGACGGCGAAAACACTCATCGCTCAGGCCAAGATGCCGAACGAGGAGCAGAAAAATAGTTTAATCAATTTGCTCGCGGGCCAATGGGCTCGCTATCAACCCGAGAACGCAGCGGCCTGGGTGTTACAGCTACCGGCAGGGCCGGTTCGTGATCAAGCTCTCGATGCCGTTGGCCAGGCTTGGTCGGATATAGACCCGATCAAAGCTGCGGACTTTGCGGTTAATCTTCCTCCTGGCCCCGATCGGCAAACGGCGCTTCGCCAGGCGATCTCGAAGTGGACGCTCGACGACCCCGCACAGGCGAGCAAATGGGTTCTTCAGTTCGACGCGCATGAGGATTTCGATCAGGCGGTCGCTTCGATTGCGACTTCATATAACGTGATGAATCGGAACACGAATCTAGCGCTCAACTGGGCCGCGACCATTCAGAATCCCGCGCTGAGGACGCAGAGTGTCACTTCGATCGTATCGACTTGGTACGTGAACGATGCTCCCGCCGCTTTAAACTATATAAAGAATTCACCCGACGTTTCCGCTGAAAGCCGGAAAGCGCTGCTCAAAGTGGTGGCGTCCATGGGCCCTCCGCCCGTTTCGACGAATCCCTAGCGTAGTGTCTCGGATTGGGTAGCGCCCCTCAGGGCGAATATTTTTTGCCGCCGGCTCGCGCCGCGCCGGTAGCCACTGCTTCAGCTCATTAATTAGCTAAACCAAAGGAACACCATGCCCGGTTAGTCGTTTATTCTTTATCCCGTGATGCCGCGAAGGCCATTCACAGACTTCGCCGCCAAGCCCCCCGTCAGCAGTCGGCTTTTTTCTCGATTGTTAGCCGTGAGCTGTGACCACGTGCGCTATCTACACCCACTCATTATACCTCCCCATGAACCTCTTGAAAACGTTAGCTTCTCATGTCGGCAAACTTCCCGCGCGCGCCTGCATCGCCGCCGGCCTAGTATTCGCTGTTTTCGGTGCTCAAGAAGCACTCGCCGCCAACGATGGCGTGAACCTCCAGCCGGCCTATTACAACAACGGTTATCCAAACTTTGCCTGGTCTCTGATGAAGACGAAGGGAAATATTCGCCGTCTCAGAATTGAAATCGATACGAGCCGGGTCGATGTGTGGGCCGCGAAATTCTATAAAGATCAGGCGATCGCGAATGGTTACACCGATATCATTTGCACATTTCACCAGTATGGTGGTTCGGATAGCGCATCTGATTTGATGACCGCGGCCAATTGGTGGAAGAATAACTATAACACCATGGGCGGCGGATTCACCATCAACCTCTGCAATGAATGGGGCAGCCACAATATCAGCGCTTCGGCCTATGCGAGTGCTTATAACTCGGCGATCTCGACCATTCGCCAGGTCTACAGCGGACCGATCGTGATGGATATCCCAGGTTGGGGACAGGAAACATTGACAGCTTATAACGCCTTCAAGACCAGCAGCCCTCGGGTGAACGACGGCAATGTGATCGTGTCGACCCATATTTATCCGGGCAACTGGAACCAAGGACGCAATCACGTCTATCAAGTTTCCGATTTGAATGATCTGGCCAATATCGGTAAGACCATCCTGGTCGGCGAATTTGGAACCGGCTCGGGCAGTTGCGATTGGTCCGGCTGCGTGAACTCCGCCAAGTCACGCGGATGGGGCGTCTTAGCCTGGGCCTGGAATGGTGACGGCGGTTCTTTGAATATGGTTTCGCCATCTTGGGCCAGCCAGGCGTGGAGCAACACCTACACCACGAACTCCTACTTCAACACCGTTTATCCGAAGCTTTGATTTCGTCGTAAGGAACAGCAGAGGGCGGATGTTTTCCGCCCTCTTTTTCGGCCGGTTGGGATGACTTGAGCGGCGTTTTCATCCATCGCAACGGGCGAATCGTCGGCGATTCATCGCGCCGAGAGCAACCTGTCGCTGGCTCATGGCGGTGACCGCGTTGGCCGATCGAAACATTGCATGTTTGGCTCTCTGGCTTTAAGGCTGGCGGCCATTCTCATGCCTTATTCTTTTCGGCAGATGGTTGATGGCCGCGACGCATTCAAAAGGATGCCGCACCTCTTTCCCGGAGCTTTAGCACTCGCCGTACTGGCGGGCTATATTAACTCGGTTGCTCTTGGATTCTTCCATTCTCCCGTTAGCCACATGACGGGGGCCGTCTCGTACTTGGGCATAGATATCGCCCTCGAGCACCCGAAAGATGCGACGACAACCGGGGTAATTATTATCTCCTTTATTCTCGGAGCGGTTATGGCCGGCGTCATCATCGGCGCGAGAGATCTCTTGCCCGGCAGGCGTTTCGGCACGGCGCTCGTCTGCGAAGGCGCTCTTATCGTGATTGCAATGGCCCTGATTCTTCACGGAAACCGCTTTGGCCCCGCTTGCGTCGCCTGGGCTTGCGGCCTGCAAAATGCGACCACCAGCAGTTACTGCGGCTTGTCGATCAGAACCACTCACGTAACGGGAACAGTCACCGATTTCGGTGTAATGATTGGACACTGGATACGCCATCGAACCGTGAATAAATTCAAATTCCTGCTCATGGGTTCTGTGGTCACTGCGTTCGGTTTGGGCGTTTGGGCGGGCGCGGTTGCGAACGAAACCCATGGCCCGATTGTCTTGGGTGTCGCTGCCGCCAGTTGTTTTGTGGCAGGGGGCTTTATTTTGCTTTTCCCGACCCACCGCTGGCTGAGGGCCTCTTAATTCTCCGTAGTTGTTAGATCGCCAATCGGAGATCGAGCGTCGTTTGAAGAACGACCGAATGCGGTAGGTCGATAAGTGCGTCCCCTTGCGGTGATCCAACGTCACCTTGCTGAGGCGCAACCATGCTGGGCGCAACCACTTGGCCTTGTCATCTGCTGGCCGGCGGACTGTCGGCGAAATGCCGTCTCGGATGGCGTTAAGCGCGCCATTTCATAGCCATTTTCGGATGTCTTGATTTCGATCAAGGCGGCGCACCGGAGGATGGATTACCATGCTTCCATGACGCCATTGTTTGCAAAAGAGTCGGCCGAGGCCGTCGATCTTAACACCATTGCCGGTGAACCCAGAGGCGGGATCTTTAGTCGCACCCTTATCCAAACGGCGGGGTTTCGATTGATCCTATTTACGCTCGAGGAAGGGGAAGAGCTCGCGCCTCATCGAACGGACCGACGCGCCTGGATCCAGGTTTTGGTGGGAGAAGGCGATTTTTTGTTCGAAGGCATATCGCACGTTCTAAGCCCAGGAGCGTTTCTTCACCTACCGCCCCAGCACCTGCATGCGGTGCGCGCCCGAACTGCGCTAAAATTTCTTTTAACCCTCGAGCAAAATGCGCCCGGGGCAGCTTAAGCGAGATCGTTCTCAATCAATAACCCATTTGTCACTATATTATGAATACAGAAATTAGCCGCGATCCGATTGAAGCACATGTTTTTGATGTGCGCGTGATTCCTTGCCGTGTGAAACACGCGCAGATTTTTCAGCGCTGGGAAAGCCTGGCGGTGGGAGACTACTTTATCTTGGTCAATGATCACGATCCCGTACCGCTTTATTATCAATTCGCCGCTCAATTCCCCGAAGCGTTTAGTTGGGAATACCTTTTACGGGACGAGGAGGAGTTTCGGGTGAGGATTCGGAAACTTGCAATCACGCCTAAGGATTTGAAGCGTTCAATACCTGCGCCTCCATCTGGTATCGCCCCGTTTGCTAGCTCCACGAACCGTGAATCGATCGCTCCTGCTTCGCAGAAGACACTCGACGTACGCGGCCTGGAACCACCGGAACCAATGATGCGGATCCTCGATGCCGCGGCCAATCTTGGGCCTGACGATATCCTCAAGGCGATCACGGATCGGCGGCCGGTCCATCTCTTCGCGGAGCTGGAGGCGCGAGGATTGCATTTCGACAACAAGCAGCGGCTTGATGGCACTTGGATCACGCAGATTAGACAGGCTCGCGCCGGATGAGTACGCAGCTCCACCTCTCGAAGGGTTCGGATACGCGCCTCCCGCTCGTGTTCATTGGTTGTGGACTAGGCTTTCTATTTGTCGGGGCTTTGCGCTTGCTCTTGGCGCCGAGCCTTCTGACCCAGCCGTACTTTGCGCCGGCTGTGGTTGGATGGGCTCATTTGTGGCTCCCGGGCTTCTTACTCACGGTTAGCATCGGCGCCGTCTACCAATTGATGCCGGTCTTGATGGGAAACGCATTAGCGTTCGGACGAACAACGCCGTGGGTCCACTGTATACTTCATACGACGGGCGTCGGCATCTTGGCCTGGTCCCTTTCGGTTGGAAAATACCTCTGGGCTGCTGCCGCGGGCAGCGCCATTGTGGCGGGGGCTGCATTGTTTTTCGCGGTCGTGGTTGTAACATTTAAGCATGCACGTCGTCGCGATCCCGCAGCATGGAGCCTACCGCTCGCTGCGGCCTGGCTCGTCGCGACGACTGCGTTTGGTCTGACTCTTGCACTGAATCGTCAGTTTTCCTTTCTGCCTCTTTCGGCGCTGGATCTATTGAAGGCACACGCCCATCTCGGGTTGGTAGGATTTTTTCTCACACTGCTGCAGGGAGTGAGTTTTCAACTGGTGCCCATGTTTACGATGAGCGAGGTACGTAAGATCCACTGGGTTTGGACGGGATTGATTATGACCCAAATCGGTTTGCTCATTCTCGTTCCCGGCCTGGCGTTTCACTTGGCGTGGATTGGCCGGCTAGGCGCGCTCGTGATTTCTCTGGGCGTCGCGTTTTCGGCCATGGAACTATGTACGACCTTTCTGATTCGCCGTCGGCGTACGCTTGAACCGGGTCTGATCGGTTTCGCGGCGGGCGGGGGCGTTATCTTGGCCGCGACGGTTATAGCCTTGGCGAAAAGTTTTGGCAGTGCAGGGGTGAATACGCCGAGAGCAAGTTACTTTTACGGAGTCCTCATCGTCATTGGCGGCCTGACCCCGATCGTGCTCGGCATGCTATGCAAAATCATTCCATTTCTCGTTTGGATGAAGGCGTACGGGCCTCTCGTTGGGAAAAGAAAAGTCCCACCGGCCACGACGCTGGGGAACAAACGATTGGAAACAACCTGGGCTGTTCTCCACCTCGTGGCGGCGGCGACGTTACTCAGCGCGGTGGCGCTCGTGATCCCGGGGCTGGCCCTGGCTGGAGCTGCCATATTTTGCAGCAGTCTGATCATTTTTGGAATCAACGCCGCCAAAATCGCATCTCATCTCCATGTGCGCCCTGAATAATAAAACCGAAGCGGACGTGCGCCTGACGAAGGCGCTTTGGGAATCGTTTAAAACAGTTTATGACCCCGAGTTCGGAGTCAGCGTCGTGGACCTCGGTATTGTCTATAGCGTCGACGTCACGCAAGGCCATGCTCGCATCGTGATGACGTTAACCTCGATGTATTGTCCGGCTGGCGATGTGATTTTATCCGGGATGAAGTCGGCGGCGGAGAGGGTTCCGGGAATCGATGATGCGCGCGTCGATTTAGTGTGGGAACCCGTTTGGACTCCCGAGCGGCTCAGCATTTCTGCGCGCGAACACCTCGGCTGGGATCAGCCGAAGGTGGACGCTTGAGCAGTCAAGATGGGTGAATTTGACCTCAGCCGAACAAGTCGCTTTTCGTCGTGACGGGCGAAGGCGACGCTTTTCAGTTTGTTTTTCCAGAGATCGCGGTGCTGGGTAGGGAGGTGGTCGACCTGTCGCCCTTAGTGGGAACGAACCGTTTAAACGGCTAGAGAATGTTGTTCACGCATAGCCGCGTTGGTGAATGCACGCGGAGCGGAGTCCTTTTTCGTGTGCTCCTGCAATCTTGCGTGGGATCGCGTTTTTGAGATTCCCGCCAAGAGACATGCCTCGGCCTCCAGCCAGTTGTCCAATTCGTGACCAGGCAGGCATCCGTTCTGGCAGTACAGGTGATAGGCATACTCGCGAATATCGTCGTCGAGAAGCTTCACGGAAATCGCAGGTGGAATCGTTTTGGTTTTCATAGGATTGTAGATGGTAAGCAGACGTTGATGCGATGGCCTGATTTAGGCGGTACTCTCTTCAGCAATGCGTGAGAATGTAATGCGGTGGTTGGAAGACTGCTGCGCAGTCCTTGCTCTTTGCTGGGCTGCATTTGGCTTTGTCGGGTTTTACCGCGAGCCGCCGGAATTAAGTGAAGGTGCGGACGGTGGATTTGCAGCGCGTGCTCTGTCGTTTTTCCCGATTGAAACGGTCGAGACGTTCTCTCCTAATTACTGACTTATATAATGACGCGGCGCCGGAACCAAGTCAGGCCGGGCAGCGCCAAACCCATTGCAAGTGCGGCAATGATAAAAAACACGCGAAGTGTATTCTGCGTTGCCGTTCTAACGAGCTCGTCCGTGACGCCGTTTTGGTTCATGCGGATGACTGCGATGAACGCAGTGTATGCCGATACTCCGGGTATCATCGGAATGATGGCCGCCACCGTGCATACTTTGGGATGGGCTCCGAGCTGTTTGGCTCCGATCACGGCGATGAAACTAAGGGCCGCCGCGGCTGCGAATGTGGCCAACTCGACGTGAAGCGATGTGTAGGTCAGCAAGAGCAGTCTCAACGAATGGGCAAAGGCTCCCCCGAGTGCCGACCAGAGCAAAAACTTTTTGGGAACGTTAAAAAGCAGCGCGAAGCCCGCGGCCGGGATCGAGGCCAAGAGCATATCGGCGAGAAATGATGGGATCGTCATGATGGAGCTACACTCGAAAAAGAGCCATCGCGAGAACGATGCCTGCGCACGAGGCGAGCGTGAGAAGAGTAGCGAAGGTCCAGCGCGCGATACCCATGTTGATATAGCCTTTAAGGACGTCCGACACGCCGTTGATCAGAGGAACGCCTGGGACAAGCAGAAGGCAGCTAGCGGCCATTGCCGTTTGAGGCGTATCGCTCCATTTATATAACAGCGCGGGGACGGACAAGGTCGTGGCAAAAAAAGCGGTGATTCCAAAAACGAGAATCGGATGGTAGTGTCGCGCAGCGAGCTTGAGCCGGATCGCCATCGCGCCGGCGCTTGCGACGAAAGTCACGGCGCATCCGGCCAGATCCGAGTTGGTGAGTCGCGCGAAACAGGCGCAGGACAGACCAATGGCCAAGACGACGAGCCAATCGGGATATCGCCGAGCGTCGATGTTGGATAGCCGTGCGGAGACGTCTTCCGAACGAAGGGTGCCGTTCTCGACGTCGATCATCACTCGTTGAGCGGCCGTGACGATGCTGAAATTCACTCCTTGATCACGGCAGCGCGCGACGGCGGTTGCTGTGTTTTCCGTCGTACGGGTGGTGACGATCAGGGCGTTGGCGAGGATGGTGACTTCCACTTGCTCCGCGTGAAGCGCGCGCCCGAGCCGTTGGGTCGTCGATTCGATCAATGCTCCTTCGGCGCCATTCTGCAGAAGAAGCAGGCCGATCTGTAGGCAGAGATCGTTGACTCGATTGGCATAAGAACCGGTCATGCGCGCGCTTTCTCGGTCGAACTCTTTGCTCCGGTAGCGGCGACCGGCAGCTCGTTCATCCCTGCGCTTGGAAGAGAAATGGGCTCGTTGTTATCATGGCGCTGCTGGCAAAGGGCGCAGAACGTTTGGATTTCCTGCGCTGCCACTTGATCAAGTGCTCGGACCAATTCGATCGCGCAAAGATTTTTTTCCCCCGGAGACATCGGCGCTAAGTCCCAATCGTTGTTTTCGAAGAGCGCGATGAAGGTGTCTTTTGCGCACAGGAAATAGCTGGTCAGCGGATTAGCGTTGCAGACGCAATGCATGGTCCAATCGATCTCGGTCCGACTCGAAGAACCGTCCGTGCGCAGATGAGTCCAAATCGAGTCGAGCGTCCAATCCATCAGGCGAATCAACAGGTCTGGCAGCGCCAATGCGGATACCACGGGTCTTTGCCGCAGTCTTCTCTCCCAATCGCGACGGATGGTGGCTTGAGATCGCCGTAAGGCGGTTAGGACTTCTTCTCGCATGCCTGGATTGTGCAGGAAGTTCGCTTGCGCCGCTTCGCATCGGTTGCGAAAGCGTGTGCATTCTTTGAAAAGACGCACTGGGCAAGAAATGCTGACAGCGATGATCTCAGACAGCGGAGTGCTGTCTCCGTGAACTCGGGATGCGGGCAGTAAATCAGTTCAGCTCGAGCCAACCCGGATGTGAGCCGGTGTCGGCCTAGGCGCTACGCCCGTGCTTTTCGCTCGAACGTAATCGAGAAAGCCCCGTCTTCGCGACGGGTGGTTACGTGGGAAAATCCGCGCTCATCGAGAAGTTTATAGAGCGGAATGGGCTCGAACGGCGCGATCAGGCGAAGGGATTGACCATCTTCCAATTGGCTGACGGCATTCAGAATAGCGGGCAGGGGGGCGCGCTGGGCGGCGCAAAGGGGGCGAATATCGAGTTCGGCCGGAGTCGGATTCATGGGGGGTACTATACTGGGAAGCCGACCTATTACCTTGATTCAGGTCAATGCGTCTTGCGAAATCGTTTGATGCCTAGCGCGAACGACGATCAAGGCTTTTTTCGGCAGACTGCGATCATCGCGACTCTTCGTCGGAGCCGTATGTTCACCAACTTGTCGTCCGAGGACATTGCGGCGGTTGCCGAGGGCTGCGTGACGCGCGTCCTGCAGAAAGGCGAAGCGGTGTTTCATGAAGGCGATAAATCCGAAGGCTTCTATGTGGTGCAAACGGGCGCCGTGAGTATTTATCGGCTCACGCCCGATGGCCGCGAGCAGATCATCTGTGTCTTTCGCGCGCCCGAGAGTTTTGCCGAAGGCACGCTCGCCACGATCGAGTCTTATCCGGCCAACGCGGTGGCGCTCGAACCGTCTCAAGTGATCCTGATTCGGAAGAAAAACTTTCTCGAACTGATCCGGCACAAACCGGAATTGTCGTTGAACATGCTCGCTTCAATGAGCCTGCATCTGAACCACCTCGTGCAGTCGATCCAAGACATCAAGGGTCGGCAGATCGAATTCCGCCTGGCCGATTGGCTGCTGCGCCAAAGTCCAGGGACAAAGGCTGGCTGTCCGGCTGTCATCGAATTGCCGATCAGCAAGAAGACTCTTGCCGGGCAATTAGGTGTGACCAGTGAAACCCTTTCCCGGACCTTCGCCCGTTTCCGCCGAGAAGGAGCGATCGCCGTCTCGGGCGCGACCGTCACGATCACCGATGGATCGAAGCTGCGGGCGTATATCGATTGAAATACGTAGGGGGAAGGCCAATACATCTCGGCGCTTTGCCCGGTTGTTCTCTTCGTATCGACGAATTAACTACGGAGTACCATTGGCAGCCGCGACCGCTTCCAATGCTTCTTCCGCCGACCAACCATTGCCTCGCCAGAGTTCGATGATCCGGCCATCGCTTCCGACCAAAGCGGTGCAGAGTGTGTGGTTTAAAACGGCGCCGTTTCGCTCAGTGAAGACGGCGAATGATTTCGCGAGCGCGGCAATTTGTTCTTTGTCGCCAGTCGCAAAGGCCCAAACCGCTGGATTTGCGCCCACTGCGCGGCCATAAGCTTTCAAGATTTCGGGCCGGTCGAATTCTGGATCCAAGGTGATGCTGAGCAGCCGCACGCGACCGGCCAACGCTGGGCGGGCCAGTATTTCCTTTTGTATTTTACCGAAGCGTAGAGCCATTGCAGGGCAATATTCCGGAATCGGGCAGCGCGTGAAAATAAAGGTGAGCAGCGTAAAACGCCCTTGAAAATCGGCCGACGAAATCTCGCCGCTTTGCTCGGTTTTCAGGGAAAATTCCGGCACGCGATCCCCTTCTTTCAATCGGGGGCGTGCGGCGTTGCCTGCGATCGGGACCTTGGTTGGGACGATCGGCGTTTCATTTCCGCTGACAATAAAATCATCCGCCGTCGACGATGTCGGTCCGACGTGGAGGCGACACTGAACGCGATCTCCGAGGTGCAGCCGAGCCGCGTCGGCTGGATTCGCCACGGGAAATGCCATCGTCATGGCCGGCATGAGTCCGGCAATGGCCTCGTGCGCGATCACCACTTGGCCGTTGGAGTCGAGCGGCGCACGAATCACTCCGATGACGTCGTAAACCTGATCGGCGGCGCTCAAGCGAGTTGCCTGGCCGGTCGAAATCAGGATCAGAAAAATAAATAGAAGGCGCGAGAACATCGGCTCATTCTGCCGACGCCGCGCCGAGAGCGCCTTGACCGAGATCAACTCGCTCTCGGATTTGCGATTTCCGCAATTCGTTCCCGACTTGATTTGGGTCAAGGCGGATTCGGGGGCCTTTCGGTATTGTCAGCGGATGATGAAATCGAAAATGGGATTATTTCTTGGAGGCGCGGCACTGGCGACTCTGGCAATGACCGGCTGCGGCCGATCCGATAAACCGGCCGAAGCGACACCCGCTGCGGCGCCCGCCGCACCGGCGGCTGCAGCGGAAAAACCGGCGAACGGTCGAGCCGTTGCCCTGACGGCGAACGACACGATGAAATTTAATCTCGCCGAAATTCACGCGAAACCCGGCGAAGCCTTGGCCATCACCTTAACCAACGAAGGCACGATCCCGAAATTTTCCATGGGTCACAATTTCGTGCTGCTCGCCGCCGACGTCGATTTGGCCGCCTTCACCGCCGCAGCAGCCGATGCGCCGACCACCGAATACGTGCCCGCTTCTTTCCGGGATCGCATTCTCGCTTCAACTAAGTTGCTCGGCCCCGGCGAGTCCGACACCGCCCGCTTCTTCGCTCCCAAAACGCCCGGCCATTATCCCTTCCTTTGCGCCTTCCCCGGACATTTCCAAGTCGGAATGAAAGGGGAATTAATCGTCGAGTGAGGCGGCTTACGACCACTGAAAATCCCATGAAAAACTCCCACCATCTCCCGGGGCTGCTGGCTTTGGCCACAGCGCTGGTCTCACTCACGGGCTGTAACCCTCCTGGGAAAAGCCCCGCCGCTTCCACCGGAAAAGCCGGCGATGCGACTTCCGCCGCAGCCCGAACCTATGTCGCTCCGGGCGAAAAGGACGAATTTTATCTCTTCTATTCCGGAGGCCACTCCGGCCAGGTATTCGTAGCGGGGATACCGTCGATGCGCCACATCACGACGATTCCCGTCTTCGGCAAGTATCCGGGCACGGGATACGGCTATGATGAGGAAACAAAGAAGATGCTCGGCGATTACACCTGGGGAGATGTGCATCACCCGGGACTTTCCAAAACAAACGGGCTTTACGATGGGCGTTGGCTCTTCGTCAACGATAACGCCAACAACCGCATCGCTCGGATCGATCTGCGCGATTTCAAGACCCGGCAGATTCTTGGGCCAATTCCGAACTCGATGGGAAATCATGGCTCCTCCTTCGTGACGACCAATTCGGAATATGTTCTGGTCGCCACCCGCTTTTCCGTGCCGCTGCCGAAGGGCCGCTACGCCGATCCCGCGGACTATGCGAAGGAGTTCAATGGTTCAGTCACTGGCATCAAGATCGATCCAAAGTCAGGGACGATGAGTGTGGGCTGGCAGATTCTCACCCCACCGCTCGATTGGGATTTGGGCTCGACCGGCAAAGGACCGAGTGAAGGGTGGGCCTTTTGGACGTCCTATAACACCGAGATGGCGCATGACCAACTCGAGGCTAATTCCACCCAGAAAGATCGCGACTTGGCGGCCGTTGTGAATTGGCGCGCTGCGGAGGCTGCGGTCAAGGACGGCAAAGTGACGATGATGGACGGCGTTCCGGTGATCGACCCGGCCAAAGTACCAGGCGTCTTGTACTATCTTCCGGTTCCGAAATCGCCGCATGGCATCGACACGGATCCTTCGGGCCGGTGGATCGCCGCTTCCGGAAAATTGGCGCCGGTGGTATCCGTTTTTGATTTCACCAAAATCCAGGCCGCGATCGAAAAGAAGGACTTCGAGTCTGATTTTCGTGGCGTGCCGGTGATTCGTCACGATTCGGTAATCGAGGGCGAGGTGCCGGTCGGACTGGGGCCGTTACACACGCAGTACGATGGTTTGGGCAACGCCTACACCTCGTTGTTCATCGAGTCGGTCGTCACCAAATGGAAAATGCCACCCTGGACGGCCGAAGAACGGGCTGATCTCAATAAAGTCGTCCTCGATAAAATTCCCGTCCATTACAGCATCGGGCACTTGGTCATCGGCGGAAGCGATACGACGAAGCCGTACGGAAAATATTTAGTGGCGATGAATAAGCTTTCGAAAGGCCGCCATCTTTCCGTCGGGCCTTCCCAGCCGGAAGACAGCGAGTTGATCGACATCAGCGGCAAGAAAATGGAAACGGTCTATGAGACCTTCACCGAACCGGAACCGCATTTTGCGCAAATTCTGAAGGCGGACGCGATCAAGCCGATCGAAGTTTATCCGAAGGCGGAAAACACCGATCCGGATGCTGTGTGGAGCGCTCCCGAAACCGGCGTGGTTCGCCACGGCAATGTGGTCGAGGTGAAAATGCTCGCGATCCGCAGTCATTTCACGCCCGACAAAATCGAGTTGAACGAAGGAGACGAACTCGTGATCCACATCACCAATGTCGAGCAATCTCCGGATATGATTCACGGCCTCGGCATCGTCGAACAGGACGTGAATCTCGTGATCGATCCGGGTGAAACGAAAACGGTGCGGATTAAAATGAAGAAGCCCGGCGTGTTTCCTTTCTACTGCACGAACTTCTGCTCCGCGCTCCACCAAGAGATGCAGGGGTATCTCGCGGTGAAGCCGTTGGTCGCGGCGAAATAACCGACCGAAGTCGAAAATCAACGCGGCGAATTCTTACGGGATTCGCCGCGACGGGGACACATTCTGATGAAATCTCTCTTTCAACGTGAATATATTTTCTTGAGACGTTCGCTGAACGTTCAGTCTCGAGTCTTGCTCGTCCTCGCTGCGGTCGCCGTGATCGGCGCGGTTTTTTTCCCCCTTTGGAAGATCCGTCTTGTCGCTCCGCAATATCAAGAGGGTCTAAGGATCGAAATTTATTCGCATAAACTGGTAGGCGGGAACGATGGCCAGGACCTGGTGGAGGTGAATGGCTTGAATCACTACATCGGGATGAAACCGCTCGTGCAGGAGGATTTCGTGGAGATGAAATGGCTGCCCTTTGCCTTCGGCTTTTTCGCGTTGCTCGCCCTCCGTGCCGCAGCTGTGGGCCGAATGCTGAGCCTGATCGATCTCGGCGTTTTGTTTCTCTACTTCACCGCGTTTTCATTGGGGAATTTTTATTTTCGCCTCTACAGTTACGGGCACTCTCTCAATCCTCACGCGCCCGTCGCGATGAAGCCGTTTACTCCGGTTTTGTTGGGCAGTCAGCATATCGCGAACTTCGTGCAGAGTAGTTGGCCGCAAACGGGCGCGCTCTTGCTCGGATTATTCCCGTTGCTGGTGCTTTCGGCCATCTGGTCTTCGCGGAGGGAAGAAGCATGAAATTCTGTCGGCCCATTTTCGCGATTAGCCTTTGGTTCGCGCCATGGCTCGTCGGAGCGGAGACGGCCGGCGATCGCCTGCGCGAGGAAATCGCTGCCGCCGCGTCCGGCGCGACGATTGCGGTGCCGTTGGGAAACTATGACGGCGCTTTTGTCGTGGAAAAACCACTACACCTGATCGGCCAACCCGGCGCTGTCTTGCACGGCAACGGACAAGGCAACGTCCTGACTGTTCGGGCGGCGGATGTTGAAATCGCGGGTTTGGTGATCCGTGGCTCGGGCCGCAACTTATCGGAAGACCAAGCGGCGGTTTACATCAGCGGCGCTCGGGCTTCGATCCACGACAATCGCATTTTTGATATGTTGCACGGGATCTACGTGCGCCACGCGAACCAGTGCCGAATTGTGAACAATACGATATTCGGGGACGGTTCGGTTGAAGACACGGTGGCCGATCCAGTGATCGCCGGACTCAAGGCAACGGACGCAGCCAGCGGTGAAGTGTGCGCGCCAATCGATCCTCAGGACCGGCGCGGAAATGGAATTCATCTCTGGAATTCCTCCGGGGATTTGATCGAAGGGAATACAATCAGTGGCACGCGCGACGGAGTCTATTTTTCATTTACGCGACAAACCCTGACCCGAAGAAATCACGTATCCCATGTTCGTTACGGTCTCCATTATATGTATTCGGATGAAAACCGTTTCGAAGGGAACCGCTTCTCGGAAAATGCCGCGGGAGCGGCTTTGATGTTTTCGAAAAATCTGATCTTGCGCGGAAACTATTTCGTTTCGAACCGCAGCCATCGCGCCTATGGCCTGCTTCTCCAATCCATCGATGATAGCGTGATCGAGAACAACGTCATCGATGGAAACACGGTCGGGCTGTTCATGGAAAATGCGAACAACGATACGATTCGAGGTAATCGCATCAGCTCCAACTATGTTGGGTTACGCGTGAACGAAAGCACGGACGGATGTCGTTTCGGCGAAAACCAGTTCGTGGGAAATATTCATGCGCTCGAAACCTCCGGACAAAACCAGAGCAACGAGTGGACGATTCTCGGTCGTGGAAATTTTTGGGATGGTGCCGACCGGCTCGATCTGAATCGAGACGGGATCGCTGACCTACCGCATCGCGAGCCAGATCTTTTTGGAGTTTGGCGGCGGACCTTCCCGGCAATCGGCCTGCTTTCCGCGAGTCCCGGCGAACGTTTGCTCCGGCTTATTCACAGCCGCCTGGCCCTCGTCAGCCTCCCCGGAATCACCGATTTGAAGTCTCTAACCGCGCCACCTTCCGCACCATGATCACCGTTTGGAATTTAAAAAAATCGTTCGGCGCCCACCGTGTTCTCGACGGACTCGATCTCACCGCGATGCCTGGAGCGGTTACGTTGATGGTGGGGGCGAATGGCGCGGGAAAAACCACCGCGATGCGTTTGCTCGCTGGACTGGCCGATTTCGACTCGGGCACGATTTTAATCGCGGGCCAGGATCTGAAATTGGCCCGTCGCCATGCTTTGGCGCAATTGGCGTTTCTGCCGCAAGCTCCGCGGTTCAATCCTCGTCTGACGGTGATGCAGGTCGCGAAATTCTATGGAGAATTGCGCGGTCGGGAAACCTCGGCCGCTCCGGCCGCACTCGAAGCGTGGGGCTTGTCGGAACATGCAAAACTTGCGACGGGAAAACTTTCGGGCGGCCTCCGCCAGCGGCTGGCGCTCGCGATTTTGGCTCTGGCCGATGCCCCGGTGCTCCTGTTAGACGAGCCGGGTTTGAGTTTGGATCCGGAGTGGCGGCGGCGGCTTCAGACTTTTCTCACCGGCGAAGCGCAGCGGGGACGGACGGTGCTCGTGGCCACGCATCTGCTCGGCGAGTGGGAGGGTTTGGCCAACCGCTGTCTCCTTGTCGCGCACGGTCAGTGCGCCGGAGAGATCGCGCCGGATCGCCTGCGCAGCGGCTTTTTCGAGGCCGAGCCCGTCGAGCAACTCAACGACGCGACTCTTCGAATGGCGGTTTCGACTTGAAAGATCAGCCTCATGAAAACTCGACCTCTTCCTACTTTTTTAACGGTGGCTCGCGCGGCCGCGAAGCGAGAATTTTTAAGCCACCGCGTGAACCGATTTCTGCATGCGCATGTTTTGCTCGTCTTGATCGCGGGCTTGCTTCCTCTGCTCACGCCGGGAGATGCGTTCACGCGGGGCGCTTCGTGGTGGCTGCTCCATGCTGTCCTCTATGCCATTTCCCTTTCCGCGCTGCTCCTTGGCCTCAGTTCAGCGCAGGCGGAGGTGGAGGAATTCAATTGGCTACTCGGTCAGCCGGCCGGCGTCGCACCTTGGTTGGCAGGAAAGACGGCGGCATTGACCATCCTGGTAGGCGGGGCGACGGCGCTTTTGGCCTTGCCGACGATTGTGGTGGGCGGATTTTCGCGCGAGTTGATCATCGTCGCCTTGGGCGGGAGCGGGGCGGCGGCGGTCTGTGCCAGCGCGGGTCTCGCATTGGGATTTTGGATACGCGACAGCGTGCGCGGACTGATCGGCGCTGTGGGCGTTTGGTTCGTCCTCCTGTTTGGAGTCGATCTCTTTTTGCTGGCCGTGGCCGGCGTGCCATCCATTCAACAGCAGCCAAATGTTTGGGTCGCCGCATTGATGTCGAATCCACTCGATGCTTTTCGAGTGACTGTATTATTCTCCATCGAGCACGCGGCCTTTACGGGCATCGATGCCGGCCAGTTAACGGGGTGGTGGATCGCTCATTCGCTGAGTTGGCTGTCGATCATCCTCGGTTTGTGGTGGTCCGGCTCCGCCGCCCTCGCTTGGCTTGGAGCTCGCCGTCGGACAGACGGCTAACGGTCCCTCTGCGCGGATCGTGCATTCGCGTTGCTAAAGCTATGCCCGATCCCGTTGATTTAGTCGGCGTCGCCGACGCCGCCAGTGCTCACACGGATACGAGCGTCCGATCCATTAGGCAGATCATTCGGTCGGGTAGTGGAGATGGGGATACGATTCGGTCTCGCAGCGCTGTTCCCCTTGAGACCAATCCCGATTTGAGGACGGCTGAGCGCCGCCAAGGCATCTTTTCGTCCCCCCCGTGGAGGGGATTACCTCCCAAGGCCCTTCGCATCCGTTGGAAAATGGGGAGTTTCCCTGCGTAGG
>Ga0207702_10000957_pt1 | contig 29691 bp, 20 predicted proteins | sample KBSCornC62_FD_184302 | JGI IMG/M metagenome (GOLD analysis project Ga0207702, IMG submission 184302) | Corn rhizosphere microbial communities from Kellogg Biological Station, Michigan, USA - KBS Corn C6-2 (SPAdes) (version 2) | ecosystem: Host-associated > Plants > Roots > Rhizosphere > Soil ... | reverse complement strand
CCGCCGATATTCCACTGCTGGTCGAGCCCATCCTGGCGCACCGCGCAGACATGGTGATCGGCGCGCGCCCGATCGCGCAAACCCAGCATTTCAGCTGGATCAAGAAGCAATTGCAGCGCATCGGAAGCTGGGCAGTTCGCGTTGCCAGCAAGACCGACGTGGCCGATGCACCCAGCGGGTTTCGTGCCATGACACGAGAAACCGCGATGCGGCTCAACGTGTTCAACGCCTACACGTACACCTTGGAAACCATCATCCAGGCGGGCCTGAGCAACCTGACCGTCGTCTCGATACCGGTGCGCACCAACCCGGACCTGCGGCCGTCGCGGCTTGTGAAAAGCATTCCCAACTACGTCAAACGTTCGCTGGTCACGATACTTCGTGTGTTCGTGATCTATCGCCCGCTGACGCTGTTCCTGTGGCTCAGCGTCCTGTTGACCACGGTCGGTATCGCGCTCGGTATCCGTTATCTGGCGTTCTTCATTGCAGGAGATGGCGGGGGTCACGTACAGTCGCTGATTCTGGCCGCGCTCTGCCTGATGCTGGGCGGCCTGTCGTTCATGATCGGATTGATCGCCGATCTGATCGCCACCAACCGCAAACTCCTGGAGCAAATCGATTTTCGCTTACAGAGGCAGGCGCCGGATTCCGCCCAGCAGAGGGCTCGATCAATATCCCGCGACGCCTGAACCCAAAGCCGCAAACCGTTTGCGGGCTTGGGTACCCGAGCGTTCTTCCCGGGTGCACCGACACCGGACCCGTCCTGCGGATTCCGGCAATCTGCGGGGGATCGGCACTGCGGCTATCCGGAGGCGACTCGAGCGGCGGAATGCCTGTGTGTTCGCGGCAGGAACCGCCTCGCGACGAACCGGATCATCACGCAACAGGCACCTGCAAGGATGCCCATGCCGACGATCGTGACCGGAAATGTATAACGGAAATTGTTGGTGCCGACCAGCAACAACAATGGCCCCAGATAGCCGACGGCCAACAGGATGAAAGCGGCAATCAACGTGCGGCGACGCAGCAGACACGCCGCCAAAAGCGCCAGTAGACAGATCACTCCCGCTCGAGCAGCAAGGCCGTGAAATGCACCGAGGGCGACCTGCAAGGCATCAAAATAAGCAAGGCGGCGATGGTTGAAGGTCATGCGGGCAGCCGGAAATGGCGGCCGGATATCGGTGCGCGCCATCTGGGTGGCCTCAAGTCGTGACTTGAAGCCGAGCGAGTACATCGCGAAGCGGGCATTGGTTTCAAAAAAGACCACGGGATGGTGAACCAGCAAGTGCTGGTACGCGTGCATGAATTTTGTGGTGGACAAATTCCGCCATGGTTTGCCGTTCATTTGGGCGCACCAACCGGCATGCTTGTAGCAATCCGGCGTGAGGGGTTCGCGCAGCGCCGGGTTTTCCGCCACGTACGGATCAACCAAGGCGTGGACGTAGGGGTCGTCCGTGTGCCGCGATGCATCGAGCAGGCGCATGGCAACCCCGCCTGCCGCCGAATCGCGGATGTGTGCCTGGTGTTCGTAGGCTCGTGCGGCGGCCACGCTCCCGCCCAGCAAAATCAGCGATATGGCAAACCCTGCCAGCGCTCGCCGCGACCCGAACGATGCACGAACACTCCAGAAGAACAAGCAGATCAGGAAAAATGATGCCGGCAATGCGTTGTAACGTACCCATGACATCATCAGGACCGCGACGATCAAAAACCATGACCGCCGCGCCAGCCCGAGTTCACGATCGACGATCATGGCCACGGCAACCAGCGTGCAAATCGCCACGATGGTGTCGGAAGACTGGAACACCGAGTAATTGACGCTGATCGGTGACCCCACCATCACCAACGTGTAGGCGATCAGCCACAGCGACCGTCGTCCCAACAGGGCGGCGCCCAACAGGTACAGCGAAATGTTGAAAAGCGCCGCCTGGACGAAAATGTAGAAACCCGCTTCACCCGTCAGCCAGTAGAACGGAACCTTGAGCAACGTATTGAAGATCGGCCAGTGAGAGGTGATCCCATACGCCATCAAGCTGTCGGGCAGACCCTTGGTGGCAATCTGCCGCGCCCATCCCCATTGGGTTGCGCTGTCGAAAAAGAACCAACCTGGATAGAGCGACAGCGCAACCACCAGCGCCGTCGCAACACATATCCCGAGGCAAATGAGCGGTACGCGTGGGCGCAAGGCGGCCATCACGGCCAGCATGCGATGCCGTCCTGCGGGCACGGCGGCAAGTTCATGTGCCACGTTGGCAGCCTGTCGGGTCGTCATTCCACGGATATCCGAACGCCGGTGGGGCATTTCACCCATTCGCCGCCGACCCGATAGGCCAGCGAAATTCCATACGCACCGATGGGAACGCGATACATGCTTGCGCCGACATCGAAGCCCGACGTCGCGTAGGCAGCCACCTTTTGCGCCGCTGCAACGTCCGGGCGTGCGCGTCCGGAGTCGCCTGAGGCCCAATAGTCACCGGTTGCGCCCGTCAGGACCACCTCGACGCCGCTGGGCACGGTGTGCGTCAGATGATCCCCGGCCCATCCCGTGAACATGGCACCGCCAAGATGGTCGACCGCCATGCCTTGCGCCGTCTGCCCGTTGATCTTGTCCACATTGCAATCGGTCGTACTCCGCGCCCCATCCAGTGTCATGGCGGGCACGGGCGAAAACGGCGCGGGAGACGGAATCGCGCTTCGCGCCGCCTGCTGGTTGATCCAATCGGCAGCAGTGGTGGCCGGCCGACCGCAGCCTGTCAACAGCAACGTGCATGCTAGTGCCAGCAGGAAACGCGTACCATTCGGAGCTACGCGGCCACATGATGTGGCCGTTTTTGGTTCTGATCCTTTCTCGGTAAGTCTGTGTTGCGCCCATCCCCAGGCGCGTGTCCGATTTGATCGCAAGTTTGGCTCTTGCATATACACGCGCAAACTCCCACGGCGCGACTTCGAGGAGGCCATGGTCGATGAATCGCGCGATACCTGCAACCCAGCTACCTCACTGTAGCCCTTGGCTTTTCGGTCACACGGTATGGTCTACGCAAATATGTGGTACGCCGGATTTGCTCCCAAAACCCGGACTACATCTTCGGCGGCATCGCGCCAAGTGCGTACGCAACCGGGAGTACGCAACGATGGCTCTCCGCTTTCCACGAAACGCCGTAACACTCGCGCCAATGCCTCAGTCGCACGCGGTTCGAAGAAAGTGGCGTTGTCTCCCACAATTTCACGGAAAACTGGAATATCGCTGCACACAATGGGCGTGCCGCAACGCGCTGCTTCCAACAGTGGCAACCCGAAGCCTTCCGCGTGAGATGCCTGGATGAGCGCGGAAGCATGCCGGTAGGCGAAGTCAAGGTCTGCGTCATTGGGGCGTTCGAGCCAATGAAGCCTCTTCTTGAATTCGGAATGCGACAGCAAGCGTTCGACGAAATCCTCCATTTTCCAGCCTGGCTTGCCGATTAGACATAGCCCCAAATCGAATCCATTCGACCAAAGCTGCTCGAATGCGTCCAACACCTCGACATGACCCTTGCGGGGTTCGAGGGTTCCCACCATCAGAAAGGTTGGACGCGAGTCGCCAAAGACGGTAATGATTTCACTGGTAGGGTCTTCAAGGTTCGCTCCATCAAGGTCACTACCGAGGTGGGCGTAATGGATTCGTAAGCCCGATCGGTGTTCTAAACCGTTTTCCGTGATAAAAGCAATCAGGTCATCGGCGGTCGCGCGTGATATGCAGACAATCGCATGGCTCGTGCGCACAGTGTGTTCAAGCCAGTGCCGGAAGGGACCCGGCATCCCATCCCAGCAAGTATCCGCATGGCGTATCGGAATGAGGTCGTAGACATACCCCACGATCTCGACTCCACGATGCTCGGCTGCCTGCAGCACCGGAAGGAAGCGCTCGGGCTCCGTCCAAGCCGAATCCAGCAGCAGGAGTACATCTCCTGACGCGAATACAACGTTGTCCTGCTCTGGCGCACACACCCTCACACCCAAGCGTTCGCGCGCGTAACCAGCGGCAATCCGATACAGGGGTCCGTCCAAGAACGTCGGTACACATTGGTAGCCGGCACTGCCGTTCAAGCCGATCAATTCACGTGTCAGGTTGCGAACCACGCGTTGAATGCCTGTTCCATAATCGGTCTTTACGATTTCACTTAAATCCACGAACAAGCTTGGTGAAGGATTGGGCGCTGCATTCCGCGATAGCGCTACCGAGACGGATTCGATCAATTCGGACGCGTCAGGCCGACGGAACAAGGTGGGAGCAACATCCTTGGCAAGCGAACTTACATCCAGATAAGCATCGCGCTGAATCATCTCCTCGATGGCTGCAGCGTAATCGGCAGCGATACGGCTCGGTGAATGCTCGCGGGCGATATAATTGCGCCCCATTCTGCCCAGGCTTTTACGCGCATCCGCATGCTCGTAGAGGTGTGTCAGCGCCGATGCCAGCTCACCCGGTTCGGCCTGTTCGGAGACGCGTAACAAGATGGACGCCGGATAGTCATTCATCGTCCCGTGGGCGTTGGCGATGAGCGGTACGTCGTGGGCGAGGCAATCGAGCACGGCGCGCGACGTTTCGCCGCGCGATAGGGTCCGCAATTGCACCGCAACGTCGGCGATCGAAAGATAGTCCAGATAGTCCTTGTCGTCGACGAAACCGGTGATATGGACGCGCTCGCCCATGCCAGACCCAGCGATGATCGGACGCAGATAATCGCGGTACTCGTCGCGGTCGAACTCGCCTACCAAGATAAGGTGCACTCGCTCCGCTCTTGAAAGCCCGCTCTTGACCAGAGCATGGACCAGATGGTCACTGAGCTTAGTATCTGCGATGAAACCGAAGGAACACACCAGCCAGTCACTTGGACCATATCCCAACCGCGCGCGGATTTCGTTTCGATCGGTTTCACTAACTGTTGTGGGCAGCGATCGCAATTGACGTGCCACACGGACCGGCTTGGCGAGGTTTTCCATGCCATAGAGGGCCAACAGATCATGAATGGAGGGCGAGTGGGCGATTACGCCCAGACTGCGTTCGAGGACACGCCGATTGCAGGGATATCGCTGACGGCAAACACTTTCGCCGTCGGGACCGTCTAGGACATCCAAGGCTTCCGCGTCGTGACAATAGGCCAATTCCTCACGAAACGCGCCCGGCCGGCCGCCATATCGGTCCATGTACCAAAAAGCCGAACTCAGGAAGAAGTCATGCAGCACAACAATACCTGGATGCTTTTCAATCAGGTCCAGCATGTGAATGTGAAACGGCGAGTTCCCGAGCTGATAGACGACTCCATCGTACTCATGAGAATGCTCTTCGTAATCCCGCCACGGCCGAATCCGGAAGCTCCCCGATAGCGCTACATCGCTTGTCGCGGCAGTGGTGTATATATCAATGGAGAAGTGGCGCGCCAGATGCGGGAGCAGGTCCGCGCTATAATTTGCGATACCGCTGCGCTCGGGCGGCAGCGGCGTGAACATTGCAAGGCGCCGGCGCGAGCATGCGCCTGCACGGAATTGCACCTGTTTGCGTCTTACTCCCTCTTCGATCGCCTCCAAGGCAATCCGAGCGCTGCGCTGCCAACTGAATTCCCTAGCGCGCCGTTCACCCTGTTCGCGGAGCGCCTGGCGGAAGCCTGCGTCCGTCAGTGCCCGTTGCGTGCAGGCGGCGACCGACTCGGGATCGCTGGCGTCGAACCGCGCTTCGCGACACTGAATCAGTTCCGGAATCGACGAATTGTCGCCTCCGATTACGGCAGCGCCACAGGCCATCGCTTCTAGCACCGGTAAACCGAAGCCCTCGTACAGAGAAGGAAACAAGAACAACTCGCAGCAATTGAAGAGGGTCACCAAATCGCTGTCGTCGACGTAGCCGGTGATGATTACTTCATCCCCGACCAACCCGAAATGCGCCGCCAGCTCTCCGAAGACATGCTGCCGGTCGGCTTGGTTCAGCACCAACTGATAATGGCGTCTCAGATTTTCAGGCAACCGGGCAAAAGCTTCGATTGCGCCGCGAACATTCTTGCGGAAGTCTCCATTCCCGGTGTAGAGAATATATTTGCGAGTGATACCGAAGCGGTGCAAGGCTGCCACGTGCGTCTGCCGCGCATCGGGAAGAACCCGGAACATGGGGTCTGCCGCTCCACCGATTACCGCGATTCGCTCGGATGGAAAACCCAATCTTTCCACCAAATCCAGGCGGGTCGCATCGGAGATGGCCAGCAGCAGGTCGCAGTTGCGGAGCACTTGCAACTTTCGAAAATACCATTTCCTTGCGTTCTCTTGCGCAAGATAACTATCGGGATAGATGAGCGGTATCAGATCATAAGCAATCGCAGCTGACATTGAGCCCGGCACATCGGTCAGGTGCTCGCAGGTAACCACCGGCTCAAGATATCCCTCGAACACGCTTCCCTGCAAGATCGCGTCCGGATAAAAGGTGGCATGATCCCGCGCTATGACTCGCGACGCGATATCCCGCCGCGGATCTGCGGGATCACCATCCGGCATTGTGGGCACGGGATAGTGATAACTGTGGAAACTGCCGGAAGTGAGCAGGTCCCGGAAACGACCGCGCACTCGCGTCGCTTGCTCTGGATAGCTACCGTCCAGCGCAACTCGCGACTGAGCGCCAGAGCCACGCAAGGCCAGGATCGCACGAGCAAGTGAATCCACGTAGCGTCCGATGCCACGTTTGCGCGATTCAGTCTGGCACGCCTGCAAATCGAGAATCAGGCGCATTCCAAAACCCCACCCCTGTGTGGATCAAATGCGTTCAATGTTCACTCCCATCAAGCGGAACGACTTCGCCCCCAACAAAACGCCAGCCAACGCATCCGCGTTTGGCGTGAAGCAACCGCTATCGAAATTCTTTCCAAGCGATGACCGCATAATCAGGCGCGACGCTCAGGCGTTCGCGGGCGCGATCCAACAGCCATTGCAGTGGGTCCGAAGCTGATAACCGTGCGTTGCCATTGTCGGGCGGGACCGGCACGGGCCGATGATCCGTCAAACGACGGATTTCGACCTCATCAAAACCACGCGCGAGAGCAGTGAACTCGATCAGCAGAGGGGGCAAAGGATGGAGGTGCGTTGGATCCATATAGAAATTGCATGCACCCACATCAAGATTTTCCGGATTGGGAGTTTCGAATACGACGACTCCACCTGGCTTCAACACCCGGCGCACTTCATCAAACAGCGTGACTACCGACGGAAATGGGATATGTTCGATGATGTGCATACCGGTCACCACCGCAACACTAGCATCAGCGAGGCCACGCAGGTGTTCGATTGCCTCGGTCTCCCGCGCATCAAGTCCTCTCGCCTGGCATTCGAGAACCATCATTTCATTGAGGTCAATCCCGTATGCGTCGACCCCCTGCTCGCCCAAGACACGCAACCATTCTCCCCGCCCGCAACCGATATCCAGAACAATACCGCCTCGCGCGCATTCGACCGCCCGTCGAACCACTGGTATATAGATTTCGCAACGTCTGCTGATCAATTCGCGGGAACCGCGGAATCGATCCTCAAGTGCCATGTAAAAAGAATCCAGTCTGTTCGCACCACTATCTGGTGACGCCGCCGTGGCGGCAGACTCCCGGCCGTGCCGAGCGGCCTGAAAGTTGGCGACGCGCTCGACACGCTGCTCCAGATGCAGCAATTCACGGCGAGAGGCCAGAAAGTTTTGCTGCAGCAAATCGACCGCACGATCCGCAAGTTCGTGTCGATCGTTCAGCGAATGTCGTAAGTCGTCGAACATTGTCCGCAGTGCCGTCAGTTGCACATCATCCGCCTTGACGGACAGCACCTCCTTGATTGCCTTGATGTGGTTCTCAATGTGGGGGGCGCTGGATTCGATGGTCCGGCGGACCCCTTCTACGGTCGTCGCCAGTTCGGACAGCGCAGACCGTTCAGCAAATGCACTCTGCTGCGCCTGCAGTTGCCGCCAGCGCTCATCCACCTTGGCGATGCTTTCGCTTAACCGCGCCACCTCGGCTTGCTCCTGAGCACGCGCATCGAGCATTCGCCTGATGGCGATGGCCGCTTGCTGAGAAGGGCTGGTGAAACTTTCGGAAATCGAGCGAGATTGTGGGGTGTGCCCACCCTCGATCAGATTGAACGCCGCATTTCTGAACTCGACAGGATCGATCGCAGGTCCGCCACGTACCGCTTCGACAGATAAATTTTGTCCGCCCGGGGCAGTCACCACATGATTGGCCACTGGACCCGCCTGGGGTGTCGCACCGAGGGCGCGTTCGAACGCAGCAAACTCTTCCTTCACTGCGGAAAGCGAGGCCAAATGCTCGCGCACCTCCACCGCAAGCCTGTTCAATGCGGCGCCAAGCTGGTGACTCTCCTCGGCAGCCCTTGCTTCCATTGACTGCAGCCGCAAGGCCAGCCGAGGCAATCGTGCCATTCCCATAAAAAAGCCCAGAAGCGGCCCTACCAACTTCCAATGGCGCCATTGGTGCAGTTTGTAAGGCAGCAACAGCCCGTCGACATGGACCCCGCACTTTCGCCCTTCGTCAGAAAACCGGATATGACCGAGGATTTCAATCTTGCTGGTCACGCCACCGCGCAGTGCCTCCAAGTAGCCTTGGCGCCCAGCGGCATCCGCATTTCTACCCAACAGCGTCCTGTACGCAACGTCAATGAAATCTGAATCATCGAATCGCAGCAGCTCACCAAGCGCGTACTCCGCCTTCGTTTCAAGGCGTTTAGCCGCTGGATGCCATAGCGCGGACTCGTCAGATTGCGCGGGTTGCATACGTATGCTCATCGGTGGTTGGCCGTCCGGGAAACCTCGTCTCATAGGTCGGCGATGTCAGGTTCGGCAGCATGCGAATCGAAGAGCAAACAAGCGTACCCTTCATCGTCAGTTATTCACAGTCGCTGCCGGAAGCGCCTTGCCTGAAGCATCGCAAATTGAGCCGGTACCAGCGCTGGAACACGCCATGAAGGGGCCGACTACCAGGGGCTTGGTTCCCCAATCGCTGAACCAGCCCACTCCTTCCTCCACCGGAAGAATCTGGGCGCGGTAGCCGATCAGTTTGGTGATAGGTAACAAGATCGTTGCGCGACCGCTAGCGCCGGCTGCTATCTGTGGCAAGAGGGCGCGCGAGAGGTCATTCACGATTATTTTTCCATCAGCCTCAACGGCATGTGCGCCCAAATTGACGTTGTGAGGTTGGGGTGCAGAACCGAACGCGTCGATACCATCATTCTTGACCGTGACGGTAACCGCAACGTTCTTTCCGTCGGCGGTCACACTCGGCTCGTCCACCAGCGCCAGTTCAGTATGCAAGGAGCAATCCTTCTCCGCCGCAGCGGAAGCCTGGGGTTGGCCCGCCGCAGCGAGAGTTTGAACCTGGGCATCAGCGGACGGCGTCGACGACTCGTCGGAGGGCTGGCCAGAGCCGCATGCAGAAGGCGCAAAAACGATCAGGACCGGCAACGTGAGAGAGGCAGGAAGACGGCGCACGTGCTCGACTCCAACAAAGCGGAGCTCCCGATTATAAATGCAGAGTGGATCGCCGCCCATGACTTTTGCAATCATTCAACAACATCCGTCAATCGGGTGTACCACTGAGGGTGACGCGCTGCTACATTGCCCCGTTCGAGCTTCTGAGAGGTTGTCATGTTGACACCCGTGATCCTTAGCGGTGGCAGTGGCACGCGCCTGTGGCCGCTTTCGCGCAAGAACCTGCCCAAGCAATTCCTGCAACTGGCTGGCGCCGGGACTCTGTTTCAGCAAACCATTGCACGAACCAGCGCGTTGGCAGACGCCCAAGCGCCCATCGTCGTCTGCAGCGAGGAACACCGCTTCCTGGTGGCCGAACAGTTGCGTGACCTGAAGATGGAGGGCGCCACCATCCTACTGGAACCAATGCCACGCAATACCGCACCGGCGATCGCCCTCGCGGCATGGCAAGCCCTAACGCGAGACCCCGAAGCCGTTTTGCTAGTGCTGCCCGCCGACCACCTGATAGGCGACACGGCGAGCTTCACCGAAGCCGTCGGCAGGGCGTTGCCGCTAGCCAACGACGACTGGTTGGCTACCTTCGGAATTCGGCCGGAGAGCCCCGAGATTGGCTTCGGCTACATCAAGCGTGCGGAGCCGGTCGGCGACGGCGCATTTCGCGTCGAGCATTTCGTGGAAAAGCCGGACGCCGCCAAGGCTAAGCATTACGTCGAGGCCGGCGATTACGAATGGAATTCCGGGATGTTCCTGTTCAAGGCGGTGCGTTTCCTGGAAGAATTACAGCAATATGCACCGACCATGCATACCGCTACCCAAGCTGCGTTCGAAGCGGCAAAGATCGATCTCGATTTTGTGCGCGTCGACAAGGACGCCTTCGCCACATCGCCAGACAACTCCATCGACTATGCAGTGATGGAAAAGACCTCCCGCGCCGCCGTAATACCAGTGAGTTGTGCCTGGAGCGACATCGGTTCGTGGGATGCGCTGTGGGCTGCTTCGCAACGCGATCACGACGGCAATCGACTGGAAGGCGACGTGATCGCTATCGACAGCCGCAATTGCTTCTTGCGCGGCACCGATCGCCGTCTCGTCGCGGCACTGGGACTGGAAGACATCGTAATCGTTGACACACCGGACGCTGTTCTGGTGGCGCCGCGCGCACGCGTTCAGGACGTCAAGAAATTGGTCGAAAGGATCAAGGCGGACGGGCGCCAGGAACACATGTTTCATCGCAAGGTGTACCGCCCGTGGGGGAGCTACGATTCCATCGATATGGGCGAACGGTTCCAGGTCAAACGAATCACGGTGAAGCCGGGCGCCGCACTGAGCCTGCAGAAACATCACCACCGTGCCGAACATTGGGTGATCGTCTCGGGAACCGCGGAAGTGACCCGCAACGAGGATGTGTTCCTGGTAGCGGAAAACGAAAGCACCTTCCTACCATTGGGCGCCGTGCATCGCCTGCGCAACCCTGGCAAGGTGCCGCTGGAGCTGATCGAGGTACAGTCGGGGAGCTATTTGGGCGAGGACGATATCGTCCGCTTGGAAGATGTATACGGAAGGACCTAGGAGCCCCTGGTCTATTCGCATATTCGATGAGATCCAAGTTATTTCCGCCGTTCGGTATCAGTGCTGCGGAATGGGCCATCATCGCACCGGTTCTGTGCTCTCAGTGCGTGCGGCATCTGATCACCCCCCGCATACTTTTTGGCCTGCTCCACCGGCGGAGTTTTCGCACTGGTAATGCGTCTCTGACGCTTCACGCGCCAAATAAACTGGACGCTTCCAAGCGCATCACACCACGCCAGTAAGGCAATCCCCTATATATTCGTCGCGTTATTTGAGGTTGCGATAAGATAAAGTGCAACAAACAGCAAAAAACAACCAATCACCGCTCGAATCGATATCTGTTCACGAAAAATAATAATGCCAGCCACATACGTGAAGAGGATGGACATTGCAGTGTAGCTCGGGTAAAGCAGTGATAGCTCTAGTCGACGGAGGGCATGTGCGTATAGCAAAAAAACCGCAAAATATAGAATTAATGCCCCTCCGAGGGGGAAAAGCTGCCCTAAGTGAATTCCGACGCTGGAACTTCTCGATAGCGCAAAAATCTTGAACAGAACCTGCGCGCCCGTCAACAGTAGGGCTAGAAAACAGGAATACGATATTATCGATACGATCATTTTTGAATCACCATATACCAATCTCCGGATAGGTTACTAATGTGTATGGTCATTTCGCTACTCGGAGCTAATTTCTCAAGCTGCGCCTCATAAAAGTAAAAGTTTATATGCTCATCCAGAGTGTAGTAATATGGCCGTTGTTTCGGTGTAACGATAATCACTTTCTCTCTGGCAACGCGGACAAGCTCTCCAACAACAGACTCGGGACGGGTTGCATGCTCAATCATATGGGTGCAGCAGACCACATCAAACTCTCCATCCCGAAATGGCAATTTGTCGGCGACTGAATTGAAATATTCGTACGGCGGATTCGCCTCCCCTTTTAGTAAGTCAACCCCTGCCAATCGAGTCCGCGGATACGCGTCCCGCAGCTTCCTCAGCACATAGCCATGCCCGCAGCCTACGTCCAATATGCTTTTGGCTCCCAGACAGCCCTCAATAATTTGCGCTACACATCGATTGCTATTGTCTGTTGATCGTTTGCGGGAAACTGAGTTCAACTGATTATAAAACGTCTCGTATTCTAGCGGCGACATCTTAAAGACGTTTGATTTAAAACTCATGTAGCGTCTTGGGCGCAAAGTCCTATATGCCACACAAAAGAATGGCCACATAAAAACACGCGAATCTCGAATGAATGCAGGCACAAGTTCATCCATCGCCCAGCGAATTCTATTAGTAATTGACCTGTTCATTGCACATTATCCTTGATCACTTGCCGAACAACGTAGGGAGGGCGGGCTTTGCTCTGCATGTAGGCCCGGCCGACGTATTCTCCCAATAAGCCAATCGAGATCAACTGAATCCCGCCTATGAACATGAATCCACAAAAGATCGATGCATAACCTGGGAGTTCTTTTCCCCATATTAGTGTTTGCAAACCTATCCAAAGTGCCAAAACAAGAGAAAGCCCACCTACTATGGCGCCTACATAGAGTGCCAGCTTTAGGGGCTTGGCAGAAAAACTGGTTATCGCACTTCCTGCAAGAGCAGCCAAGTTGGAAAAGCTAAAGCGGCTCTTGCCCGCTCTGCGCTGATCGAAGTCCACATATATTCGCGCTTGTCGAAACCCGACCCACGCATATAGGCCTTTCGTGAAGCGGTCCTGCTCGCGCAATACACAGAGGGCCTCAACGACTCTTCGCGCAAGCAGGCGGAAGTCACCATCTCCGTCGACCATGGCAACATCAGCGAGCCGATTTATCATCTTGTAGAAAAGCTTCGAAAGATGGCGCCTGATGAATGGATCGCTCGCACGCGATCGCCGCGCCGCAATCACAACATCAGTACCCTCAAGCCACTTCGCGACCATATCGGGGATCACTTCGGGAGGATGCTGCAGGTCGGCGTCAATTAAAACGAGCGCGTCAAAATCCGTACCTAGCGCCGCATCCATTCCTGCGAGTAACGCTGCCTCTTTACCGAAATTTCGGGATAGCTCGATGATCTGAGACCCGGGCAGGGCATCCAGTCGCTCCTCAACCAACGAAAGACTGTTGTCGGTACTTCCGTCGTCAACGAAGATGGCCGTCACCGAACCGTTGCATCGCCGGGCAGACGCCAGGAGGCGATCCACAAAATCGTTTAGGTTTCGGCCCTCATTATGCACGGGAACTACCACGGCCACTCGGGGCGCAGAATCGGGCAATTTCAACCCTTGAGTTTGTACTTCAAGCATAGTCTTTCACCAACTGTGACATAACATGGATTCAAGATGGTGGGGAAATGTTGTCGACTGGAGAACGACATCCGCTGATCAATCAGCCACCGCACTGGATCGATCTCGCATCACCGTCCTTCATCTCCATCAAGAACTGACCTGTCGCGGCTGATGAAGCGCCGTCATGAAAAACGCGCGGGTACGGAAACCAAACTTGAAGTATATCGTCTTTAAATTTTTGATATAGCGCCGCCGCATTCGTCGAGTCCAGTGATGAAAAGCCCACGGCAAGATGGCCATTCCAGCCACCAAGCCAGTAGCCCTTGGTTGTCCAATTTTTTGCAGCGGAATCTGGAGGAAGTGGGTTGCCAAAATCTTTCTTGAATTCTAAGGCACTTATCTCCGATGGGCTCAAACTGGCAATATCCTTTCCGCTCTCGACATATTGGACGCCATACTTTACGAGCTGAGCGAGTGATTCACACAGATGTTGCAACTGTTCAGCGCTCGCCATTTTTAATGACCGTTCCAGATTCCATCGATTGACTTTAGCTACGCGAAGTTGGCCGTATTGTTCATAAGGCATGTGCATATCGCGATAGATGTGCAGTAGTGGATCCTCAGCTCTGTCGTCGCTTAGAATGAACTGAGTGCCGGTATCTTCAAGAAACCGCAAGAAGCCCAAGCGAGCAGACTCCGGCTCCGCCCCTCCGTAGTAATACCATGCGTACCGCTCAAACCCTGCCGGAGGCTTACCGGCCAATCCGTTCACGATATTGAACTCAAAGTTCGCTTCCGCCTGCCACAACGCGGGCTGATAGCCCCAAAAACCATAGGTCGGCAGGACTAGAACTTTTGCTCCAGCAGGTATGACTTGCTTGTAAGTCTCATTTGCGAAAAAGGCTTCGCGTGGAACCGCGCTCATTTGATATGTCGCCAAATTTGGGAGAAGCATGCATATCGACGCACACGCCAAGCTCTTCGCATGAACGGCATTTGTGTGTGTCAGCAACCTGCCTACCAAAATAGATGACAACAACGACACATATAGGCCGAAACGGACGGGAAGCGCCTCCTTGATGAGAGGCAACTTTTCAGCTATTGACCAAGGAAGCCAAATCGTGGGTATACCGGTGATGGTAAGCCGCGGTCCGAAGCTACATATTATTATCAGTAGTAGCAATACAAACAAAAACCGATTGATCCGATCTTTGTAGAACTCCCTGTTGGCCACAATGAGCAAAATGCCAACGGGCAATCCCAAGTACACACCCTGCTCAGTAATGTTGCCTGTGAATTTTTTCGATAAATACTTGAATGTGTCACCTACAGCTAAGTTTGTCTGCGTTGGAATAAAATAGTTCAGCGGATCCGCTACATAAGCGGAGATCGGCTGTAGCCCGGATATATGGTGGGTAAAGATTTGATAGATATAGGGCAAGAGTAGCGCTATGGAAGTCAATATTGCAGCGATCATGTCGCAGCCAATACGTATTGCGTTCGATTGTCTCAAATATTTATATGACAACAGTATAAATAGAAAGTATGCGAGTGCGGCAAAAACGATCAACGTCGCATATATTTCGTTCGAGGTACCGAACTGTAGCGCCAAAAGAACTCCTGCAATACCTACATACCTGATTCTTCCAGTTTTTTTACGGATCCGTCGTATGGTGACGTATATTGCCGCTACGGCGAATCCAGTAACTGCGAGATTGAGGTGACCGAGTAATTGCCCCCAGGTGTAGCTTGAGAAATAGAAAAGCAATGCACATATGACTGCTGAAGGTTTTCTACAGGCCAACTCTCTAGCAACCAAGTAAATCAGAATTCCATTGATTGATAATGCCAGTACATTGAGGGCATTGTACGCAAATATGGGGCCGGTCAAATGCGTGATTGGCGCCATTAGCAATGCTAAAGCCGGTATTGCACCAGTCCAACCGAGGTTTTGTCCTTTCGGATAGAAGAAGGGAGCATCAAATGGATTATGAAGGGCGATAAGGCTATGAGGCCACCATTTCAGGCACCAGAGCGCAAAGGCGGTGTCTGGCCCGAGGAATAGGTTGCTTCCCGGCCTCCAATGACTGATGATGCCTATCAGAACTATGCTCAGCATCGAAAATGCAGCGACGACATAGATTATTTCGCGAGCGGTTGTACGCCGGTCGTCAAGCTCGCGGGTCGAGTCTGGTTGCATAGTTTTTGGTTTCCCTGTGCCCGAAGGGTAATATTCTTGACTCGCACTATGGGCCGCAGGCTGATCGGATTTTTTCACCCGATGCGCGCTGTCAGAACGAGACGCCACGTTCGACTCGCTTGAGATCGGCTTCCACCATCATCCGGCACAACTCTTCGAGCGAAGTCTTCGCCTGCCAGCCCAGCACTTCGCGCGCATGCGCGGCGTCGCCGATCAGCATTTCGACTTCCGCAGGTCGGTAGAACTTCGGATTGATCCTGACGACCGTCTGGCCGGTGTCGCTGCGGATGCCGGTTTCGTCCTGCGCCTTGCCGCGCCACTCGATGCCGATGCCCGCGGCCTTGAACGCCAGCGTCGCGAAATCGCGTACGGTTTCGGTGCGTCCGGTCGCCAGCACGAAGGTGTCGGGCTGTTCCGCTTGCAGCATCCGCCACATGCCTTCCACGTATTCCGCGGCGTAACCCCAGTCGCGCTTGGCGTCGAGATTGCCGAGTTCCAGATGCTCCTGCTTTCCGAGCTTGATCCGCGCCACCGCGTCGGTGATCTTGCGGGTCACGAATTCACGCCCGCGCAGCGGTGATTCGTGGTTGAACAGGATTCCGCTGGCGCCGAAGATCCCGAACGATTCGCGGTAGTTGACCGTGCTCCAGTGCGCGAACAGCTTGGCCACGCCGTACGGGCTGCGTGGCCAGAACATTGTGTGTTCGTTCTGCGGCACCGCCTGCACCTTGCCGAACATTTCCGACGTGGATGCCTGATAGAAGCGCGTGTCCGGCTTGACCGTGCGGATCGCATCCAGCAGGTGCAGCGCCCCGAGGCCGGTGATCTCGGCGGTCGTGATCGGCTGCTCGAACGATACCCCGACGAAGCTTTGCGCTGCGAGGTTGTAGACCTCGTCCGGGCGGGCCTTTTCGATCAGGCGCAGGCTGCAACCCGGATCGGTCAGGTCGTATTCGACCAGTTCCAGGTTCGGGTGCCCGGTGACGCCCAGGTCTTCCATTCGCCAGAAGTTGACCGAACTGGTGCGCCGGTACGCGCCATATACCTTGTAGCCCTTTTCCAGCAGCAGCCGGGTCAGGTAGGCGCCGTCCTGGCCGGACACTCCCGTGATCAATGCGGTTTTCATTCACTCCCCACCCTTGTCGCAACTCACTGGGTACGCCCGGACTGATTGCCCAGTACCAGCGCAGTCATCTGCCCGGCAGATTCCCTCCACCCCAACCATGCCAACTGGCCGGACGCCGGTATCGCGCCGTGCCGACGCGCATCAAGCCAGCTGCGGATCGCGCCTGTGAGCGATGCAGGATCAGAACCTGAGAAATATACAGCATGTTCGCCTGCCACCTCGCGAAATACGGGCAGATCACGGCATAAAATCGGCAGGTTATGCCGTGCGGCTTCGAGCAAAGGCAGGCCAAAACCTTCACCGAACGACGGCGCAAGCAACGCCGTGCAGCTCTCGTACAGTCTCCGGAGCAATGCGTCACTCGCGTCCCTGAACCAGAAGAGGCGCTGGCCGAACTCATCATGATGGCGGACACGGCGCTGAAGCACCTCGGTCATCCAGCCCGGGAAACCTGCGATAACGAGTGCGATATCGGTCCCCTCCGCCCACAGCATTTCGAACGCCTGCAGGGCTTGCAAGTGGCCCTTGCGGGGCTCGAGTGTGCCAACCATCAGGAACGACGTCGTGCGACGCAGTCGCTCCATGACGGCGGACTCGTCCGGCGAAATATCGGCGCCGTCACACCCGGTCGGCAACGCGTCGGCGCCGAGATGGAAATGTCCCAGTTTCGGCGCCTTTGAGCCATTCGCACGACATTGCTCAAGCTGCGAACGAAGTTCAGATTCGGTAGCCGCTGAAATACAGGCGACGCCGTCGGTGAGGCGCGCGATGGTTTCGATCCATGTCTTGAACTTGGGAGGGATTTCGGGAGGAAACCATTCCGGGTGCACCAAAGGCAGGACATCATTGCAGACAAACCAGATCCGCGCACCGTGATCGCGCATGGCCGCAATCTGGCTGGCGTTCGAGATGACCGCATCCATCGCGTGATCGAGCCCCAGGAACACGTCGCCCGATTCCGGACGCAAATCTTTAGTCGAGGCGGCATCACCATCATCGATGACGGCATCATTCTCCTCCAGAATTCGGCCTGGCGAGGCGAGGCTGCGGATTGTCGACGGCGAAACGCAACGGTAGTGCTGGCCAACCGGAGCAAAAACAGGCTGAACGCGATAATCGTACGGTGGCTCGCGCAACAGTGCGCGAAGAATCTCGCAGGTGACGCGCTGCACGCCGGTACGGCCCTGTCGCAACACAAGTTCCGTCACATCGACATACAAGCGTGGCTTACCGTCGCTTCGGTCCTCCGGCCCAACGGCACGCGAGGACAGCGCCGAAGTGAATGCTGCCCGATCGTCGGGAGGCTTGTTGAGGTCGCCCGCGGCACCCGATACCGGCTCGGCGACTGCCGGATGCTGCCCTCTAGCCGTTCGTGACATCCAGCGCAATGGCGCAGTGAGTCGCCAAGAGCGACTGTTCAGCAGCAGAGCCAATTGCTGGCGTAGGGACGCGATCTCCCCGTCACGCGCGTCGAGGTCTGCCTTGTACTTCAAAACCTGCTGTTCACGCTCTCCGGCAACGTCACGCAGGTAGTAAATCTCATCCAGCAGATCCTGGCGCGATTTCTGCGAATCAGGGCGCGGATCTTCGCTCACCCCTGCCGCCGAACTTCAATGATAGGCGGCACCCAGGCCGTGCCGACGAAGAGATCCCGATTCTGGTTGGCGACATTGAACATCAACGCAAGATCGCGCCATTCGTAGTTGTCGATCAGATGTGTTTCCGTGCTGCTGAGCGCTGTGGAAACCGAATAACTGCCCGGCCCGATATTCATTGGAAATGCCATGCGATATTCCACAAGCTGCCCTGCCTCGAGGCCATCCAGCGCCTGCCCGGTGTGATGTGTATTCGTACCGAACACCGGCTGCCCCAACCTGTCCTTGATCATGTAACCGAACACCAGGCGCGGAATCGCGCGATGAAGTCTCGCTTGCACGCGCAATTCAACGGGCTCTCCGACATTGACGAACTCCACCGGCTCGCCCGAGACATTGAACAAGCCGATCGTCTCCACAACCGCGTCGCGCGTACCGGAGGAGGTCTGGGCTTTGCCAGAGGCCAGATGTCTCACCTCAACGGTCGCATTTTCCTTTTCGGCGACCAGCGCATTGTAGTAATCCATTACCTCGCTCGGCCCGCCATCCATCAACACTTTGCCGTGCTCGAGCAGGATCGCGCGGTCACAGAGTGACTGGATGGCGCCGGGGTCGTGCGACACGAACAACAAGGTGGTGCCCTGCTTCCGGAATTCGCGGATGCGCGCCATGCTCTTGTGCGCGAAATACGCATCACCGACGGACAGCGCTTCGTCGATGATCAGAATCTCGGGACGCACGGCGGTCACCACGCTGAAGGCCACCCGCACCTGCATGCCACTGGAATAGGTGCGCAGCGGCTGGTCGAAATACTCCCCAATCTCCGCGAACTTTTCGACAGCCGGAATGATCGTCTCGATCTGCTCCGGGCTCATACCCATCAAGCCCGCGGTGTAGCGCGCGTTCTCGCGGCCCGTGAGATCGGGATTGAAGCCCATGCCGAGTTCCAGGATGGCCGCGATCCGGCCAGCGACGCCGATGGTGCCTTCCGTCGGACGCAGCGTACCCGTCACGAGTTTCAACAACGTGCTTTTGCCGGCCCCGTTCTGTCCCACGATGCCCACGGATTCGCCCGCGAAAACCTGGAAACTGATGCCGCGCAACACCCATGTTTCGCTCGTTGGTTCGAAGCGGCGTCCGAACCACCCCAGCATGCGTCGCCATTCCATGCCGTATTCGCGAAACGCCTTGCCGAGCCCTTCGATTTTGAGAACGGCTGTGCTCACAGCACGTCCACCATGTCAGGCGAAGCTTTGCGGAACAAAAGCATCCCGGCAGCCAACAGCACGATGGAGACCAGCACGATGGCGCCCAGTGTCTTGAAGTGCGGCGGGTTGCCCCACAACAGCACCTGCTGGTACGAGGAGCAAATCGCATACATCGGGTTCAAACGCAACACCAGCGCAAAGTGCCCTGGCAGGATGGTGATGGCGTAGACGATCGGCGTCAGCCAGAACCACAACTGCAACACGATATTCATCACCTGCGCCACGTCGCGAACGAAAACGTTGAGCACGCCGAGGATCAACCCCAAGGCCAATCCGAATAAAAGGGTAATCGCGACCAGCAACGGCAACCACAGCCACATCCAAGTGGGGTAGTCGCCTACCGCAATGAAGATGCCGATGGTGGCGGCCAGCAGGAAAAGGTTGTTGAGCAGCGACGAACCAGACACGATCAACGGCAGACAGATGCGCGGAAATACCATCTTCTTGAGCAAGCCGGCATTGTCCACGAAGATTGTCAGGCAGCGCGTCACGACTTCAGAAAACAGTGTCCAGCCGGCCAACCCCGCCAGCAGATAGATCGCATAGGCGAACTTGTTGTTGGTGTCGGGTAATTTGGCACCCAGCACCCGGGTGAAGACGATGGCATAGATGGCGCCTTGAGCCAGGGGCTGCAGGATCGCCCAAGTAGCCCCCAAACGGCTGCGGGCGAACCGCGTCCGCAGATCATTCTTGATCGATGTGAAAATGAAATGGCGGTAGTGCCAGACCGCGAGCAGCATCAATTTCATCAGAAACGGTTCCCGCGTCCATGGAAGGCCGATCGCCTCATTTCACCGGCCCGCAATTGTCGTGGCACAAGGCTGGCTTGGGCAAGCACTGCGCAGTAGCCCTTATTCAGTTGCGGTGACGAACCGCATCCCAAGCACCCGCAACTGCAGTGGTCGTGGGTCTTCGGACTTTGGGTAAGGGGCTGACGATGCGCCCGGTCGCGCGAAACGTAACCTGATGGTGGTTTCGCAGGCGTTGTTCGCGCCGATCGGCGCTTCCACCTCGAATACATCGTGGCTGTCCGAAGCATCCTTCGGGTCGGTGGAGAACTTGCCATTGGCGGCGAAGTGCCAGGTCGTGGCGAGCTGTCCGTTGACCCAGACCTGCGTATCCAGATCGGGACGTGTCGGCGACAGGTAGGGATCGACTCGGATGTGCAGCTTTCCACCCGCACGACACTGTTCGCTGGGCAGCCGGAATGCAAGCACGGCAGTCCGCCCAATGGCCCAACTTCCCCAGCCTTGCGGCGGCAGCCAGCCCAGCCCGGCTTCATATGCCGCTGATTCGGATTGGGTGAAATCGATTTCGGTGCCGGCTTCCAAATCCGGCGGCGCCGCTGACACGATATTGAAGTCGTGGCTCAAATCCAGTTCCGTGCCGGACGGCGCCTCATCCACCTGTTGGACGAGGCCGCCGCACTGCGGCGAAGTGATGGTCAGTCCGCGCAACGAGTCGATTTGTCCAAGGTGGGCCTTCGCTCCGCCTCGGCCCAGCCAGTCAATGGTGAACAAACTGCCCTTCCCCGGTACTTCGGCAACGGGCTTTATCGTCAACACGCTGGCGTCGCCGCGGTCCTTGAGCAAGCGGGGCTGCGCTCCGGCATCCGCGACGACCAACTTGGCATTGGCGTTGTCGATAAAGAAATCCAGAACCTGGTCATCGCGAAGACCAACCTGCGCCCGTCCGCGGTAACTCATCTTCAATTCGCGACCACCGACATCGAACCCGCCATCGGTCGTCCATCCGAGCAATATGTTCTTCTTGCACAGCTTGAACTCGTTGACGCGCGACCACAGCGCCATGCGCAGCACGGCATCGGTGACCGCGTCATTCGTCAACTCGCTGCCACCTGCGTCGGATGCGTTGCGATCGGACCCCGCAATGAAGGTCGCATTGGTCCGTACGCCCATCGCATCGAGCACAGTCGGCGAGATGTCCATGTGGTACATGCGCGCATGCCGGACTCCCCTGCCTGCATTCAATATAAGCAGCGCAGGTTGCCTGTGGTAGTTCTTCGGGAAAAGTGATTCGGCGTCGTTCCGCATCATCAGGTGGTCGCTCATGATGACGACCACGGTGTTTTTCCAGTCGGGCTGCTTCGACAACGCATCGATGAAGTTGCCGAGCAGGTCATCGGTGCAATGCACAGCCTGCAACATGCTGTTGCTGCTCGCCGCGTATCTTGGACAGCCGGGTGAAGGCCGCCCGTCGGGCGGATGTGTATCCAGCGTCAGCAGGGTGAGGTTGAAAGGCTTGCGGGCCGCTGCGAGCTTTTGATAGCGCGCGAGCGCCAGCTTGAACAGCACGTTGTCGTAAACACCCCACCCCGATTCGGGCAGCCTGCCGCCCGCCTCGGCTTCCAGTTCCTGCAGACCCAGAGCCTCGTCATAGCCGTGCAAACGAAAAAACAGACCCTTGTTGGAAAACACGATGGGCGCGCCACCCATGTAAACCTGCGAATAGCCTGCTTTGTGCAATACATCTCCGAAGCAGGCGATCTTCGGATGAAAGGTCGAGGCATCGGTGGTGTTGCCGGCCACCGTGTCGAGTCCGGCGAATGCGCTCGTGAACAGCGGGACGCCGCATTGCGAGGCGAACAAACCGGCCATCGTGTAATTGGCGCCTGCAAAGGTTTCGAAGCCGGAGAAGTCGAGCCCCTGCTTGCGCAGGCGATCGAGGTTCGGCGTCAACCCGGGGAACACCTCGGGATCCCAGTAGATTCGCTCCAGCGATTCCATGTAGATCCACACCACATTTTTGCCGGGCGCCGCGATCACTTTCTTTTTGGATACCGGATGCAAGTTCAACAGGCCGGCCACGGCACGCCCCTGTGGCGTGTCCGCGAAATGCGCGGCCTGCCGCGTTCGCACGAGGTAATCAATCAAGCGCCGCGGGGCGGAATCGACGCCCAATACGATCAGCATCAAGATGACCAACGTGATGATCGCCGGACCGCTGCGGGCATTGGCGGCGTGTTGTCGGCCACTACGAGCCGCCCATGCCAGCAGCGCGGCGGACGCAAACAGCATGGCCACAAACAGTGCAGTGCCGCCGCCGATCATGTCCGGGAACGCACGCAGCCCCGTGCGCAGATTGCCGGGATTCAAATGCGCGAAGAATCGCGCGTTGAAAGTGTCGGCCTGCAGGTAATAGGAAACCCCCTCGCCCAGTGCCAGGAACAGCCAAGCGAGATACGCCAGCCATGCGGCGGGCACCGAGAGAAGCCCGAGCAGGCGCCAACGCGCGACGCATACCAGCAACGCGCACCAAGTCAGCGCAAAAACCACGTCCTGCCCGAATTGGCCATGCAGGTACGAGGGAAATGCGGCGGCCATCCACAGCTGCACCGCGATCGCGGGCAGGGCCAACAGCAATACCGCGAGAACGACGGAGCCATCCCGCCATCGTTCCTCAGACATGCAAAACCCCCTCATTCTGCCTACATGGCACCATCAGCCTGAAGTCTGGTGCGACAATTCAGATCGACGCTCCGGCAGAATAACGGCCTTCGACATGATCTTGGCGGTGCCAGCCGTAATAGACGCCGCCGTTGCGCTCGATCACTTGAGGCCGACCATTCGGATCGCGTCTATCGTAGGGATAGGCTTCCTGTGTGGTGTAATGCGAAACCATGCTGCGGCGTGTCAGCGCAAGATCGTTACGTGGCATCCCGCCATGCACCAGCGCCGAATGCCAGATCAGCAGGTCGCCCTTGCGCGGCGTGAAGATCAGGCGTTCCAACGCGCGCTCGCGGCAAGCGTTCTCCAGATAATTTTCGAAGGCACGCACGTGCGGACCGTCGCCTTCGGCCAGCACCGTGCCGTCGCCGAACGCGTACTTCGGTACCGCATGGTGGGAACGATCCCAATAGAACAGGGGGCCGGCATCCAAGCGCGCATCTTCGAGCGCGACCCAGGCGCCCATCAGGCAGGCCGGACGCAGCGAATGCACGAACGCGAAATCCTGATGGCTCGCCTGCTGGGTGCCATTCTCGAACAGCAAGGTCTGCATGGCCGCTGTCTTTTCGCCGAAGCACATTTCGACGAACCGCAGCACCGCCGGCAGCATCATGATTTCCGCGGCAGCTTCAGAGGCGTTGTGGAAATCGAGGTAACGCACCGAAGCGTCGCGAAAACCGGCCACTTGTGCCACCTCGCCCATCGGCGTCGGCGCTTTCAAGGCGTTGCTCAGCACCAACTGCGGCGGCAGATCACACCAGGCCTGCTCTACGTCCGCCAGCACCTTGTCGATCAACGCATGCGGCACGGCTTGTTCCAGTTTCAGCCAGCCGTGTTCGCGAAAGAAGCGCAACTGCGTTTCGGCTTCCGCGTCGACGACTCCGGCTTGCCTTAATCGCGCCAGATCCCGTTCGAACGCCGCGTCGTCCTGGTCGACCCACGGTGCGCGCCGGTCGAACTCCGCCGGCGTCAGTTTGGGCACGATCTGCATCGCCTCGCGCGCCGCAATGACGCGACCGTCGTGGCTGCGCGCCTCCACGCGATGGTGATGCCCATCGCGCAGGTCGGAAGGGATTTCTATCGAGAAGCCGTGGCGGCCATCACCCAGGCCTTCGCGCTCCAGATCACCGCGGTGCAGATCGGCGAGCGCGCGGCCCGCCAACTGCCCATCGACGAAAAGCTCCACATCGATCGGCGAAGCGGACTTCGCGTCGAACGCCCAGCCTTGGCAGCATCCGTTATGGACGGTGTCAATGGAGCCGCGCAACGGTTTTCGCTTGTATTTGAACAATGCCTGCATTGCACTTCCGAATGGAATGACGGTCTGCTGATGCCGACCCATCGCCGGACTCCCATGCACCGTCGCCTAGGGCGTTCAGTGCGACGGTCCGTCGTCGCAACCGGCTGATTGTCGCCCCGCCAATTTGCGTGTCGCTACTGGATCGTCAGCTTGTGCTGGGTGGTGCACTGCATCGGTTTGCCGTCGACGCTGAACTCAAGCACTGGCGTATAGCTGCCCGGCGCCACGGCGGACAGATCGGCTATCACGGAATACCCCGCGGCAGCCCAGCCCGGGTGTTTGTTGGCATTGGCAACGTCGGGCCGCGGCATGCCGGTGGCGGCATTGACTGCATAGTCCTGCGCTCCCTTCAGCACCAGCTGCACGCCCGCGGGGGCATTGTCGGAGCCGTCCGCCGCCGCCCATCCGGCAAACGTGGCCGTAGAGGCATGCGGCAGCGACTCGCTTCCGGCAGGCTTGTCATTCACCGCATCCAGGTTGCAGGTATTGACCGTCAACGCATCGCTAGATGAGGAAGCGGAAATCGTGGCGAACGTTCCGGTCGACGGCGTGTAGTTGCTGGTCGATGTGCCAGCCGCGGGCAGCGGCGTCGAATCGCCACAACCCGCAAGTACCAGCGCAAGCACACACGGCAGGATGATTGTCACGACCGTCGAAGTTCGCTGCATGATCTTGCTCCAAAATGGACGGAAGTTTTGCGCCACAATCACCAAGCCGAAGGCTCAGCCACGGCAGGTTGCCGCTTCCGAAAGCGATTCGATAACTGCCTGCCAAGCCGTATGCAAGGCCGTTCTACGACGTAGTGTATGACCGCCGCCGCAGCAATCGATGCTACGACGGCAATTGCCGCCGCGTTGCCGTATCCGATCAGCGGATCCAACTTGACGAGCAGGAACAAACCGAGCGGCCCATGGATGAGATAGAGCGAATAGCTGATATCGGAGAAAAACTTCGGGACGCGCATCAGGCCTATCCGGTGGCCGTAGTTGAGCGCCCACACGAAAATCCCGAGCGCCAGCACCAGACACAGGATGCGCGACTGGGTAGGTTCCAAAAACGAGGTAAGAATCCTGTAGACCCCGAACACGGCGGCGAAATAGCACATCCACCCCAGCGCCAGCGCCCATGGCCCCTTGAGTCCACCCGCCCAGTAGAAATAGATGGCTTGCCCGATCAAGAGGTAGGGCAGATAAGCCACGTTTGCCGCGAACAGGTACCAGTCATCACCGAAGCTGTGGGCATGGGCAATCACCGCAAAGACAAACGCCAGCTCAACCACCATCGCCCAAAACGGCGCGCGCCGAATCAGTGGCATGACGCAGGCGACCAGCGCGTAATACATCACCTCGATCTGCAAGGTCCAGCCGACGCCAAGCACTAAATGCTGCGGCGCATGGAGGTAATTGGTGATCGTGGCGATACGCGCGACGTCCTGCCAGTTGCGCAGCCACGAAAGCTGGAACCCTGTGCCGGTGATGCCGAAGCCAACCACGATGATCGCGATCAGCCAATAGCCCGGGTAAATGCGAAATACCCTTCGAATACCGAAGCGCAAGGCATTTTCCGAGCGCGCCACATGGGTGATGATGAACCCGGATATCAGGAAGAATACCATCACCCCGAGCTGGCCAAACTGGTCGACAATGACCAGGGGGCGCACGAACAATGTATTGACCCATTCCTTCAGCCAGTAGGTCTGCTGAATCGAGGCAAGGTAAATGCCCACGTAATGGGAATACAGCACCAGCAAGGCCGCCGGTCCGCGCAATAGGTCGATGAATCCAAACTGGCCGCGCGGCACGACCGAATAGTCGCGCGTCGTCATAGGCAAGACCTTCGCGAGTCGATTGTGTTCACGCCGCCGAGGAACGCCGATGAATCTCCTGCAACCGCGCGACCACCGCAGCACCACACGCATCTTTCGAATTGGTACGGCGGATGCTGGCCGCGGCCGACGCGCCGATCCGTCGCGCAAATTCGCGGTCGTCAAACACTTGCCGCATCCAGCGTGCCGCGTGGGCAACGTCCGCATCGGCCCACTGTTGACCCTGCCAATACGGATAGTCACCGTCGCGCAACGGCACCATCCTGTAATCGACCAGAAGACTGTTGTCGCGATCCATGAAATCCAGGTTGCCGGAATACGCCGTCGCGATTACGGGTTTGCCGAGATACATGCACTCGGCCATGCCAAGACCGAAACCCTCCGATCGGTGCAGCGATACGTAGCAGTCAACACTGTTCTGCAGCCCGAACATCTCCTCGCGCGACAGGAATCCATCGCGCACCTCGATACGCGGATCATCCGAAACGTTCTGTTGCAACGCCGACAATTTTTCGGGAAAGCGGCTGCCATTGGTGGATTTCACCAGCAACCGTACGTCCTTTGCACCGTCCGAAAAAGCCTGCCGGAAGGCGGCGATGGTCGCTTCGGGATTCTTCCGCGAAGCGAAGCTGTTGAAGTCATAGCTGAAAAGAAACACGAATTCATCAGGTGGCAAGCCGAAATGTTCGCGACCCATGTTTTCCGGCGCCGCGAATTCAATGGCCTTGGGCATGCGGACCACCGGCTTTTCGGTGCAGGCCGCAATGGCCTTGCGCACGAATTCGGTGGGCACCCAGACCTCGTCCACCAGATCGAATGCGCCATGCCAGTCGCGTGGGAATTTCTCCAGTTCCCACACCCAGAATCCGATGTTGTGGTGGCCTGCAAATGCCGCCCGCCCCAGCACGTCCCGCGCGATCTGCATCTGGTCGGCGTTGATGAAAAACACGTTGTCGGCGTAACGCAGCGTGTCGGAGAAATGCTTCTCCATCGAATTGTCGCGCTGACGACTGGCTGTGCCCACGTCGAAATTGAAAATCAAAAAGGGGTGCTCGGCGCGCTCCACTGCGCGCGCGTAAGACCGCACGTTTTCCGCGATGCCGAATTCACCGCGCGCGTAACCGAGCAAATTCACGCCGGGACTGACCGGCGGGCTCTGCACGCGCGTGGTACGGGCCGCGCGGCGCTCCGCCGTGGGAAAAGGCAATGGCGGCATCGGCATGCCCGCGGCCGCATGCACGCGCCGCCGCAATGCGAGGCGCCACGAGAACGGAATGCGCGCATACACCCGCGCGAGTCCACTGTGCCGCTTGCCCCAGCTCAGCGCGCGCAATACCACCGTACCCAACCGGCCACCCAAACCACCTCGTGCTTCCCGCGTCGTCGGCTTGAATCGCGTCTTGATGGGCGCGATGTAACGCTCCCCCAGCCCCATTTCGGCAGCGGCCGTGGAGACGAACCATTTGATGTAGCCCTCTCGCCCATCAAGCGTGCGCAAGTTGAATCCATCGCGCAGGTCGTCGCGCATCTGCCAAGCCTCATACATCACGTGGCTGACCGGCAGATCCGGAATTTCGGGCAGCTCCGGGCACGATTCGTTGAACCGGGATCGGTCCATCTGCAGCGGATGAGGCTCGGGCTGCACGCCATCGATGTCGAAGCGGCGATGATAGGTGCGCCGCAACACCGGCACGATCTTCTCGCCATCCGGGAACCGTCCGTAGGTATACGGCTTGGTTGCGTGCTGGGGATGACCATTGTCCCGCAACTTGCCGAGATACTCGTCGTAGAGCGGACGCAGACCGCCGATGCCGGACGCATCGAATCGGTTCTGGTGCTTTGAGTAGATGCCGGGCTCGGCGAGATTCACGCCGGAGAAATGGGCGAACACCAGTGGCACACCATTCGCCCTGTAGCCTTGGTCGGGATCACGGGTAACCGGACGCGACACGAGATTCCAGTAAGCGATGTTGTAGCCATCGTGGCGCAGGATGGCGACGTCCGGAAACAGTGCCGGTGCCATATCCATCCATTTCTGGTCGGTGAACAAACCCGCTTCGAGATCGACGAAGCAATCGAATTCCAGCTTGCGCGACCACCAATCGGTCAGCGCGGCGCTTTGTGGATGGGCGGCGTTGATCGCCACGAACCCGCAGTTGTACACGCCGGTGCGCATCAACGACAGTTCGGTCGGAAACTTCCCATCGTCCGGTAGCGGCGCGTTGAGATGCGGCGTCAGCACAGCCAGCTTGCCTCCGCCGAACGCCTGAGCGACTTCCTCCAGCGGGCGCAGCACGTAGATATCCGGGTCCAGATACACCAGACCGGCGGTTGGGTTGCGCATCCGCAGCCACTCGAACATATACGGCTTGACCGCCGTGTTCAGCTCCATGATGTCGTAGCGGAACACGAACGCATCGAAGTTCGGCAGGCCGAGCTGGTCGATCGTGACCGTCTCGAACAGATTCGTATCCAGCGCAGGATCATCCGCCCGCTCGTCGGCCAGGCAAAGATAGCGCTTCGAATCCGGGTGCCGCGCCGCCACCGACTGCATCAGCGTCAGCGCATAGGCCAGGTAGTTGCGCGAGACGATCGTGAAGAAAACCAATGGCTTCATGCTGGCCGTTCCCCGATGCGGCCGCTTATCAGGCCAACGCCCGTTGCAACTCGTCACGCAAATCGCGCACGTCCTCGACCCCCACCGACAGCCGCACCAATCCGTCGCTGATGCCGAGCCGCTTCCGGTTGGCGGGCGGGACGGAGGCGTGGGTCATGATGGCGGGATGTTCGATCAGGCTTTCGACGCCGCCCAGCGATTCGGCCAGCGCGAAGAAATGGCAGCGCTCCAGCATGCGGCGCGCCTTCTTGAGGCCGCCTTTGACTTCAATCGTCACGATGCCGCCGAAGCCGTGCATCTGGCGGCGCGCCAGTGCGTGTTGCGGATGCGATTTGAGGCCCGGATAGATCACGCGTTCGACCGCGGGATGTTTTTCCAGCCACTTGGCCAGTTCGAGCGCGTTGGCGCAATGCGCCTGCATCCGCAGCGCCAATGTCTTGACGCCACGCAGGGCGAGGAACGCATCGAACGGCCCTGCGACCGCGCCCACCGAGTTCTGCAGAAACGCCAGGCGTTCGGCGAGTTCCGGCGTCGACACGATCGCGACACCGCCGACCATGTCGGAATGGCCATTCAGGTATTTCGTTGCCGAGTGCACCACGATGTCCGCGCCGAATTCCAGCGGGCGCTGCACCATCGGCGAACAGAAGGTGTTGTCCACCACCAGCAGCAGGTCGTGCTTCTTCGCGAACGCCGCGATCTTTTTCAGATCCACCAGCTTCAGCATCGGATTGGTCGGCGTTTCCGCCCAGATCATCCGCGTATTGGGTTTCAGCGCGGCCTTCAATGCCGCCGCATCGTTCAGGTCGACGAAGCTGAAATCGATGCCTGCGCTGCGCCGGCGCACGCGTTCGAACAGGCGATAGCTGCCGCCATACAAATCGTCCATCGCGATCACGTGGCTGCCGGAATCGATCAACTCCAACACCGTCGCGGTGGTAGCCATGCCGG
>Ga0207702_10000955_pt1 | contig 29742 bp, 31 predicted proteins | sample KBSCornC62_FD_184302 | JGI IMG/M metagenome (GOLD analysis project Ga0207702, IMG submission 184302) | Corn rhizosphere microbial communities from Kellogg Biological Station, Michigan, USA - KBS Corn C6-2 (SPAdes) (version 2) | ecosystem: Host-associated > Plants > Roots > Rhizosphere > Soil ... | reverse complement strand
GCTCTCGCTGGAGCGCATGGCGGGCGACCTCGTCGCGCTCTACGAGGAGCTGTCCGCGTGATGCCTCGAACGAGGGAGTAGCCCCGGCCGCCCGCCGACGATTGTGGCACCGTGACCCTCCGAGGCTCACGGTTCGCCGCGCTCGCCGCCGCCTGTCTCTTCCTCGTCCTGCCCGGGACGGCCGGCGCCGCGTCCGTGCCCAGCGGGATCGGCGCGCTCCGCATCTGCACCGGCTGCGCCCAGAACGGCGGCGACCTCTCGCGCTACCGGTACGTCGTGCTCAACTCGTGGGACGCGCCGCTGCTGCCGGCGTTGAAGGCGGCGAACCCCGGCCTGAAGGCGCTGCTCTACAAGAACCTCAGCTTCACGATGTCGTATGGCTGCACGAACGGGGTCGACAAGCCGTACCTCACCTCGGGCGTCGGCTACTGCGACGCCGACCAGAACCACCCGGACTGGTTCCTGACCGACTCGAACGGCTCGAGGCTCAACTCGTACTACTTCCAGCAGGCCTGGATGATGGACGTCGGCAACCCGGCGTACCAGTCCCGCTGGGTCTCGAACGTGCTCAACGACCTCCACGGCGGCGGCTGGGACGGCGTGATGCTCGACGACACGAACGCCGACATGAGCTGGCACCTCCACGGCCGCACGATCGCCAAGTACCCCACCGCGGCCGCGTGGCGCGCGGCTACGCGGAGCATGCTCGCCACGGCCGGCCCGGCGCTCCGGAGTGCGGGCTTCCTCGCGATCCCGAACCTCTACACGCCGTGGGCTTCGGACTACGATGCGCAGGCGACCTGGAGCGACTGGCTCCAGTTCACCTCCGGTGCCTTGCAGGAGTACTACTCGAAGTGGGGCAGCGACAGCTCGGGGCAGCTCGCCGGCAACGACTGGGCGTATCGGCAGAAGTTCCAGTCGCTGACCGAGCAGGCGGGCAAGATCTTCATCGGGCTGACGTACGCGCCGAAGGCCGACACGCGCTCGATGACGTGGGCGCGGGCGAACTTCCTGCTCTTCGACGATCCCGCCGACGGCGGCGCGCTGATCTTCGAGCCGACCGACCCGGAGGCGCAGGATCCGTACGTCTCGACCTGGACCGCAGACGTCGGCTCGCCCGTCGGCGCGCGTTTCCAGGTCGGCTCGGCTTGGCGGCGCGACTTCACCGGCGGCGCCGTCGTCGTCAACCCGACCTCCTCGACGGTGACCGTCGCCCTCGGCGGCTCCTACGTCGACGCCACGGGCGCGGTCGTGCAGTCGGTCACGCTCGGCGCCACCACCGGCGCGATCCTGCGCTTGCCGGCGAGCGCACCGGCGCCTCCGCCGCCGCCTCCACCTCCGCCGCCTCCGCCTCCGGTCGCTCCCACCCTGACCGCGACGCTCAGCGGCACGACCGTCCAGCTCGTCTGGAGCGGGCTCAGCGGTACGCGCGTCGACGTCTACCGGAACGGCGGCTGGAAAGACGCGGTCGCCAACACCGGCTCCTACGCCGACAAGCTCCCGCGGAACGCGAAGGACACGTACTCGTACCGGCTCTGCAGCGCGGGCACGTCGACCTGCACGCCGACGGTCGTCGTCGCCACGGGCACCCGCGCCCCCGCGGCGGCGGCGCCGAACCTACGGCGTGCGCACCGGGACGGCCGCGCCGGAGCGGTGCGCCTGCGGCGCGAAGTCCACCGGCTTCAGCGCATCCGCCGGTAGAGCTCGAAGAGCGGCTCGGTCGCCGGGCGCGGGGCGTAGAGGCGCTCGAAGTCCGCCCGCGCGGCGGCTCCGCGCTCGCGGCGCGCCTGCCCGTCGGCGAGGAGCTCCGCGGCCGCGGCGGCGAGCTGCTCGGGCCGCTCGTGCACGACGACGCCGTCGGAGGGCTCGATGCCTTCCGCGCCCGCCGCCGTCGTGACGACGGGCACGCCGCTTGCCATCGCCTCGAGCGTCTTGACCTTCATCCCGCTTCCGCGCGCCAGCGGGAAGAGCAGCAGCGAGAGCCGCCGGAACAGCTCGCGCGCGGAGTCGACCTCGCCCGCGAGCTCGACTCCCGGAGTCTCGGGCAAACCCAGACCGGCCGTCCCGCGCCCGGCGACGACGAGCCTCGCCTCGGGAAGGACGGCGGCGACTCGCGGCCACACGTCGCGGACGAGCGTGCGCATCGCGTCTGCGGTGGGCGTCCACTGCGCCGTCCCGATCAGGCCGGCGAGCGGGGGGCCGTCAAGTGGCGCCGGCTCGTACAGGGCGGGATCGAGCGAGAGCGGCGCGTGCACGACCTCCGCCCGCGGCGCGGCCGCTCGGAGGGCGTCGGCCACAAGCGGCGAGCTCGCGACGAGGTAGCGGTGGCGCCGTGCGGCCGCGCGCTCGGCCCGCTCGCCGTCGAGCACCTCGCGGAACTGCCTGCTCCAGGGCGCGCCGAGGTCGCGGTCGCGCCGCGCGAGGTAGTGGACGTGGACGAGCGACGGGAGCGAGACGCCCTCGCCCGCCCAGAGCGTCTCGGTTTCCTCCAGGTGCAGCACGTCGGCCCCCACGGCTGCCTCCCGGACGCGCTCGACGAGCGACGCCGCACCGAGCTCGCCGCGCGGACGCCGGACACGCTCGAGCCGCGCCGCCCACGGGCCGGGCGGCTGCACGTCGACGAGCTCCACGGGCAAGTCGGCCGGCACCTCGCCGGCGATCGAGAACCCGCGCCGCGCGGCGATCGCGCTCAGCTCGATCCCGTGCTCGCGCAGGCCGCGCAGCAGCGCGACTGCCGTCTTGCCCGGGGCACCGCCCTCGGGCAGCGGCGGCTGGCTCAGGACGACGAGCGCCCGCACTGATGTTCACGTTGCCCGGTGGTGATGCGCGGATCGTGACGGATCACGCGGCTAAGGTCTCCGGCGTGCCGGACCCGGAGCTTTCCGTCGTCATCTGCACGCTGGGTGACGAGCGCGTCGCCGAGACGGTTGAGTCCGTTGCGAAATCCGCGCGGGCAGCGGCTGCCGCCGTCGAGACGCTCGTCGTCTGGCAGAGCGCGGACCCCGCTCCCGGTCTGGACGGAGCCGTTGTGCTGAACGTCTTCCCGGCGGGGCTCGCGTACGCCCGCAACCGTGGCCTCGCGGCGGCGCAGGGCGAACTCGTCGCGTTCGTCGACGACGACGAGGTCGTCGACTCCGCCTGGGTCCGCGGCCTCCTCGACGCATTCTCCCGCGCCGAGGCTCCGGCGGGCGTCTTCGGCCCGATCGCCCCACGCGACGATCGCGGGCTGCCGTACTGCCGCCGCGACGGCGGCGGGAGCTTCAGGTCGATCGAGCGCGGGACGCCGCCGTGGCGGGTCGGCAGCGGCGGCAACATGGCGTTCCGTCGCGAGGCGCTGCTCGCCGTCGGCGGCTTCGATCCGCTCTTCGGGGCCGGCTCGGTCTCCCGCTCGGCCGAGGAGACCGAGCTGATCCACCGACTGCTCGAGTCCGGGCGCACGCTCGCGTGGTCGCCCGAACCCGTCGTCTACCACCCCACGAAGACGGAGCCCGAGCGGCTCCGGTCGAGGTACCCGTACGGCTACGGGCTCGGCAAGGTGTTCCGCCGACACCGCTCGCCCGTGCTGGCCGCGCGCTACGGCTCGGAGATCGTTCGGGCCCTGACGAGCGGTGCCCGCGCCCGCGACGGCCGGCGCCTGCGCGAGACACGCGCGACGCTCCACGGCTTCACCTCCGCGGTCGCCTTCCGCGCCTCCGCTGTGTCGCCGCGCGCGCTGCTGGAGCGCGCGCCGGCGGCTGTTGCGGCCGCGCTCGACGGCGCCGCGATCGAGCCGAGGGAGCCGTCGTTCCGGCCGGACCCGCACTTCGTCTACTGCGTTGGCGGCGACCGGATCCTGCACGTCTACGCGAACCCCTCGCCGAGGTTCCGCGCCGGCCTCGCGGTTCGCGAGCGGCTGGCTCACCCGGGGATCCCGAAGGTGATCGCCCACGGTGACGACGTCGACGGCTTCTGGGTGCTCGAGGAGCTGCTCACGGGCCAACCACCGGAGCCCGACCGCGTTGCCGACTGGTTCCCGCGCGTCGCCGAGTGGGTGCTCGAGCTCGGGCCCGGGACGGGCATTGCTCTCCGTCAGGGCTCGTGGTGGGCCGACGAGTTGCCGCGCGCGCTCGCGGCCGCGCCCGGATCGCTGCAGGCGGCCGTCGGGACCGCGTTCGAAGCGGCCGGTGCGCTTCCGGCGCAGCTGCTCCACGGCGACTTTCAGCGCAAGAACGTGCTGCTCGGCGAACACGTCGGCGTGATCGACTGGGAGGACCCGTACGAAGACGGGCCGCCGGGTCTCGACCTGCTCTTCCTGGCCACCATGGCGCGCGGCGACGTTCCGGATATGCAGCTGCTGCGCGACCTCGCGCAGGGCCGGGACCCGGAATGGGCGCCGCTGCGCGGGCTCCTCCGGCGGGCCGGCGTGGGCGACGATCTGCTCCGTCCGTTGCTGCTCGTGGTGCTCGCGGTCTGGGCCGCCAACGAGGCGGCGCGCGCCGGCCTGCCTGGCGCGCCGCGGGCGAAGCCGATGTACCGCCGCCTGCTGCACGAGCTCGGCCCGGACCTCGCGAGTTGACGGCAGCTAGCTGCCGCGGACCGTCAGGGCAAGCACCAGTCGCCGCGGGACCTCGCCGGCGCGGGTGCCGACGACGTCGGCAAGCCACTGCGCGTCGTCGCGCGAGAGGAAGCCGATCGCAGCCGCAAGCCCGAAGAAGACAACCGAGCCCGCGAGCAGGCCGAGAAACAGGCCGGCGATCCCGCCGACGGAGGCGGACACGCCCCACGCGACCGCACCGCCTCCGGCGGACACAGCCGCACAGCGCACTAGCCGGCCCCAGCGCCAGTCGATCGGCCCCTGGAGGCGGCCGGAGTAGACGATCATCGGAATCCCGGCCGTCGCCTGCGCGGCACCGTTCGCGATGGCGGCGCCGACGGCCCCGTGGTGGGGGACGAGTGCCGCGGCAAGGCCGAGGTCGACGACGCCGGCGGCCGCGGTGGCGACGAGCGGCACCCTGACGTGCGCGAGGCCCGTGAGCAGCGACGACGCGAGCACCGTGATCGGCGTGATCAGCGACGCCGCGACCATGATCAGCAGCGGGTCGCGGGCGTCCGCGTACGCGCTACCCCAGACGACGCGGATCGCCGCCGGCCCTAGCGCGGCGGTTGCAACCGCGACCGGCAGCGTGAGGATGACGAGCAGCCGGAGCGCGCGGCTGAAGCCTCGGCGAATCCGCTCGTGCTCACCCGCCCCCAGGAGCGTCGCGACCGCCGGCGCCAGCACCTGCCCCATAGCCGCCGGCAGGCGGACGACCGCCGTCACCAGGCTGAACGCGATCGAGTAGAAGGCGATCTGACTGTCGGACGAGTAGTGGTTGAGGAAGAAGAACTCCGACCGACGCCACACGATGAGGTAGAGCAGCGCGCTGATCGACGAGTAGCCCGCGAAGCGGAGGCTTCGGCGGCGGAGGCCCGGAGCGGGCGTGATCGCAGCGGAGACGGCTGAGATCGACCGACGCGCGAGCATGCCGGTCCAGAGCAAGACGATCAGCAGGGTGGCGGCCTCGACGGCGAACATCGCGCTGATCCGACCCCCGAGGGCGAGCACGATTAGCGTCGCGACGGTCCCGAAGCCGCCGGTGACGAGACCTGCGACGGTTGCCTCGCGCCACCGCTGGAGGCCGGTCAGGATTGCGCCCGGCACGCTCGCGAGAACGCCGCTCAAGGCTGCGAGGCCGGCGAAGATCCAGGCAGCCTTCGGCTCCGCGCCGACCAGCCCGAGGGCGATGAGCGCGCCGCCGCCGACGACGGCCACGCCGGCCATGATCCGAAAGACCTGGCGCGCGAGCCATCGTGCGTCTGCGCCGCGGTCGGCTCCGACCGACTCGCCGACGTAGCGCTGGAGCGAGACGGCGAAGCCACCCGTCAGCAGCTGGATCACGGAGAGCTCGACGAAAGCGATGAAGCTCTGCCGCCCCATCCCGTCCGGGCCGAGGTAGCGCGCCGCGGCGATCGAGATCACCAACGCGTACACCTGCGGCAGCGCGTTGCTGAGCATCTTCCAGAGCCCGCCGCGCATGACCGAGGACCCGGTCGTCGCCTCGGCCCCGAAGCGGGCGGTGCGCCCGGTGCTCACGACCGGCTCACGGCCTCGCCGACAGCCGCCGCGCGACGTCGTCCGCGACCGATCGAAGCGTGGCGGTCACGCCCGCCACGTCAGAGCTTGGCGACCGGCTCCTCGCTCCGCTGCCGGCCGCGAGCATGGCCGATCACGTCGGCGATGATCCCGTCGAGGTCGCGCGTCGTCTGCCAGCCGATCGCCTCGCGGATCTTGCCGGTCGCGGGCTCGCGGTGGAGCGTGTCCTCGATCCCCTGGCCGTAGACCTGGTCGTACGGGACGAACGTCAGTTCCGACGAGCTCCCGGTGGCCCGCCTCACGCGTTCCGCGAGCTCGAGGACGGTGACGCGCTCGGACGAGCCGACGTTGAAGATCTCGCCCGAGATCGCGTCCGCGTCCATCAGACCGTGCAGCGCGCGGACCGTGTCGGAGACGTGGCAGAACGAGCGTGTCTGCGTCCCGTCGCCGTGGACCTCGAGCGGCTGCCCGGCGAGCGCGCGCTCGACGAAGCGCGGGATCACCATCCCGTAGCGGCCGCTCTGGCGCGGGCCGACGGTGTTGAACAGGCGCACGATCACGGAGTCGAGGCCGCGCTCGAGGTGGTACGAGAGCGCCAGGTGCTCGTCCATCGCTTTCGAGTCGGCGTAGAGCCACCGCTTCTCGGTCGTCGGCCCGTACACGCGCCGGTCGGTCTCGGCGAGTGGCCGCTCCTCGCGGTGGTCGCCGTAGACCTCCGAGCTCGAGGCCACGAGGACCCGCTTGCCGAACTTGCTGCAGTAGCCGAGCACGGTCTCGGTCCCCTGGACGTTCGTGACCATCGTGTGCACCGGCTGCTCGACGATCAGGCGCACGCCGACCGCGGCGGCGAGGTGGTAGACGACGTCGCACTTGTGCACGACCTCGCTGACCACCGCGGGCGAGAGCACGGAGTCGACCACGAGGTGGAAGTCGGGGCGCGCGCGGAGGTGCTCGACGTTCTCGAGCGACCCGGTCGAGACGTCGTCGAGGACGAACACCTCCCAGCCCTCGGCGAGCAGGAGCTCGGACAGGTGGGAGCCGATGAAGCCGGCGCCGCCCGTGATCAGTGCCTTGCGGCTCATGCCTCGAAGCCTACTCAGCTCGGCCGGCGCGTCTATTCGCGCGCTCGATCGACGCATCGCCGGGCTCGAGGCGCAGCGCCGCGCTCAGCTCGCGACGCGCGGCTGCGCGGCGGTGCGCGCGCAGGTAGGCGAGGCCGAGCCGGAAGCGCGCGTCGGCCGACCGCGGCTCCTTCCGCGCCGCCTGCTGCAAAGGCGGGATCGCCTCGGCGGGCGTTCGCGCGATCGACGCGGCGACGAGGTACGGCTGGACGCTGAGCGGGTCGAGCCGCCGGGCCCAGCGCAGGTCGCTTCCGGGCGACGACGAGCCGTCGAGCGCGCTCGTCGAGAGCGTCGCCGAGAGCCACGGCGGCGCGAACAGGAGCAGCGCGACGGCGGCCGACGCGACCGCGACGGCGATTCCGGCGACGCGTGGAGCGGGACGCGGCTCGCGGGCGGCGCACGCCGCGCCGAGCAGGGCGAAGAACGGGACGCCGACGGCCGGGATCGTCCAGACCCAGTCGGCGGAGGAGTGGACGACGAAGTAGGCGGCGGCGCCGAACGAAGCGGTGGCGGCGAGGTCGCCGCGCCAGGCGCCGCGGCCGGCCAGCCAGACGAGCGGCGCGAGCGCCGCGACCAGGAGCGCGAAGCCGATCACGCCGAGCTCGCTCAGCGCGTCGAGCTCGAACGAGTGGGCGCGGGCAGGCACCTCCGGGCTGCGGCGATGGATCAGGTAGGCCGGCCCGAAGCCTCGGCCGCCGATCCCGGCGAGCGGGTGGTGCTCGAACTGCGCCAGCGCGACTCGCCAGAAGTCGTAGCGGTTCGACCCGAGCGTCCCGAAGTGGGTGCCGGCGGTGTCGCTGTGAGGCATGTGCTTGAAGGAGCGCCAGCGGTCTGCGGCCCAGCCGCGGGGGTGGTCGACGCTCGCGAAGAACGCCGCCGGGATCGCGATCACGACCGCGGCAGCGACGACGAGCGCCGCGCGGCCGACGGTCGTCGCCACCGGCGCCGGCAGCTCGAGCCGCCGGTCGACGAGGGCATAGAGCGCACCGGCCACGGCCGCGCCGGCCACGACGAGGAGCATGATCAGCCCCGCGTGTCGCGCCGCGCCGCGGAGGTCGTCGCTCGTGTAGGCGGCCGTCAGCGCGCCGAATTGCGAGCCGACGAGCGCCGCAAGGATCGCGCCGGGCACGACGAGCCGCAGCCGGTCGCGCGCGACCACCAGCATCGCGACGCCGGAGCACGCTAGGGCGACGCCGCCGCCCTTGCTCTGGGTCAGCAGCCAGCCGGAGAGCGTTGCGGCCGCCGCCGCGAGCGCGCCGCTGCGCGCCAGCACGGGCGCGCTGCGCCGCGCCGCCAGGACGAGCGCCGGCCACAAGCCGATCAGGAACATGGCCGCGGCGCCGTTGGTGTATGAGACGGGGAATGCCAGCCGGCGGTCGTCGAAATGGCTCTCCGGCGACGAGCCCCAGCGCAGGGCCACGCCGGTCGCGACGGCCAGGATCCCGCAGCCGGCGGCGACCGCTCCCACGACGACGCCGCGGTCGACGGCCCCGCGCACGGAGAGGCCGAGCGCGAGAACGACCGCGTAGAAGAGCGTCAGCAGCGCGTCGTCCCGCGCGAGCGACGGCAGCGCCGACCACGCGATCGTGACCGCCTGCCAGCCCGCGTACGCGACGAGGCACGCCAGTCCCGCGAGCGCCGCCCGCGGCGGGAGCGACAGCGCCGACGTTCCCGCCGCGACAGCGAGGAGCAGCGCGGCGAAGACGGCGTAGAGCAGCCAGTCGCCCGCGTCGATGCTGCCCGTTTCCACCCAGGCGAGTAGGCACGCGCCGGCGACCGCGGCGACGACGGGAAGAGCGCTGACTCCCCGCACGTTTAGATGCCCGATGGAATGTCCATGGCTACAGGTGCTCCGACCCCGATGATCCGGTTTGGCCAACCCGCTTGCGGAGCCTGAAGAACGTAACTACGTTGTGGTAGTCCACGACGAACACGACGTAGGACTGAAATCGCCCGGGTTGGGCATTGATGCGGCAAGTAATTTCCTGGTCGAGGGACCAGGTGGAGGAGGGAGAGTAAGCATGTGGCGTCGAGTGTTGGTATTGGGGGTCCTCGCCTGCGCGGTCGGCATGTTCACAGCCGCCCCGGCTGCGTTCGCGGCGACTCCGCAGCAGATCTACAGGGATTACGCCGACAACGGGCGGCTCGATCAGCAGTACTCGAAGGCTGATCTCCAGCGTGCGCTGAAGAGCGCATCGCTGCAGGGCTACCCGCACGTCGGCGTGCAGGGAGCCGTGCAGCAGGCGCTGGGAGCGCAGGCCGTGAAGACGCGTGGGGGACTTCCCTTCACGGGTCTCGACCTGACGCTGCTTGCCGCAGGCGGCGCGGTCCTGCTCGCGGCGGGCGCACTGATGCGCAAGTTCGGCAAGGTCCGGAACTAGCTAGACAACCGAGAGCGGCGTACCAATGGCTATGCGGTCGGTCAACGCCGAGCCCCTGCCGGTTCTGGAGACCCTGGAGCCCGAGGGCGGGCGCGAGCTTGCGCTCGGGCGTCCGGCCCCGGGCACCTGGGCCCGCGGTGCGCTCGCTCTCGACGTCGTGCTCCTGCTCGCTGCGGCGCTCATGTCGCAGCTGGGCTCGACCGGGGCAGGGATCGTCGACATGCCCAAGGCGTGGCTGTTGGTCTACGCCGGGCTGGCCGTTCTCTGCCTCCAGGGGCGCGGGATGTACTCGTGGCACCTGCGCCTCTCGATGCTCGACAGCGCCCGGAACGTGGCCGTGGCGACGGCGGTGGCCTCGATGGTCCTCGTCTCGCTGCGCATCCTGCTTCCGGGCGACGTCGACGATCTTGCGCCGCAGTCGCTTCGGCTGCTGGCGTTCAGCGCCGTCTACCTCGCCGCCGGCCGCGTCGCGCTCGACTGGGCGCACATGCGGGCGCGCCGTGAGCGTGAGGCGGCGCGGCCGACGCTCGTCGTCGGCGCCGGGCAGGTCGGCGCGCTCACCGCGCGGCGCCTGCTCGAGCACCCCGAGTTCGGCCTCCAGCCGATCGGGTTCGTGGACAAGGAGCCGCTGGACGAGGCGCGCCTGCCGCTGCCGGTGCTGGGAGCGAGCTGGGACCTCGACCGGCTGATCGAGCAGCACGGGATCCGGCATGTCGTGATCACGTTCTCGACCGCGCCCAGCGAGGTGCTGCTGCGCGAGGTCGAGCGCTGCGAGCAGCTCGGTGTCTCCGTCTCGCTCGTGCCGCGCCTGTTCGAGCGCGTGACCGAGCGGCTGACGGTCGAGCACATCGGCGGCCTGCCGCTGCTCTCGACCCACCGGGTCGACCCGAAGGGCTGGCAGTTCGCGCTCAAGTACACGGTCGACCGGATGGTGGCGGCGTTCCTGCTCCTGCTCTGCCTGCCGGTGCTCGCCGCGGCCGCGCTCGGGACGCTGATCTCCGTCGGCCGCCCGATCTTCTTCCGGCAGCCACGGCTCGGCCGCGACGGCCGCGAGTTCGAGATGCTCAAGTTCCGCTCCATGCGCGCGCCTTCGGAGCCCGTAGAGCTGCTGGACCTGCCGCCCGACACCGCGCCCGGCGGCGTCGAGGGCGACGACCGCCGCACGCGCTTCGGCACGTTCCTGCGACGGACGTCGCTCGACGAGCTGCCCCAGCTGCTGAACGTGCTAAAGGGCGACATGAGCCTCGTCGGCCCGCGGCCCGAGCGGCCCCACTTCGCGCGGCTGTTCGAGGAGAACGTCTACCGCTACGGCGAGCGGCACCGCGTCAAGTCCGGCATCACCGGCTGGGCGCAGGTGAACGGCCTCCGCGGCAAGACGTCCCTCAGCGACCGCGTCGAGTGGGACAACTTCTACATCGAGAACTGGTCGCTCTGGCTCGACGTCAAGATCCTGCTGATGACCGTCTGGGCCGTCCGCCGCTACTTCGTCGCGGCCGACGCCTAGGCGTCAGTCCGGCCGGCTGAAGATCACGAGCACGCTCAGGCCCTCGTAGCCCGTGAAGCGGTGCTCGGCGCCCGCCGGGACGAAGACGGCCTTGCCTTCCTCGACCGGGATCTGGTCGTCCTCGACCAGGAGCGTGCCGCGCCCCTCGAGCACGACGTAGACCTCGTCGTCCTCGTGCGGCGACTGGCGGTCGGGCTCGGGCGCGACCAGCACGTAGACGCCGATCTCGAGCCCGGGCGAGCGGTGGACGATCTCGTAGCCGCCGGTGCCCGCCGCGAGCCGCTGCTGCACGTTTCGCACCTCGAACAGCCCCATCGGGCGAGCCTATCCCTCGAACGCGGTGGCTCGGCGGAGGGATTGTCCGAAGGTCCCGCCGCCGGCGGCCGATGCACGACCCGAGCAGGAGTGCGGTTGCCGCCCGACCGCCGCCGAACGAGTTCCGACGAGCCGGCCGGCTGGGCAACCCCCGCGGCCGGCTCGCCGGTTGACGGGATCAAGTCCGAGCTCGTCGAGAGCACGGGCAGCTCGTCGCGAGCCGAGCACCGCCCCGCCGCCCGGGGCGGCCCCGGCTCTCAAGCTAGATGCGGGCGGGAGCCGGATCTCGCGCCAGCAGGAGCGTCGCAGCCGTGAACGCGCTCACCGCGGGGCCCGCCGCGACGAGCGGCTCGAGCGTGGCCAGCAGCAGGTAGCCGGCCACGAACAGGAGCAGTGGGAGCAGTCTTCGACCCATCCTCGATCGGCTCTTCAACGCCGTTCGAAGGCGAGGAGATACGGGCGTCGAACGTCTTTGCCGGGGATGCCCCGTCCCCCGACCACTTCGCTACGATGGGCGCCTGAGCCATTCCGCGGGGTCCGCGGGGGAAGGAAGAAGCGAGTGTTCGAACGCTTCACCGAACGAGCCCGCCAGGTCGTCGTTCTCGCCCAGGACGAGGCCCGGGCGCTCAAGCACAACTACATCGGCACGGAGCACATCCTGCTCGGCCTGCTCCGCGAGGAGGAAGGCCTTGCCGCGCGCGTGCTCGAGTCGCTCGACATCACGGTCGAGGAGGTGCGCGCGCAGGTCGCCCGCATCGTCGGCCAGGGCGACGAGGTGACGACCGGGCAGATCCCCTTCACCCCGCGGGCGAAGAAGGTCCTGGAGCTGGCGCTGCGCGAGGCGCTGAGCCTCGGCCACAACTACATCGGCACGGAGCACATCCTGCTCGGCCTCGTGCGCGAGAACGAGGGCGTCGCGGCGCGCATCCTGCTCGACTTCGACGCCGACGCCGAGAAGATCCGCAACGAGATCATCCGCATGCTCTCCGGTCCCGGCCGCCGGCAGCAGGGCCAGGGCGGCGCCCCGGGCGAGAAGTCGAAGAGCTCCAAGCTCCTCGACCAGTTCGGCCGCAACCTGACCAAGCTCGCGGCGGAGTCGAAGCTCGACCCCGTCGTCGGGCGCCAGACCGAGATCGAGCGCGTGATGCAGATCCTGTCGCGCCGCACGAAGAACAACCCGGTGCTGATCGGCGAGCCGGGCGTCGGCAAGACGGCCGTCGTCGAGGGCCTCGCCGCCCGCATCTCCGGCAACCAGGTTCCGGAGCTCCTGAAGGGCAAGCAGATCTACACGCTCGACCTCGCGGCCCTGGTCGCCGGGTCGAAGTACCGCGGTGAGTTCGAGGAGCGCCTGAAGAAGGTGATGAAGGAGATCACCCAGCGCGGCGACATCATCCTGTTCATCGACGAGCTGCACAATCTTGTCGGCGCGGGCGCGGCCGAGGGCGCGATCGACGCGGCCTCGATCCTCAAGCCGGCGCTGGCGCGCGGCGAGCTGCAGACGATCGGCGCGACCACGCTCGACGAGTACCGCAAGTACCTCGAGCGCGACGCGGCCCTCGAACGGCGCTTCCAGCAGATCCGCGTCGACGAGCCGTCGGTCGACGACACCGTCCAGATCCTGCGCGGCCTGCGCGACCGCTACGAGGCGCACCACCGCTGCAAGATCTCCGACGAGGCGCTCGGCGCCGCCGCGGTGCTCTCCGACCGGTACATCCAGGACCGCCACCTGCCCGACAAGGCGATCGACCTGATCGACGAGGCGGCCTCGCGCATGCGCATCAAGACGATGAGCGCCCCGCCGCGCTACCGCGAGCTCGAAGACGAGATCGAGAAGGTGCGCAAGGACAAGGAGGCGTCGATCGAGGCGCAGGAGTTCGAGAAGGCCGCGGCGCTGCGCGACAAGGAGCGCAAGCTGACGCAGAAGAAGCGCGAGCTCGAGGAGAACTGGCGCAGCGAGGAGGGCAACGTCGAGCAGCCCGAGATCGGCGAGGAGGAGATCGCCGACATCGTCTCGATGTGGACGGGGATCCCGGTCTTCAAGCTGACCGAGGCCGAGTCGCAGAAGCTGATCCGCATGGAGGACGAGCTGCACAAGCGCGTGATCGGCCAGGAGGAGGCGATCGTCGCCGTCTCCAAGTCGATCCGCCGCGCGCGCGCCGGCATCAAGGACCCGAAGCGCCCGACCGGCTCGTTCATCTTCCTAGGGCCGTCAGGCGTCGGGAAGACCGAGCTGGCCCGCACGCTCGCCGAGTTTCTGTTCGGCGACGAGGACGCGATGATCCAGGTCGACATGTCGGAGTACATGGAGAAGCACTCCGTGTCCCGGCTCGTCGGCTCGCCGCCGGGCTACATCGGCTACGACGAGGGCGGCCAGCTGACCGAGGCCGTGCGCCGCAAGCCGTACTCCGTCGTGCTGCTGGACGAGGTTGAGAAGGCCCACCCGGACGTCTTCAACATCCTGCTCCAGATCCTGGAGGACGGGAAGCTGACCGACGCCCAGGGCCGCAAGGTCGACTTCCGCAACACGATCGTGATCATGACGTCGAACATCGGCGCGGCCACGATCTCGAAGAATCAGACGCTCGGCTTCTCCGTGGGCGACGACTCCGGGCTCTCGTACGACGAGATGAAGGAGCGGATCATGGGCGAGCTCAAGCGGGTCTTCCGCCCCGAGCTGCTCAACCGCATCGACGAGGTGATCGTCTTCCACAAGCTGACGAAGGACGAGATCATGACGATCGTCGACCTGATGATGAAGCGCCTGCGCGACCAGATGGGCGAGCACGAGGCCGTGATCGAGCTGACCGACGGCGCGAAGGAGCTGCTCGTCGACAAGGGCTACGACCCGACGATGGGCGCGCGCCCGTTGCGCCGGGCGATCCAGCGCTACATCGAGGATCCGCTCGCCGACTTCGTCCTCGGCCGCGAGCTCGGCTCCGGCTCGACGATCCTCGTCGACCGCAAGAACGACGACGAGGTCGACATCACCGTCATCCCCGGCGAGATCACGCCCGAGAAGGTCACCGTTCCGCCCGACGAGCCGACCGACCTCGCCGAGGACGACGCCGGCGACGAGCGCGACTCCGAGTAGCGCCGCCTAGAACGGCCCGGTGGCTCACAGGCTGCACGACCGGCCGATCGTCGCCGCGCTCGCCGGCGCGCTCGCGATCTCGTTCTCCGGGATCCTCTTCCGGGTCGCCCACGTCTCGCCGACGACGGGCGCCGTCTTCCGCTGCCTCTACGCGGTGCCGGTGCTGTGGCTGCTCTCGCGCCGCGAGGACCGGCGCTACGGGCCGCGGCCGCTGAGGCAGCGCGCGCTCGCCTGGGCGGCCGGCCTCTTCTTCGCGGTCGACCTCGTGGCGTGGCATCAGGGGATCGAGGAGGTCGGGGCCGGCCTCGCGACCGTCCTCGGCAACCTGCAGGTCGTGCTCGTCGGCGTGTTGGCCTGGTTGATCCTGCGCGAGCGGCCGTCGAACCGCGCCCTCGCGGCGATCCCGGTCGCGCTCGTCGGCGTCGTCCTCATCTCCGGCGTCTTCGAGCACGGCGCCTACGGCCGCAACCCGGGTCTCGGCGTCGCGTTCGGGATCCTGACGGCGCTCTCGTATTCCGGCTTCCTGCTCGTGTTGCGGCAGGGGAACGCGGACATCCGCCGGCCGGCGGGGCCGCTCTTGGACGCGACGCTCGTCTCCGGCCTCGCCTGCATCCCGATCGGCCTCGTCTGGGGCAACCTCGACTGGACGCCCGACTGGAAGGCGCAGGCGTACCTGCTGCTGCTGGCGTGGAGCTCGCAGGCGCTCGGCTGGCTGCTGATCTCGATCACGCTCCCGCGCCTGCCGGCGGCGCTGACCTCGGTGCTGCTGACGTTCCAGCCGGTGCTCTCGGTGCTGTTCGCGTGGGCGATCCTGAACGAGTCGCCCTCGGGGCTGCAGCTCGGCGGCGTCGCGCTCGTGCTCGGCGGCCTGCTGATCGTCTCCGCGGGCCGCCGCTCGCGCAGGCCGGCGCCCGAGACCGCCTACGCGACCGGCGCCGCAAGCGTTTCCGAATAGACACAGTTCCCGTCCGCGCACGTCTCTAGATTGATCGGGTGGCGAAACCCGCAACGCAGTTCGCGTGCACCGACTGTGGCTACTCGGCCGGTCGGTGGTTCGGCAAGTGCCCGCAGTGCGGCGAGTTCGGCACGCTCGTCGAGGACACCACCGCCTCCGGCCCGCAAAAGCGCGCGCCGAAGCCGACGCTGCGCCTCGTCGACATCAGGGCGGAGGAGGCCGAGCGCATTCCGACCGGCGTCGCCGAGCTCGACCGCGTGCTGGGCGGCGGCCTCGTGCCTGCGTCGCTGGTGCTCGTCGGCGGCGAGCCGGGCGTCGGCAAGTCGACGCTGCTTTTGAGCGCGCTCGCCGCGATCTCGAAGGACCGCCGCGCGCTGCTCGTCACCGGAGAGGAGTCGAGCGCGCAGGTGAAGCTCCGCGCCGCACGCCTGGGCGGCGCGGAGCAGGTCGAGATCCTGGCCGAGACCGAGCTCGAGGCCGTCTGCGCGACGCTCGAGCAGGAGCGGCCCGACGTCTGCGTGATCGACTCCGTGCAGACGCTGTACTCCTCTGAGCTCGGCTCGGCGCCGGGGTCGGTCGGGCAGGTGCGCGAGGCCGCCGCACGCCTGCTGCGTGTGGCGAAGGAGAGCGGCGTGGCGACGATCCTCGTCGGCCACGTGACGAAGGACGGCGCGGTCGCCGGTCCGCGCGTGCTCGAGCACCTGGTGGACTGCGTGCTCCAGTTCGAGGGCGACCGCTACCACGAGCACCGCGTCCTGCGCGCGTCGAAGAACCGCTTCGGCTCGACGAACGAGCTCGCCGTCTTCGAGATGACCGGCACCGGCCTCGTCGGCGTGCCAGAGCCGTCGGAGCTCTTCGGGCGCAGTGTCGAGGGCGAGATCGGAGCCGCGGTCGGGTGCGTGCTCGAAGGCTCGCGGCCGCTGCTGCTCGAGATCCAGGCGCTCGTGGCGCCGACCGACCTCGCTATGCCGCGGCGCGTCGGCACCGGCGTCGACCCGAAGCGCCTCGCGATGATCGTCGCCGTGCTCTCGCGGCACGCCCGGATCGCCCTCGGGCAGGCCGACGTCTTCGTCAACGTCGCCGGCGGCGTGCGCATTGACGAGCCCGGCGCAGACCTCGCGATCGCGCTCGCGATCGTCTCCGCAGCCAAGGGCGCGCCGGTGCAGCCGAAAACCGCCGCCTTCGGCGAGATCGGGCTCACGGGCCGCCTGCGCCCCGCGACGCAGTCGGAGCGTCGCCTGGAGGAGTGCGCGAAGCTCGGCCTCGATTCGGCGCTGGTCCCGGCAGGGACGCCTGCACGTGGCAAAATGCGCGTACTCCAGGCGGAGACGCTGAAGCAGGCAGCCAAGGCGGGGATCGATGCAGAGCGAGCCGAGTCAGGATAGGACCGACCCGCGGATCCCACCGCCGCTCGGGATCGTCCGGCAGCCTACGCAGCACGACCCGCGCCTCGACCCGAAGATCCTCGCCGCCGTCGGGCGGATCGCGCCGGGAACGGAGCTCCGCGCGGCGATCGACGACATCATCCGCTCGAGCGAGGGCGCGCTGATCGTGATCGGCGAGCCGTCCGAGCTGGCGTTCCTGTTCAGCGGCGGGATCAAGCTCGACGTCCCGTTCACGCCGCAGCTGCTCTACGAGCTGGCGAAGATGGACGGCGCGATCATCGTCAACTCCGGCTGCACGAAGCTCTCGTACGCGAACGTCCAGCTGATGCCCGACCCGACGATCCCGTCGAACGAGACGGGCACGCGGCACCGCACGGCGGAACGCGTCGCCAAGCAGACCGAGGCGCTCGTGATCTCGATCTCGCAGCAGCGCGAGACGGTGACGGTCTTCGTCGGACAGAGCCGCTACTCGCTGGAGTCGATCGCCGACGTGCTCGCGAAGACGAACCAGGCGCTCGCGACGCTCGAGACCTACCGCGCCCGGCTCGAGCAGGTGCTGACGCGGCTGACGGCGCTCGAGTTCCAGAACGCGGTCATGCTGGACGACGTGCTCGTGACACTCCAGCGCGCCGAGCTGACGACGCGGATGGCCGAGGAGATCGAGCGCGCCTGCGTCGAGCTCGGCGAGGAGGGGCGGCTGATCCGGATGCAGCTCGAGGAGCTCGTCGCCGACGTGCCCGACGAGAAGGCGGCGCTCGTCTACGACTACCACGCCGAGGGCGGCCCCGAGCGGACGACGGAAGGGCTCGAGGCGCTGGCCGCGCTGCCGTACGACCAGCTGCTCGAGTTCGAGCTGCTCGCGGTGCTGGGTTACCCGGCGACGGTGAACCCGCTCGACCACTCGATCGCGCCGCGCGGCTACCGGGTGCTCTCGCACATCCCGCGCCTGCCCGACGGCGTCGTGCGGCGGGTCGTCTCCAACCTCGAGGGGCTGGAGGGCATCGTCCGCGCCTCGCAGCGCGAGCTGGAGGCGGTCGAAGGAGTCGGCACCGTCCGCGCGCGGGAGATCCGCGAGGGCCTGCGCCGGCTGCAGGAGCACAACCTGATGGACCGGTACCTGCAGCTGTAACGAGGCTCGGTCGTTGCGACCCGGCGAGCTATTCGAAGTGCCGGTGGTCGGCGCGCCGCTCGCGGGCGGTCCGTCGACGCCGGAGCTCGCGGCCGCGGTCTCCGAGGCCCGCGGCCTCGGCTTCCTGGCCGCCGGCTACCGACCGGTCGAGGAGCTCGAGCTGGAGCTCGGCCGCGTCCGCGCGCTGACGAGCCGGCCGTTGGGGGTCAACCTCTTCTACCCGGCGCGCGAGCAGGTCGACGAGGCGGCCATCGCGGCGTACGCCCGGCGCCTGCGTTCCGAAGCCGACCGCTACGGCGTCGAGCCCGGGGCGCCGCGTTGGAGCGACGACGGCTGGGCGGCGAAGCTGGAGCTCGTCTCGCGCGAGCGGCCGGCGGTCGTCTCGTTCACGTTCGGCTGCCCGGAGCGCGAGGTGGTGGAGTCGCTGCGGCAAGGCGGGAGCTCGGTCTGGTGCACCGTCACGTCCGCAGTCGAGGCCGAGCAGGCAACGACAGCCGCGGTCGACGCGCTCGTCGTCCAGGGCAGCGAGGCCGGCGGCCACCAGGGCTCGTTCCGCGACGGCGACGAGGAGCCGCTGTCCGTCCTCGCCCTTCTGCAGCGGGTCGCGCGCGTCACCGACCGCCCGCTCGTCGCCGCCGGCGGCATCGCGACCGGGCGCGGCATCGCGGCGGCGGTCGCAGCCGGAGCCTCGGCGGCGCAGCTCGGGACAGCGTTCCTCCTGGCGCCCGAGGCCGACACGTCGGAGCCGTACCGCGCCGCGCTTCGCACGGACCGGCCGACCCGGCTGACGCGCGCGTTCACCGGCCGTCGCGCCCGCGGGATCGTGAACCGCTTCATGCGCGAGCACGAGCGCGAGGCGGCGCGCGGCTACCCCGAGGTCCACTACGTGACCGCGCCGATCCGCGCCGCCGCACGGGCCGCGGGCGACGCCGAGGCGATCAACCTCTGGGCCGGCCAGGCCTACCCGCTCGCGCGGGAGGAGCCGGCGGGCACGATCGTCGAGCGGCTCGCGGCCGAGCTGGAAACGGCAGCGGGAACGAGGCACTGAGCCAAAAACCCCTGCAAGCAGGAGGTTCCGATCCAAAAAGTGGCCGTTTCCAGCGATTTTCGCTATACTGGCCCAGGCCGCCGGCGGAGGAAGTTCACCGCCGGCGTCGTCACGGAACAGCCACTACAACAGGGGAGGCTCGGCGTTGTACAAGGTCGGCGACAAGGTGGTGTACCCACACCACGGGGCAGGTACGGTCGTCAAGAAGGAGACTCGCGAGGTGCTGGGAGAGAAGCGCGAGTACCTGACGATCAAGATCCTCCACAACGACATGACGGTGAACGTCCCAGCCGACAACGCCGACCGGGTCGGGCTGCGGAAGGTCATCGACGAGCAGATGGTCTCGAAGGTGCTGAAGGCGCTTACCGGCGGCGGCACGCAGATGCCGAAGAACTGGAACCGGCGCTTCAAGCACAACCGCGACAAGATGAAGACCGGCGACATCTTCGAGCTCGCCGAGGTGGTGCGGAACCTCTCGCTCCGCGACCACGAGAAGGGGCTGTCGACGGGCGAGAAGCAGATGTTCGTGAAGGCGAAGAAGATCCTCGCCTCCGAGCTGATGTACGCCAAGGACATGGACGAGGACGAGGCGGCCGACTGGCTCGACGGCGTCCTCGCGCGCGGCGGCAAGAAGAAGCCGGCCGCGAAGGTCGCCGCCACCGCGTAAGTTCCATTTCGTGTCGGTCTGGGCCGTTCTGGCTGCGGCAGGTCGCGGCGAGCGGCTCGGCTCCGACCGTCCGAAGGCCTTTGCCCGCCTCGGCGGGCGGCCGCTGCTGGCCGAGGCGCTCGAGCGCCTCGAGGGCTCGGACTGGATCGATCGGATCGTGATCGCAGCTCCTCCGGACTGGGAGGAGCCGTCGATCCTCGTCGCCGAGGAGATCGCGGCGACGAAGGTGAGCTCGGCCGTGCGCGGCGGCGAGTCGCGCTCGGAGTCGGTGCGGCTCGCGCTCGCCGAGGTTCCGGAGGACGCGGCCGTGGTGCTCGTGCACGACGCCGCCCGCCCGCTGCTGCCGGAGGACGTGATCGAGCGCGTGCTCGCGCCGCTCTCCGAAGGCTGGGACGGCGTCGTGCCGGCAATGCGGGTCTCGGACACGGTCAAGCGCGTCGAGGGCGACCAGGTCGTCGAGACGCTTCGCCGCGGCGCGCTCGTGGCCGTGCAGACGCCGCAGGCCTTCGTCGCGGACACGCTGCGCCGAGCGGTTGCGGGCGACGTGGCCGAGGCGACCGACTGCGCGTCGCTCGTCGAGGCCGGCGGCGGCCGCGTCAAGTGGGTCGACGGCGACCCGCGGCTGCTGAAGGTGACCGACGCCGCCGACCTCGCGCTCGTCGAGAGCTGGCTCGGAGAGGAATGAGCGCGGACCACGTGGTCCTGCTCGTCGTCGGCACGGGCTTCGCGGTCGTCGGCATCGCCTGGGTGGTGCGCGTCGCGCGCAAGCTGCGCCGGCGTCGAGAGGCGCCGCGCGTGCTCTGGCTGCTCGTCGTCGAGCGGGGCGCCGCCTGGATCGTCGTCGGGCTTGCCTTCGCCTTCGGCGCCTTCGGCTCCGCGGCCGGGCGCTGGCTCTTCCTCGGCGGCTGCGCGCTCGTGATCGTCGAAGGGATCGTCTGGCGGGCGCTGCTGCCGCGGCTCGCGGCCGGGCTCGACCTCGACGACCTGCGGTGATCGTCGACTACCACATGCACCTCCGCGACCCGGACGAGCGGATCGCGCACACCGCGGACGCGGTCGAACCGTTCGTCGAGACGGCGGCCGCGCGCGGCGTCGACGAGATCGGCTTCACCGAGCACGTCTACTACTTCCGGCAGACGCGGGCGCTCTGGGAGCTGCCGTACCAGACCGAGCGCTGCGTTTACGACCTCGACGCCTACGTTGACGCCGTTATCGAGGCGAAGCGGCGCGGGTTGCCGGTCAAGCTCGGGCTCGAGGTCGACTACGTCGGCCGGCGGCAGGACGAGCTCGCGTCTATCCTCGAGCCGTACCCGTGGGACTACCTGCTCGGGTCGGTGCACTGGCTCGACGGCCTCGCCGCCGACTCGTCGCCGGACGCAGGCGTGTGGGCGGAGTGGCCGGTGGAGGAGGTCTGGCGCCGGTACTTCGAGGCGCTGGCGGAGCTTGCGGCGAGCCGGCACGTCGACGTCCTGGCACACCCGGACCTGCCGAAGATCTTCGGTCGCCGGCCGGAGCGGATCGAGTATCCAAAGCTCGACGGCGTCGCCTTGGAGATCTCGACGAACGGGCGCTACAAGCCGGTCGGCGAGCTCTATCCGGACCTCGAGCTCCTGCAGGCCGCTGCGCTGCCGATCACGCTCGCCTCCGACGCGCACGTCCCGGAGAACGTCGGCCGCGACTTCGACCTCGCGCTGGAGCTGGCGCGTGCGGCAGGCTACGAGACGGTGAGCGTCTTCGACCAGCGCCGCGCGCGGCAGGAGCCGCTGGGATGAGAGTCGGGATCGGCGTCGACGCGCATGCGCTCGTCGAGGGCGTCCCGCTAGTGCTCGGCGGCGTCGAGCTCGAGTCGGCGCGCGGCCTGGCGGGCCACTCCGACGGCGACGTGATCGCGCACGCGCTGATCGACGCCGTGCTCGGCGCGGCGGGCCGCGGCGACATTGGCTCGCTCTTTCCCTCCGGCGCGGCGGAGTGGGAGGGCGCCTCGTCGCTCGACCTGCTCGCACGCGCGTACGCGCAGGTGCGCAAGGCGGGCTTCGAGCTCGAGAACGCCGACTGCGTGCTGGTCGGGGAGGAGCCGCGAATCGCGCCGGTTCGAGAGGCGATGCGCGAGCGTCTGGCGGACGCGATGGGCGTCGAGCCCTCTCGCGTGAACGTGCGCGCGACGACGACCGACCGCCTCGGCTTCACGGGCCGCGGGGAGGGCCTGGCCGCGCTGGCGGTCGCGCTGCTGACGTGAAGATCGTCCAGGTCAGCCCCGAGCTCCGCGCGAGTGAGTCGTTCGGGCAGCTGCGCCGCGGCTGGCCCGAGATCGTCTTCCACGACGAGATCTCGAACGCGAACTGGGGCCGGCTCTACGAGGAGCGGCCGGAGTTCCAGTTCGCGCTCGTCGACGGCGAGCGCGTGCTGGCGGAGGGAAACTCCGCGCCCGTTGCGGGCATGCCGGCGACCTGGCGCGAGGCGCTGCGCGACGGCTTCGACCGGCCCGAGCCCGACCGGCTCTGCGCGCTCGCGATCCTGATCGACCCCGACGCGCAGGGCCGCGGCCTCTCGCGGCTGATGCTCGAGCACATGCGCGGGCTCGCAGCCGTCCGCGGCTGGAACCTCGTCGCGCCGGTGCGCCCGACGCTGAAGCACCGGTATCCGCTGACCCTGATCGAGCGCTACGTAGAGTGGCGGCGGGAGGACGGGCAGCTCTTCGACCCGTGGCTGCGCTCGCACGAGCGGCTCGGCGCGGAGCTCGTCGGGATCGCGCCCGGCTCGCTCGTCTCGGAGGGGACGGTGGAGCAGTTCGAGGCGTGGTGCGGGCTCGCCTTCCCCGAGAGCGGCAGCTACGTCGTGGACGGTGCGCTCGTCCCGGTCGAGATCGACCGCGAGGCAGATCGCGGCGTCTACAGCGAGCCGAACGTCTGGATGCGCCACCCGGCCTGAGAACCGAAGCGCCCGGCCGTCCGTACCCCAGGACGCAAACCCTGTGAGAGGAGGGTCATGAGCTTCACGAAGAAGTCGTTCCTCGCCGCGGTGTTCCTCGCGGCGGTCGTGTTCGTCGCCGCTGCGGCGGCCGACCACGGCGGAGACGGCGGCCGAGGGGAGCACCACGGCCACCACGCGTTTCTGCACCAGCGGCTCGTCGGCAGCATCCTCAGCGACCCGCCGATCCACGGCGTCGTCCGCGGCGGCCTGCCGTGGCAGGGCGGCGGCGAGGCGAGCCTCGACCACAAGGGCCGCTTCGACGCGCGCATCCGCGGCCTCGTCATCCCGAGCATGGGCAACCCCGGCCCGGTGACGACGATCACGATCTCGCTCTACTGCGCGCCCGACTCGAGCACGACGGCGGCGTTCACCACCGACCCGGTGCCGCTCTCGGCTCAGGGCAACGCACGCGTCCACCAGCGCGTGACGGTGCCGGCGCGCTGCCTCGCGCCGGTGCTCCTGGTGCACCCGAACGGCGGCGCCGGCGCGTACATCGCGGCGACCGGCTTCACGAGCTAACCGGAGGGGAGACTGACGAGCTCGTCCTCGACCAGGACGAGCTCGTCGCGCTCGAGCGAGCGCACGGCGTCGGCATCCAGCGAGGCGAGCGGGCGTGGGCTCTCGGCCACCAGCCGCAGGATCCGCGCCCGCCGCTGCCTGAAGGAGCCTTCGAAGCGGCTCTGCTTGCGCAGCGCCTCGTACCGCCGGCCGCGCGACGGGCAGCTGGCCGCGAGCGGGCACGCGCCGCAGCGCGGCACGCGGGCGATGCAGATCGTCGCGCCGAGGTCCATGAGCGCCTGCGCACAGGTGTGGTCGAACGGCTCGCCGCTTCGCTCCTGCACGCGCCGGACGTTTACGTCCACTGGCAGCACCTCGCGGCCGAAGGCGAAGCACGCGACGGCGGCCGCCGTGTAGGGCCCGACGCCCGGCAGCTCCGTCAGCTCGTCCGGCCACCCGTGCTCGGCGGCGACGCGGGCCGCGCGCTGCAGGTTGACCGCGCGGCGGTTGTAGCCGAGCCCTTGCCACTCGCGGATCACTTCCGCTGCCGGCGCCGCCGCAAGCGCTCCGGCCGTCGGCCAGCGCTCGAGCCAGGCGAGCCAGCGCGGCACGACCCGCGCCGCCTGCGTCTGCTGCAGCATCACCTCGGAGACGAGAATCGCGTACGGGTCGCGCGTCTTCCGCCACGGTAGCTCGCGTCCGTGCGCCGCGTACCAGGCGAGCAGCTGCTCCCGCACCGGCCGAGCTTAGCCGTCGACCAGGAAGCCGTTCAGCGGGCCGAGCGCCCCTTTCGTCCTGCGGGAGATGTTCGGGAGCAGCCGCAGCTTCTGCGTGCCGTGCCCGTAGCGCTTCGCCCGCTCGTGCTGTTCCTCCGCGAGCGGGCGCCAGCGCTCGTCGACGACCTGCGCGGGGTCTCCCTCGAGCTCGGCGGGATCGCACTCGAGATGCTCCGCCCACAGCCGCAGCCTCGTCTCGCGCGCCAGCCGCGGGTCGTGGGTGACGACGTTCATCTCGCTGTCGTTGAAGAACGAGTGCTCGTTCAGGTTGGCCGAGCCGATCGTCAGCCAGCGGTCGTCGACGATCCCGATCTTCGCGTGAACGTAGACCGGCTGCCCGCCCGGCCCCGGCTGCCAGAGCGTGCACGCGAGGAAGCGGCCCGCACCTGCGTCCGCGTCGATCAGCACTCCGAGCTGGCCGCGCGTGTCTTCCTGGCCGTTCTTCGCGCGAGCGGGCAGCAGGACGACCAGCCGGAAGTCGTCGTGCGGCGGGTTGCGCAGCTTCTCCGCGAGCACCGAGACGAGCTCCGGCGACCAGAGGAACTGGCTCTCCAGGTAGATCAGCCGCTCGGCCGAACGCACCGCACGTAGGTAGCTCTCGAGGATCGTGAAGTCGCCGTGCGGCAGCCGGTCGTAGACGTTGTTCGGCACGGTGCGCACGACCTGCAGCTCGACGTCGCCGCGCTCGCCGGGGTCGGCGCCGGGCAGCTCGTCGCCGGTCACCTCGGCCCAGCGCATCGCGAAGTGCGCCGCCACGTCTGCGACCGCGGGCCCCTCGAGCCGCGAGGCGGCGTCGTGCCAGCCGAGCTCCCCTTTGGGGGGATGCGCCGAGTCGTCGCGGCGGTCGCCGCCGAGCAGGCTCAGGTCGATCCCGCCGACGAACGCGACCTCGCCGTCGACGATTGCGAGCTTCTCGTGGTGGCAGTGCATCGGCCGCTCGCGCGCGTCGAGCTCGTGCCGGATGCGCGTGCCGCGCGAGAGCCGGTCGCGACCCTCGCGCACCTCGCCGCGGTCCGGGTGGAAAAGCGGCAGCGGCGCGCCGGCCCACTGGAGCACGCGCACGTCGACGCGTTCCGCCGTCTCCGCGAGCAGCTCCCGCAGCGTCGTCCCCTCGAGCTCGAGCTCGGGCGTGAAGTGCCAGCCGGCGAGATGGACGTACGAGCGCGCGCCGCGGATCGCCTCGACGAGCGTCGGGAACGCGGACGAGCCGTCGACGTGCAGGTCGATCCGGTTGCCTGCGCGAGGCGGAGGAGGGCCGGCCGCCCAGCCGCCCGCAGGCGCGTCGAGCACGTCGAGCCGGCCAACGCGGCGCAGCCGGCGACGATGATGCGAGACCACGACGCGTTCGAGCCGGTCGCCGAGCGCTTGGTCAATCCGCTCGAGGTCCACGATCGAATCCATACCCGCTCGGTACGCTCCGCGCACCGTGTGCTTCGACCTCGACTCGGCGCCGCCGATTCCCGTCGTCTCCGGCGCCGCCGTCTCGCACGACGACCTCGTGCTGGACGCGTCAGACGGGAACCGCTTCGCCGCGTTCCTCGCGAGGCCCGAGGAACCGGCCGAGCAGGGCGTCGTGATCCTGCCGGACGTGCGCGGGCTCTACCGCTTCTACGAGGAGCTCGCCCTGCGCTTCGCCGAGCGCGGCTATGCGGCGCTGGTTTTCGACTACTTCGGCCGGACTGCCGGAGCGCAGAAGCGCGGCGAGGAGTTCGACTGCTGGCCGCACGTCGACGCCGTGACGCCCGAGCAGATCCAGCTCGACGTGCGCGCGGCCGTCGAGCGCCTCCGGTCGCTCGGCGTCCGCAGCGTCTTCACGGTCGGTTTCTGCATGGGCGGCCGCCAGTCCTGGCTCGCCGCAGCGCACGGGCACGGGCTCGCCGGCGCCGTCGGCTTCTACGGCCGCCCGGGCCTCTCGAAGGACGGTCGACCGGGGCCCGAGCAGCTCGCCGCGGAGATGGAGGCACCGATTCTCGCGCTTCAGGGCGGAGCCGACCGGAACATCACCGCCGAGCAGAACGAGGCGTTCGAGCAGGCGCTCTCGGACGCGGGCGTCGAGCACGAGCTCGTCGTCTACGGGGGCGCGCCACACAGCTTCTTCGACCGCAAGCAGGAGGAGTTCGCGGCTGCCTCCGACGACGCCTGGCAGCGGACGCTCGACTTCCTCGCGCGTCACGCATGATCCGCGCAGCGAGGCCCGACGAGGCGGCGACGCTCGCCGCGATCCAGCGCGACGCCTCGCTCGCGGCGCTAGCGCACATCTTTCCGCCCGACCGCTACCCGTACCCGATGGCCGAGGTGACCGAGCGTTGGCAGGAGGCGCTGGCGGACGCGACGGTCTCGGTGTTCGTGGCCGACGAGGGCGGCACGGCGGCGGGCGTTGCCGGTGCGCGCGCGGAGTGGCTCGACGGGCTCTACGTCGTGCCCGAGTGGTGGAGCCGCGGGGTCGGGCGCGCGCTCCACGACCACGTGCTCGAGCAGCTCCGCGCCGTCGGCTCCGAGGAGTGCCACCTATGGGTGCTGGAGCACAACGGCCGCGCGCGGCGCTTCTACGAGCGGCTCGGCTGGCACGCTGACGGGACGAGCCGCGTCGTCCCATTTCCGCCGAACCCGATCGACCTCGGCTACTCGATCGAGCTCTAGACCGAGTACGGGTTCGGGAGCGCCGTCCAGAGCACGACGGCCTCCTCGCTCTCGGACGGGTTGCGCCACGTGTGCGGGTCGCGCGGGGAGTACGTGAGCGTGTCGCCCTCCTCGAGCTCGTGCACCTCGTCGCGCACCCGTAGCTCGAGCGACCCGCGCAGCACGTAGACGAGCTCGACGTCGGCCGGCAGCGTGTAGAGCTCCTCGCCGGCGCTGCCGCCGGGCGGGATGTGCGACTCGGTGACGTGGAAGCGCGGCTCGTTGCCGGAGCTGAGCAGGAGGTGCTCGGCGTTGCCCACTGCCAGCGAGCGGCGGGCCTGCTCCTCGCGGCGGATCAGCCTCCCGCCGGGCACGTCGTCGATCAGGTCGCCCACACGTAGACCGAGCGTGGCGCAGATGCGGTAGAGCGACGAGAGCGAGGCGGAGGTCAGGTCGCGCTCCAGCTGGCTGATGAAGCCGGTGGTCAGGCCAGTCCGACCGGCGACCTCCGCCATCGTCAGCCCGCGCTCGAGCCGCCGCGCGCGTAACCGGGCGCCGATCCTGAGCTCACCTGCGTCGAGCGCCGTCACGGTTTAAGTCTAGGCACAATGGTTTTAGTGGTGCTAAAGTACCCCCACGTGCGACGGAGCCTGCTGGTCATTCTCGCTGCGGCAGTTGCCGTCGGCCGGCGGGGCGAGCGGCCGGGCCCGCACCGCGTCGTCCACCGCAGGAGACGACGTGCGCCTGGAGCTGCAGCGGATCCGCGCCGTTCACCCCGACCCGTTCCACGCCACGCCCGAGGCCGCGTTCCAGCTCGCGGCCGACGACCTCGCGGCGCGTGCGCCTGCGCTCTCGCCCGACCAGCTGCTCGTGGAGCTGATGCGCTTCACGAACCTGCTCGGCGAGCGCGACGGCCACTCGGGCATCTTCCCGCTCGACTCGGCCAACCCGCGCGTGCTGCACCTCTTCCCGCTCTACCTCTACGACTTCAGCGACGGGCTGTTCGTCGTCGCCGCACCGGGCCGCCCGGCGCTCGTCGGCTCGAAGCTGCTCGCGATCGACGGCATCGACGTGGCGACGCTGAAGCAGCGGGTGTGGCCGCTCGTGCCGCGCGACAACGACTCGACTCGCGAGGACCGGTTCATGAGCTTCATGCTGACCGCCGAGGTGCTGCACGGCCTTGGGCTGCGCGCCGGCACCGGACCGGCGGCGTTCACGGTGCAGAAGCCGGGCTCGGCGACGCGGTTGGTGACGCTCGCGCCCGTGTCGGCCGCCGCGTACCTGCGGCTGCTGCACCCGCTCTTCCCGTCGTTCGTCTACGCGCTGCCGAAGCGGCCGAAGCCGCTCTACCTGCGCCGGCGCGGCGCCGAGCACTACGTGACGACGATCGACCGCGGCCGCGTCGTCTTCGTCGGCTACAACCTGACGCTCGGCTCGACCGAGACCGAGGCGCGCCAGGTGCTTCGGCTCGCCAAGAAGCGGAAGGTGCGGCGCGTCGTCGTCGACGTCCGCCTCAACCCCGGCGGCGACAACCACACCTACGCCGCGCTGCTGCAGGCGCTGCGCTCGCGCTTCGTCAACCGGCCGGGACGGCTCGTGGTGCTGATCTCGCGCAGCACGTTCTCGGCCGCGCAGAACTTCATCACCGACCTCGAGCGCCGCACGAAGGCGGTCTTCGTCGGCGAGGACTCCGGCGGCAGCCCGAATCTCTACGGCGACGTCGCCGCGGTTCAACTGCCGAGCGCGGGCGTGAGCGTGAACATCGCGACGCAGTACTGGCAGAAGAGCACCGGCGACGACCCGCGCGTGACGATCGCGCCCGACGTCGCGGTGCCGCTGAGCTCGCGGGCGTTCTTCCGCGGCGGCGACCCGGTGCTCGCCGCGGCGCTGGCCTACCGCGCGCGCTAGGCCGCGGCCGCTGCCGGTCGCACGGCGGTACGCGGCAGCAGGACCCGGGCGAGGCCGAGCCAGATGATCGGGCCCGCGGAGAGCGCGGCGAGGATGGGGCCGCCCAGGCCCTTGAGGTCGGTGCCGACGGCGAGCGCGTGGCCGAGGAAGAGCGCGAACGCCGCGAAGCTCGCGTAGTGCAGGAGCCGCCACCAGCGGTGGCCGACCCACTTCTTCGCGCGGAACGAGAGCGCCAGCGCGAGCGCGAGCCAGCCGCCGGTCACGCCTGCCGCGACGCCGACCGGCTTCCAGGGCGCCGCGAGCGGCACGAGCACCGCGGGCAGGCCGAAGTGGAGCAAGGGGTCGGCGAGCACCGCCGCCATGTGCAGGCCGACCATCGAGAGCGCCGTCCAGACCAGCGTCCGGTGCCAGCCGAAGAGCGCCTTCTGGCGGCGCGGGCCGAGCAGACGCGTGCTCATCGCGAGCCCCAGCCACATCGACAGGGTCAGCAGGCCGAACGCGACGAGGCCCGACGCGCGCGCGACCAGCCAGGCGAGCGGGACGCCGTGCGCGATCATCAGCCGCCTGCCAGCGGCGCCGAGGTGTGGGTGGTCGTGTGCGTGGCGACGGCGCCCGGCAGCACGACCGCGTGACCCTTCTTGCCCTTGATGATGACGACCGTCGCCCCACCCGAGGGCGGCTGCACGGGCGGGTGCGACCAGGCCAGCACGGCCACGATCGCAAGCAGCGCCCAGACGGAGGCGACGGCGGCCCAGACTCTGCGCATCAGTCCGACTTCTCCTTGGGAGGGGCAGGCGCCGGCGCCGAAGGCTGCACGAGGTGCACGACCGGCGCGTGCCGTGGTATGGGCGCCGCGTGCCGCAGGCCGGTCACGGCGGCGCCCCCGGTGATGACGGTCAGCGCGAGCGCGGCGGCGAGGGCGAAGGCCTGGCGCCGGCTCGGGGGATCGGGGCTGCTGTTCATCTCGGCCCTCGTTCTACCGCGCGCGTGGTTACGGGCGGGCAGCGGCGCGTCAGCGGGAGGTTCGGACTTGGGAAAGGCTCGGCAAAGCGGCCGTGTGCGAGTTCGGCCACGAGCGGGCGAACGACAGCGCCGACGCGAAAGAGCTCGTGCCCGAGCTGAAGGCGGTCGACGGCGACCTGCGCGCGCTGCGGCCGCACTGACGCGACGCGCACAAGGGTCGGAGCTCTGGACGGTGCGCGCGGCGCTCCCCGCGAGGAGCTCGTGCGGTGAGAGGAATTGCCGGCAACCGTCGCTACCGAG
>Ga0207702_10000951_pt1 | contig 29766 bp, 14 predicted proteins | sample KBSCornC62_FD_184302 | JGI IMG/M metagenome (GOLD analysis project Ga0207702, IMG submission 184302) | Corn rhizosphere microbial communities from Kellogg Biological Station, Michigan, USA - KBS Corn C6-2 (SPAdes) (version 2) | ecosystem: Host-associated > Plants > Roots > Rhizosphere > Soil ... | reverse complement strand
CGTGATTATCGCCTGCTCTGTGTTGGCCAAGGTCCATGGCGTGAGCAACTGCTTCAAACCCGCCAGGTGGTGGGCGAAAATTTGGTTCATTGGCTTCCGCATCTCGGCGATTCACGATCGCTGGGAACGCTGTACCGTTCTGCTGATTTAGAAGTCCATCCGAGCATCAACGAAACCTTCGGTCTCGTCCCGCTCGAAGCCCAGGCCTGCGGACTGGCGGTCTGCGGGATTCGTGGCAGTTGCCTCGATGAAAACATCATGGCCGGCCTCGATCTTTGGGCTGCAAAGAATACCGGGAGCGATTTGGCCGAGGCGGTTGAACGTTTTGCCATCGCAGATCGCAAAGCGATCGGCGCTCGCGCGTCTGTTCAAGTGCGCGCCCGTTACGCCTGGCCCGTCGTGCTGCGTGAGCTTTGGACGTGTTATGAGGAACTCGTCCGCCGAAAACCGCGCCAAGGCGGAGCCCACGCGCCGCGGCGCGGGGCACACGACGCCGACCTAAAAGAACGCACCGTCAGCATCCGAAAATATCACGCCTCCGACCGCGCGGCGATTCGGCGGATTTGTTGCGAGACTGGATTTCTTGGGCGCCCGATCGACCCCGTTTTCGAGGATCGGGAACTCTTCGCCGATTTTCTCACTTCATATTATACCGATCAAGAGCCCCAGTCGCTTTTCGTCGTCGAAAGCGATGGGCAGGTGGCAGGGTATCTCAGCGGATGCCGTTATCCGTGGCGGCGCCAATGGCAACTCGCGACGCTTGTGCCGCGCGCCGTATTGCGCGTTTCTCGGATGTATTTGTTTCGGCACTACGGGCCATCGACTCGCCGCTACCTCGAGTGGTTCGTGTCTCGGGGACATTGGGAGACGCCTCCCCGCCCGCCCGGCACGCCGCATTTTCACGTCAACCTGCTCCCTCATGCGCGCGGGCTCGCGGGAACCAAAGCGCTGGTCGATGCGTTTCTCGACTACCTAAAAGCACAGGGTGACCGAGCCGTTTACGGACAAATGGTGGTCTATGAAGACCGCCGCGGCGACAGTCTTTTCAGCCGTTTCGGTTTCAACGTCCTCAATCGCCGCGAAATCACAAAATTTCGCGACCACTACGCGGGCCGTGTTTTCCTGTGCACGGCGTGGAAAGATCTTTCCACGCAAAGCCGGTTACAGGGCGCTCGTCTGGCATTTCTAAAAAAGCATAGCGCATGAATCTTATTGTCTCCCTTCACGACGTTCACCCTGGAAGTTTGGATGCAATTGCGCGGCAACGCGCCGATCTGCGCGGACTTGGCGTGCGCAAGTTGAGCTTGCTCGTCGTACCGCGCTGGCATGGGGAGGAATCGATTGAAGAGGGCTCTGACTTTGCGCGCACGATTTCGCAGTGGCAGGAAGAAGGCGATGAGGTCGTTCTGCATGGTTGGACCCACAGCTCGGTCGGCTTGCGCGAGAACGCTCAAGATTGGTTTTGGACGAAGCTCTACACCAGCGGCGAAGCAGAGTTTCGGTTGCTCACCCCCGAAGAGACACGCATTCGCCTGACCACGGGGCGTGAGCTGTTCGACAAATTGGGCTGGCCTTGCGTGGGTTTCATCGCACCCGCGTGGCTGCTCGCGCCGCACTCCATTTCGATTTTACGAGAACTCGGTTTTGCGTACACCGTCACGCGCAAAGAAATCATTCCCCTCGGCGATTCCGCTGTGCCCATGCGCGCAACGAGTCTGTGCTACAGCACGCGCAGCAGGTGGCGGCGCGCCGGGTCGCGAATTTGGAATCCGTCGTTGGCGAAAACGCTGCGGCATCAAAGCTTGATGCGCATCAGCCTTCATCCCGGCGACATTGCCTACCCGAGCATCTGGCGCCAGGTCCTGCGACTGACGAAAATGTCGATGAAACAAGGTCGACACGCCCAAAGCTACCGCGACTTGGTCGCACTGCATTCGGCCGGGCGCCCGCTGCTGAATCCGTTTATACAATAGAAGACGCAGGCGTGGCTTGCTCTGAGAAATCCTAACTTCGTAGCCGCCTTTGCAAGAAGGCGGGCCCTTGCGCATAGATACCCGTCGCCCGCGTTCAGACGAACACGGTTGGAGGTTCAGCCGCACAAAAAACTCAATTAGCCTTCGGCTTATCCAAGACTTTCAACTCCCCGTAATCGACCTTTCCATCCGGCACTTCTTTATGGACGATGCCGTGAGTATCTTGGCCAAAATATTTCGAAGCTTTGAGCGTCATCGCGCGCAATGACTGATTGAACGCATTGCCGTGATCACGAATGCTAAAACGTGTTTCCCAGAGGAGCTTTCTTTTCTTCTGCTTCCACAGCAGTTGAAAATCGTACGCCATCATCACCACAAAATATCTACGATCTTCAAGCTCCTCGACCAAGTCACGATGCAGATAGCTCAGCGGCCCGGTTTGAAATTCCGCGGTATTTTTCCAGGCTTCGTCGTAACCGAGCATGTCCGCATTTTGGGCGTTTAACTTGTCGCGCTGCCGGTTTTCCAGACCCTCCATGTTCGCGGCGTCCGCGAGATCATCGATCGCGTCTTTGATTCTCCTCGGGTCTTGCGACGATTTCGCATCCGCTAACTGACTCGAAGCATGCGATACGTTCTGGGCTTCGACTGAGTCCCCGCTGTTCGGCGGAACATCCGTTTTCCCCCAATAAACCATAATCAGCAGCTTCGTCGTTTTCGGATCGACCGAGGAAACATACTTTCGCTGAGCCAATGGTTCAGCGAGGACATGCGCGATATCCATGAACGGAATTTTATCGATCGACGGATCCGCCGCTGAGTTAGCCCACCGACCGCCCTTTCCGAAAGTATAGGACTCAGGCGCAAAGCTCCCGTCAGGACGTTTCTCACGTTTATAGTCAGGACTCGCGCGGGCCGAGACGGCGACGACTTCCGAATCCGGCGCCTTTGCGAAAATCGTGGAACTGAAACCCGATAACCCGACGCATAACGAGGACCAAAGACAGAAGGGCAAACTCGATGTTCTCATTGGGATAACTCCTGTCGCCAGTCTACGCGGCTTTAACTGCGGCGCGAGCGGTTTCCCTCAATCTTCACAGGCGGACCATGGCGCCGCGCTCTGACATACGGAAGCGCAGTCAGAGCTAGGCTAGAGTGACAAGACCGCCGGTCGAGGCGCGTCCGGCACAGGCCCGCACCTCTATAAAATATTTTTCAACTCAGCCGCGCTCGCCGTTGTCGCGACGACGTAGCTGTTATGCTCATCGGTCCACGCGGCAGCGCGCGCGCCGTCGTGCTCGAAGATTCGGGGCTTCGTCGACATCCCGCCCATGCGGTCCATCACATAAAGATGATAATAGCGGCCCGACCGGGCGAAGCAGATTTCCGCGACATTGCTTCCACTCACTTGCAGCGTGCGACACCCGTTTGACTCGAGCGCGGTCAGGTTGACCGGCATCGCGCCGTTCGAGAGATGAAACGACGCGTTTTCCAAGACGTTTTCCAACTGCGCAACGGCCTCACCGCGATTGCCGTGGTGGCCATGCAAAACGTCTTCGATCGCGACTTGCGCAACCTGATTGATCGCCGCGCGACGCCGCGCGAGGGAGTAGTTGAAGGCCAAACCAATCGCGACGATGAAGCATGCCGCCAATGCCATCTTGAACGACGCACTTCGCCACCACGATGGAGACGCGCTCACTTTCGCACCGACCAAAATCGATTCCCTGAGATCCGAAGGCACCGCTACGGCCTGCAATTTTCCCGCCACAGCCCGGTCGAGCGCCTGCTCTTTTTCCAACCAATGCGCCAGCGACGGATCATGCTTCGCCTGCGCGAGTGCTTCAGCGAATTTTGGATCCGCGGCATCCGCACCACTCGGCCGATACGCCCTCAAAATGAATTTTGCCTCGTCGTTATCCATGGCGCTCCTTCGTTTTAAATTCGGAAAAAGGGATGACGTTGCCCGTGGACGATTTCGCCGCGAGGCGGCTGCGCAACTGACTCTTCCCGCGCGAGAGCCGCGACATCACGGTACCGATCGGCACGTCGAGCGATTCGGCAATTTCCTGATACGATAAATCCTGCAAATAAAAGAGAGTCAGTGGTGCGCGAAAGACTTCGTCGACCTCCTGAAGCGCGGCCATCACGACGCTGGCGTCCATCGCTGAAACCGTGTCCACCTCCACCGCCGCCGGCTCGTCGCCTTGCGCCGTCGCAGCGTCGAGTGAGGTCACACGCTCGCCGCGCCGTCGTCCCCGCAAAAACTCCCGATAGAGCGTCGTGAATAGCCAGGATTTCACTTTCGCGAGATCGCGGAGCGCCTGACCCTTCGTCGCCCAAACATAAAATGTCTGCTGGGTCAGATCACACGCGTCCGGTTCGCTGCGAGTCAGACTCAGCGCAAAACGGTAGAGCGCGGTGTAGTGCGCATCGACCAATTGCGTGAAAGTCTCATTCGTCATTCCAGATGGGAGATTCAAGAACTCGGATTATTCCCTGATTTTTCGCCTCGCGTCGAGTCGCGACCCAGAAACCTTAGCGGAATGCTGCGTCTGCTTCTGCCGCCCAACTTGGCCACCGCTGCGCCACGCGATGCGATTTCGGTGAAAATCGAGCTCGCCCTCGACACCGCGCCTTCGCCCGAGCTGCTGCCGGGGCTGGCCGTACTGCAAAGCCTCTGCCGCACCCCGACCCCACCGCCTTTTGTGCAGCTCTCGCGAGTGCAGTTGAAACAACTGATCGAACCGCTCCAAGGCCGGCCGGTTTTCTTTTGGTTAAATCAACCGCATCAACCGATTTTGTGGATTGGACCCGTGTTGCGCGGGGTGAGCGAGCATCTGGCGGTTGCAGAGAAAAAACCGGAACCGAGTTTGGCCGTCACTGCCGCCAGGACCGAGGTCGGGACAAAAGAGCGCTCGGAGACATCGCCGCGCAAATCCCCGTCTTCGAACGAGGATGGTGCACGCTCTCGCCTCGTAATCGATGGATCCGAGCATTTTCTGGCTGTCTCGCTTCCGTCCCGCGAGCACATCGCCTACAACGCCATCCTCGACCTTTTGAAGGCAAACGGCTTTGCGCTCGACCCGAGCACCCGCAAATGGTGGCTGCGGGATCGGCATAAGACTTTGAACTTTCTCGCGCGTCACCAGCGCGCGCTCGAAGAAGAATTCTACGCCGAGTTCACGCCGAATTTCGAAAAAAATACCGCGCGCCTCCATCTCGCCGAAGTGGCCTGCGATGCGGTCGAAAATGGTGAAGGTTTCAACGTCACGCTCGCGCTTCGCGCCGGCCGCGTATCCGAAGACCAGATACTTTCGGCCGCCGCGGCCAATCGCGGCTACGTTGAAGACGCCCAGGGCGGTATTTTTCTCCTCGACCCACAAAAGCTACAGGAACTCGCGCAGGCCCAGCGCGCGCTCGCGGGGGATCGGGGCGGAGGTCTAGCGACGCGACGAACGCATCGCATCTCGTCCGCGCGCTTGGCCGAAGCCGAAGGTATCTTGGAAGCGATCGCGCCGCACTTTCAGCCCCCGGCCGCGTGGCGCGCGCGGAGCGAGGCGCTGCGGCATCTCGACAAACTCGCGCCTGCGCCTTTGCCCCCGGAACTCGATGCCTTGCTCCGCCCGTATCAACGCATCGGCGCCGCCTGGCTCTGGCATCTTTATCGTCACAACCTTGGCGGCATTCTCGCCGACGAAATGGGTCTGGGCAAAACGCTTCAGGCGATCGCTCTGCTGTGCGCGCTGAACGCGTCGGCGTCTTCCGATCGGTTCAACCGTAGTGCCGAACCCACTACGCCCTTGCCCACCTTGGTTGTCTGTCCTGCTTCGTTGGTGGAAAACTGGCGCCGCGAGTCCGCGCGTTTTGCGCCCCAGCTCCGCGTTTTCGTTCACCACGGCAACGTTCGCCTAATGGGCGCGGCTCAGGCCAAAGGCTATCACCTCATCATCACGTCATATGGCACCCTCGCGCGGGACCGAGAAACCTTTGAAGATCTCGATCTCGCCGTGCTCATCGCAGATGAAGCGCAGCACTTGAAAAATCGCCGCACCCAAAACGCGCAAGCGTTGCGCGTGCTGCGCGCACGAGGACGTTTCTTGCTCACCGGGACGCCTGTCGAAAATAGTCTCGACGATTTGCGATCGCTCTTCGAAGTGCTGATGCCCGGCTATATCGAAGCCGTGCCGGCCGGCACGCGCGGCGACGAGCGCAATTGGTTCGACGAGCGCCTTCGCGCCAAAACGGCGCCGTATATTTTGCGCCGAACCAAGCAGGCCGTTGCGCCCGAACTGCCGGCCAAAATCGAGCAGGTGCTCTATTGTGAACTTTCCCCCCGCCAGGCGGCGCTGTACCGCGACGTGCAGGAGCAGTCGGAACGCGCCTTGCTCGATCTTGAAGCCAGCGGTGCGTCCGAGAACTCACTTCGTCTCGCTACCCTCACCCAACTGCTCCGCCTGCGCCAAGTCTGTTGCGACCCGCGTTTGTTGCCCGGAGCAACCAACGATGCGCTCGCTGCTAACGCGATCGATTCCTCCAAGCTCGAAGCATTTCGCGAACTCCTTTCGGAGTCGGTCGACGATGGTCACCGCCTGCTCGTGTTCTCGCAATTTACCTCATTGTTGGCCTTGTTGCGAGCCGAGTTGGAAGCGCAGGAAATTCCTTTCTCTTATCTCGACGGCTCGATGAGCCCGAAAGCGCGGCAAGCCGAGGTCGATCGCTACAATCAAAGCGCAGACATTCCCGTTTTCCTGATTTCGCTCAAAGCCGGTGGCACCGGGCTGAATCTGACCGCAGCGGACACCGTGGTGCATTTCGATCCGTGGTGGAATCCGGCGGTCGAAGCCCAAGCGACGGACCGCGCGCATCGCATCGGCCAAACTCGGGTGGTGACGAGTTATAAACTGATCTGCTCCGGCACGGTGGAAGAAAAAGTCCTGCACCTCCAAACCGCAAAGCGCGACCTGCTCAAAGACGTGTTCGAAGCCAGCGACGCCGCCACCGCGAAGATCAATCTGGCGGATCTGAAGGCACTGATCCGTGATTGAGGCGTGGTTGGTCGCGTTGTTTTCAAACAACTAGGAATTCGAAATAGGAAGCTCAGTTGTATCGAAGGTAAGCCGCTCTCCTTAGAATGAGGAATCGTCACGGTTTGGACCCGCTCCCGTAGCTGCGCGTCTTGACGCGCGGATGGGACGTAATGCAAGCGACCGCGCGCGTATCCAGATTTCCGACGTGAAATCCGCGCGTTAAGACGCGCAGCTACAAGCCAACCGACCCGTGCTGCCGCCATTGCGATCTGCCCTTACTCGTAAGCCCCTCGCGGCCAGCGCCAACCGAATCATCCCTCGGCTTTTTTCGCCATTTTCGCGGGCAAGCCGGCGCGAGGTCGTAAATTCCCATTGACGCGCAAAAACCCCGGCCCTTTAACATCCGCCCTCCTAGTCATGGCAAGATAGCTCAGTTGGTAGAGCAGAGGACTGAAAATCCTTGTGTCCCCGGTTCGATTCCGGGTCTTGCCACCACTTGAAGAGCTCGAAATCCGCGGTTTTCGGGCCAAAAGTCAGGTGAAGCGGAAAAAAAGGTCTGCGCTCCATCTCGGCCTCAGAAACCGATTTTGCGGCACAAGTGACCACCTACATTTCGCCATCTAGGATCGAGCGCCCGCACGAAAACGGATCGTGCTCAACGTTCTAAAACAGAAGGGCTCACGCGCCACGGCTTCCGTTGCTGGTAACCGACCATTTCTGCCGCCAGCCCTGCCTTGTTCGATCGAAGGGCACGGGTAGGAAATCCAGTCAAGCCGCAGAGCTGTGGACCGATGCATCTAAAGACGTGCATACTCGGCCCAGGCGCAAAATCGTAACAAGGAACCGCCCGCTTTTTGGTTGGCTCTGCACGATCGCGCTTTTGATGATGTCGTTGGGAGCCATGGCCTTTGGCGACCCAGCCGCCCTTCCCCATCCCGAAAAGGAACTACCCACGCTGAAGGGACCGGATGAAGTTTGGGGTCTCCCCGAGGCGAGCAAGGGAGATACTTTCGCGATAGATTCCGAATTTTACGTTGAATACTATGACCCCGATTGGAATTTGCTCTGGATCCGACGCGACTCCGCCGAGGCTTACTATGTACCGGTAGGCCCAAAACATCTGCCCTTTCATTCCGGTCAACGGGTTCGAATCAAAGGCACTCTCGTTCCCAAAGTAGGCCTTTCCGGCGAAACCATCGCGGTTACTGTCGTAACGGACGACGAGAAGGTTTCATCTGAGGACGTCGGCGAGGACGTCGCGAAGCTCTCGCGACTTAAAGCTTCGCGAGTGCGGGTCAAAGCTTACGTCAACTCGGTGGTCGAAACCGATACGACGCACATTAGACTTTTACTGGCATCTCCGGAACAGGAGCTTTCAGCATACGTGCGACTGAATGCATCCGATGCCGTCCCCGCGTTCAGTGATGGCTTTGTGGAACTGGAAGGCGTGGTCAGCGTCACGGCTGATCCAAATGGGAAAGCGGCTCATACAGAAATCTGGGTTTCCGGACTTCAAAACATTCATTTCGTCGGCAGTCTCGATCAGGATCCCCGCTTCAATCTCCCTACCGTATCGATCGAATCACTACAACCCAAGCTGCAGGGTCAAGTGGTCCACATCCGCGGCACGGTCAACAGCGTCATGCCGAACCGCAGCGTGAGGTTGCGCGATGATTCGGGGCAGATCGATGTTTCGATCACTCAGACGATCAACCTTCAGTTAGGCCAGCTCGTCGATGCCATCGGTTACGCCGCGCAACACGGACCCGCCTGGAAGCTGGAGCGCGCTTTTGTGCGGCAGTCACAAAGCGGCAAGCCCGGGTCAATCGCTGCAACCAACCACGACCGCTCTTCGCGTCTGCGTCTATCCGATCAGGTCGTGTCTCTCGCCCCAGAAAAGGCGGCCCAAAACTACCCGGTCGTATTGACCGGCGTCGTCACCTGGTCGAACCCGAATTCGACATCCTTCTTTCTGTCGGACTCCAGCGGAGCCGTCCAATGCGCACTCACCGACACGCATATTGCCGCGCCGGAGATCGGCTCGCTCTACAAAGTCACAGGCATAACCGCAGAGGGCGACTATGCTCCCGTGGTGAGCGTCAACACCCTGGAACAGTTTGGCCCGGGCGGTTTACCCGAAGCACTTTCGACCACGATGGAACAAGCTCTCACCGGCGTGCTCGAGAATCGCTTGGTCTCTCTCGAGGGTTATGTGCGCGATTCACGTCACACCGGGCCGTGGATGTATTTGGAATTGCTGACCTCAGGCGGAAAATTCACTGCCGTCGTTCCGTGGGCACCTTCCATCGAGCGCCTGCGGGGCGCCGTTATCGGTGTCCGAGGTATTTGCACCGCCATCACCGATAATAATCGCCAGCTTACCGGAATAAAAATTTGGGCGAACAGCGCTGAGGATATCACGACGGAAGAAGCCGCGCCGACCGACCCTTTTTCCGTGCCACCCCGCACGGTCTCGAGTTTGCGACGTTTCAGCACCATTAAGCAGTTGAACCGAAGAGTCCATGTCCGCGGCACGGTCATTTGGAGGCACAAAGGGCGCGAGCTGGTGATCCAAGATGGCAACGCGACGTTGCGCATCTATTTAACTGGCAAATCCGAAATTGGCTTGGGCGAAAAGGTGGAAGCGGTGGGTTTGCCCGCTCGCGACGAGGCCAGCGTCTTTCTTCACGAAGGCATCCTTCGGCACGTTGGGCCCGGCGTCGTGACTCAACCCGTGCGGTTAAACGCCACCGCCGCCGTTCGGCCCGAACTAGACGGCCAGCTCGTCCAATCGACTGGAAAAATCATCGATATATTCGTTCGCGACGAAGAAGTGTGCCTGACGCTGCAAGCAGCGGATGGGTCCTTCGAAGCAATTCTGAACGGACGCGTCCCTCCCGAGTGGCGTGACTCGGTGGAGGTCGGCGCCGAAGTGAGTGCGCTTGGAGTCTACGATGTGCTGCCCAGTAAAGATCATCGTTCAAGCCACTTTGTCCTCGGCCTTCGAACGGGAGACGATGTGCGCGTTCTTCGAGCATCCCCGTGGTGGAATGCCAAACGCGGCCTTCGCCTCGCTGGGGCAACCGCCATCGCTTTTTTGCTCGGGCTCGCGTGGGCCGTGACGCTGCGCCGAAGGGTGCGGTCGCAGACGATTCAACTGCGCAAACAGTGGGAAGCGGAGATCCAGTTCAAACAGCGGCACAATGACATTTTAGAGAACGCCAGTGATTTCATCTACACGATCAATCAGGATGAACAGTTCACGTCCTTCAACGCCGCTGGAGAAAAATTGAGTGGGTACTCCCGCGCCGAAGCCCTGCAGCTTAAGTTGAAAGACTTGATCGTACTCGAGGCGTCAGCAAAGCAGGACCCCAACGACGAAGCCCAGCAAGGTCGGTTGATCACAAAAGATGGACGGTCCGTGTGGATCGAGGTCAGTTGCCGCGAAATTCGCGAAGGCGATCTGGTCACGGGCGGGCTCGGCATCGTGCGTGACATCAGCAAGCGCAAGCAAATCGAACAGGAACTCACCCGGGCGCGAGACGCAGCCGAAGCCACCGCCAAGTCAAAAGGCGCGTTTCTGGCCAACATGAGCCACGAAATTCGCACTCCGATGAATGGCGTGATCGGCATGTGTAACCTGCTTTTGGATACGCGACTGAATCCGGACCAAAAAGATTTTGCCGAGACGATCCGACATAGCGCGGAAGCATTGCTCACGGTGTTGAACGACATCTTGGATTTCTCGAAAATCGAAGCGGGCAAACTCCATTTCGAAATCATCGATTTCGAATTGCGCGACGTCGTCGAAGGCGCGCTCGACTTGCTCGCGCCCCGCGCCAGTTCGAAGAACTTGGAACTCTCCGTTTTTGCCGCCCCCGATCTGCCCACCCGTTTGAAGGGAGATCCCGGTCGCCTTCGTCAGGTGCTGCTCAACCTGGTCGGCAACGCAATCAAGTTCACGGAAATCGGTGAAGTTTCGATCAATGTCGCGGCGGTGACGTGCGAAGACAACGCGGTGACGCTTCGCTTTGAAGTGAAGGACACCGGCATCGGCCTCGCTCCCGAAGCACGATCGCGTCTCTTCGCGCCCTTCGCGCAAGCAGATGAATCGACCACGCGCCGTTTTGGAGGCACGGGCTTGGGCTTGGTCATCAGCAAGCAGATCGTGGAAATGATGGGCGGCGAAATCGGCGTGGAAAGCGAACCGGGCAAAGGCTCGACTTTCTGGTTCACCGTAAGGTTCGAACGCCAACCACGCGGCGGCACAGCTATGCCGCACGAAACTTACAATCAAATGCGCGGAAAACGCGCTTTGATCATCGACGACAACGCGACGAACCGGCGCATCGTTCGGCACTATTTAGAACCCTTCGGCATGATTAGCGAAGAAGCCGAAAATGGTCCGCAAGGGTTAGCCGCGTTGCGCGAGGCCAAAGCCAATCAACGCCCATTCGACCTCGTGCTTTGCGATTACCAAATGCCGGAAATGGATGGGATGATGGTATGTCGAAGCATCCACGCCGATCCGAGCTTCGATCAACTGCCGTTGCTCATTCTCACCTCGCTGGATCGTCGGATTTCTGGGACCGAACTCGGCGCATGCGGCGTCGCGGAGCTGCTCTCCAAGCCAATCCGTCGACAAGAACTGGTGGCTTCCGTCGGTCGAGCAGTCTTACGGACGGGAAAGGATCTCGTTTCGACTGCAGATCCTGCGAAGACAATCACGCCTATAACGTTGCCAGCGGAAGCCGGTATTTCGACGCGACCGCTCCGCGTTTTGGTCGCTGAAGACAACGTGGTGAATCAACGTGTGACCTTGTTCCAACTTCGCAAAATCGGGCACAAACCGGAAATTGCGGGCGACGGATTGGAAGTACTGGAGGCCCTCGAACGTAGTCAGTTCGATGCCATCTTGATGGATTGCCAGATGCCGGAAATGGATGGATACGAGGCGACACGACGCATTCGTGCCAATCCGCGTCATGCGAAAATCCGGATTATCGCTATGACCGCCAACGCGATGAAAGGCGATCGCGAAGCATGTATCGATGCCGGCATGGACGACTATATTAGCAAACCGACCGCGCCGGCGGATCTCATCGCGGCGCTGCATCGTGTTCAGTTGCGAACCGGGACCGTGTCGACCCATCGTGTTTGAGTCGCGAAGTCTGGCTTGGAAGGGTTAGGGTCGTGTCTCCGCCTGTCGAGTCCCGCCACGCATCGTAAGCGGCGGCATGGCGCAGGACGGTCCAGTTCGCGCAAGCTTGTTTGCCAGATGGGAGAAGAATCAGTTTCCATTCACATATGCGCCCGCTACCTCGCTTGGTTACCCCACTGCTCTTCTTGGCCGTTCTTTTTGGTTCTCTCGGCCAAACCCTGTTCGGGGCAGAAAACTATCCATTTACGCCGGTTCCGTTCACCTCCGTTCGCTTGACCGGCGGTTTCTGGTTAGAGAAACAAGAAACGAATCGCACCGTGACCGTGCCGTTCGCGCTCAAGCAGTGCGAAGAATCCGGGCGCCTGAAGAATTTTCAATTGGCCGCCGAAGTCATGCGCCGTCGCGCCGCGGGCGAAGCTCACTACGAAGTGATTCCACCCACCGAATTTCCGTTCGACGACACGGATGTGTATAAAGCGATCGAAGGCGCTTCGTATGTCTTGAGCATGAAACCGGATGCAGCGTTGGAACATACGTTGGATCAGTGGATCGCGATCGTCACGGCGGCGCAGGAACCCGATGGCTACCTTTATACGTTTCGCACGATGCACCCTGACTCACCGGGTCATCCGTGGGTCGGCCAAAAGCGTTGGGAGCAGGATCCGTTTCTCAGCCATGAGCTTTATGACTGCGGTCACCTCTATGAAGCGGGCGTGGCTCATTTTCAGGCGACAGGGAAACGCACCTTGCTGGACGTCTGCCTGAAAAATGCCGAGCTGCTCTGGCATGATTTCGGCGACGATCGCCCCATCGTCGCACCCGGCCACCAGATCGTGGAGATGGGTTTGGTAAAATTGTATTCGGTCACTCACGACAAACGCTACCTCGTGCTCGCCAAAAAATTTCTCGATGCGCGCGGTCCACGGGGGCCGGAATATAATCAACGCCACAAACGCGTCGTCGACCAGGACGAGGCAGTCGGACACGCGGTGCGGGCTAACTACATGTACTCCGGCATGGCCGACGTGGCAGCCTTGACCGGCGACCAGCGGTATGAATCCGCGATTCAAAAAATCTGGCAAAACGTCGTGGAGAAAAAACTCTATCTCACGGGCGGGGTCGGCGCTCTCGAGCACGGAGAAGCTTACGGCGGCGATTATGATCTGCCGGACGATGGTTATAACGAGACGTGCGCCGCCGTCGCATTCATGATGTGGAATCACCGCATGTTTCTGCTTTCCGGCGACGCCAAGTACATGGACGTCTTCGAGCGCACCGCCTACAACGGTTTCCTCAGCGGAGTTTCCGTTTCGGGCGATCGGTTCTTCTACCCCAACCCGCTCGCGTACGACGGTCAGAAAAAGAACAACAATGGTTTCGCCGGCCGCGCGCCTTGGTTCGGTTGCGCTTGTTGCCCGCCAAATCTAATGCGCACCCTTGCCTCTCTCACCGGCTACTTTTACGCGGTGACAGATTCGTCGCTGTTTATTAACTTATATGGCGAGAACGAAGCCGATATCACCATCGGCAAGAACGCGGTCGGCGTTTCTCAATCCACGGCTTATCCCTGGGATGGTCGGATCAAGATCCGTGTTACGCCGAACAAGCCAGCGACATTCACCGTGCGCGTGCGCATTCCCGAATGGGCTCGCGGCCAACCTCTCCCCTCCGATCTATATACTTACGAAGATGCTGCGTCGGCGTCGTGGCACGTGGCGGTAAACGGTGAAGTCTTGAAAAATCCTAAGATCGAAAACGGCTATGTCTCGATCACGCGTGAGTGGACCGGGACCGAAGCAATTGATCTCACGCTCGCCATGCCCGTGCATCGGGTGCGCGGGAACGACTTTCTCTTTGGTTCGCACGAGCGTGTCGCCTTCGAACGCGGTCCTGTCGTCTATTGTTTCGAACAGGATGGTGATCCCAAAACATTTAAACATCTCGCCCTCACGAATACCCCCCCGGTCGTGGCCACCTTCGACGAAAAACTGCTCGGCGGTGTGACGAAGTTGGAGATGGTCGGGGTCGAGCTCGACGCGAAATCTTCATCCCCCGCAAAAGAAGAACCGCTCATCGCGATCCCCTATTTTTCCTGGGATAATCAGGGTCTGAAGCCGATGACGGTGTGGATGCACTCTCGCCCACCGGCACCCGATCATTTCGCGTCAAATTGATCGTCTGACCTCTGGCTCTCCGAGTGAGAACAACCCGTGAAGCATGACGGATCCTCAGGCTTCACAAATCGAGACGCATGCCATCTAGTTCCTGGCTCCGTGTTGCCGGAACCCATTTCCCGATGAAAACCGCCCGCCTCAACCGACTGTTCAACCCGAAAACGCGCCGCTGCTTCGACGTCGCGATCGATCATGGCTTCTTCAACGAAGCCAGTTTTTTATCGGGGATCGAGAATCTGCCGAAGGTAATTGAAACGTTGATCGCGGCAGCGCCGGATGCGATCCAACTCACCGTGGGACAGGCCGCTCATCTTCAAGGGGCGGCAGTCCGCGCCAAACCCGCCCTCGTCCTCCGCACCGACGTGGCGAATGTCTACGGAACGCAACTTCCCCGCGCGCTCTTTTCCCGCATGCTCGTTGAGCCCGTTCTGCAAGCGGTGCGACTCGATGCCACGTGCGTGGTCGTGAATCTTTTTCGCATTCCGGATCAACCGGAGGTGGCCGATCAATGCATTCAAAATATTTTGGCGATCAAACCGCAGTGTGATCACTACGGCATGCCGCTGATGATCGAGCCTCTCGTGTTTCAGCCGAACGCGAAGGCCGGCGGCTACATGGTCGATGGCGACCCAAAAAAAATCATTCCGCTCGTTCGCCAAGCCGTGGAACTCGGGGCCGATATCATCAAGGCGGACCCAACCGACGACGTTTCAATCTATCACAAGGTGATCGAAATCGCGGGGAATATTCCCGTGCTCGTGCGCGGCGGAAGCAAAGCCTCCGAGGAAGAAATTCTCGCTCGCACAGAAGCGCTGCTCCAGCAGGGCGCTTCGGGAATCGTCTATGGTCGTAATATCATCCAACATCCGTATCCGGAAAAAATGACACGGGCTCTGATGGCCGTCGTGCATCAATCCGTTTCCGCGAAAGACGCGCTGCAATGGCTGAAGTGAACGCGATGAGTGCAACCCCTCTGGTTCGAATCGGCGTCATCGGCGGTGGCCTCATGGGGCGCGAGGCAGCGTCGGCGTTCGGCCGCTGGTTCGCGTTGGATCATTTTCCGGTCCGCGCCGAGCTGACCGCGGTCTGCGACCTTCAGCCCGCGCTACTGGACTGGTTTCGGCAAGTCCCGTCGGTTCGGCTCTTCACCCGCGACCACCGCGAACTCCTCGCCTCCTCGGACGTCGATGTCGTCTACGTCGCCGTGCCTCACCACCTGCACGAACAAATTTATCTCGATGTGCTGCGCGCGGGGAAAGATCTGCTTGCGGAAAAACCGTTCGGGATCGATCTGGCGGCCGCTCGACGCATTCGCGACGAAGCTAAAAGGCTCAATCGGTTTGTTCGCATCTCCTCTGAATTTCCTTTTTTGCCCGGAGTGCAGCGCGCTTTTCAATGGGCAAAGAGCGGCGAACTCGGCCGCATCCTTGAGATCCGAGCCGGCTTCCTTCATTCGAGTGATCTCGATCCGACGAAGCCGATCAATTGGAAACGGCAAAACGCATTCTGCGGCGAAGTTGGCGTGATGGGCGATCTCGGCATGCATGTCGCCCACGTGCCCCTGCGGCTGGGCTGGAAACCGACGACTGTCTACTCGCAACTGCAAAAAATATATTCGACCCGACCCGACGGTAAAGGCGGTAGTGCGGTTTGTGATACATGGGACAATGCTGTGCTCCATTGCTCCGCCTCTGTCGCCGGACACGCCACACCGCTCACGTTGGAGATGAAGCGGATGGCGCCGACCGAGACGAACACCTGGTATTTCGAAGTACTCGGCACGGATCGCGGCGTGCGCTATTCGACCAAGGAACCGAAGACGCTTTGGACCTATCGACGCGATAAAGAACAATGGTGGGAAAAAACCGATCTCGGTTTCGGCACGCCGTTCAAGACGATCACCGGTGGAATTTTTGAACCCGGCTTCCCCGATCTGCTCATGCAGATGTGGGCCGCCTTTCTCGCCGAAAGAGCGGGCGCGCTCGGCGATCGATTCGGTTGCGCCACGCCTGACGAAGCGGTCGCATCGCACGAGCTATGGCAAGCCGCGCTGGATTCTCATTCGCGTCAGCAGGTCGTCGCAGTCGGTTGACCTTGCGCTGTGATCCAAGTGCAATAGAGGCCGGCATTGATCTTAGTCCAAAGCTGAACTATCAGCCTTCGCCGGCATGAACGCGCTCGAAAAAGATTTTACCCCCACTCGATCTTTCAACGACGGCGAAAAAATCGAGCTCGCACGCGCGCTGGGAGAGGTCGTCGGCCGAGATCAAGTTGTCACCGCGCAGGAAGATCTTATCCCCTATTCTTTCGACGGCACGGCCGCGATCAAGCATTTGCCGATCGCAGTCGTTTTCCCCAAAACGCCGGAAGAGATTTCAGCGATTATCAAACTTGCCCGCGATGCACACGCAGCGGTCGTCACGCGCGGCTCTGGCACCGGGTTGAGCGGCGGAAGTGTGCCGGTTGAAAACGCGATCGTGCTTTGCACGTTGCGAATGAACCGGGTGCTCGAACTCGACGAACGCAACCTCACGCTTCTCGCAGAAACGGGCGCGATCACTCAGGAAATTTTCGATCGCGCTGACGCGGTCGGGTTATTTTATCCACCCGATCCCGGTTCGATGAAAATAAGCACAATCGGCGGGAACGTGGCCGAAAATTCCGGCGGTCTGCGCGGACTGAAATACGGCGTCACGCGCGACTACGTGATGGGAATCGAAGTCGTATTGGCCGATGGTTCGATTTGTTGGCTCGGAAATAAATGCGTGAAGGATGTCGCGGGTTACAATCTGCGCGACCTGTTTATCGGCAGTGAAGGCACTCTTGGTGTGATCACGAAAGTCCTGCTCAAGCTGCTGCCCAAACCCGCCGCGCGGCAAACATTGCTCGTGACCTATACGCAGATGGACGCCGCAGCCGAAACCGTTTCGGCTATCATCGCGGCCAAAATCATTCCGTGCACGCTCGAGTTTCTCGACCGCAAAACGATTCAGTGTGTCGAGGACTTTGCGCACGTCGGGCTGCCGCTCGATGCTGAAGCAATCCTGTTGATCGAGACGGATGGTCACGCGGCAGCAGTCGACGATGAGGCAACGCGGATGGCCGAACTCGCCCGCAGACACGGCGCCACGGACGTGCGACGCGCGCGCGACGCGGCCGAGGCGGCGCAGTTGGCCGCGGCCCGACGCAGCGCGTTCTCTGCCCTCGCACGACTCAGACCAACCACGATTTTAGAGGACGCGACGGTGCCTCGGAGCGAACTTGCGACCATGATTCGCTTCATCGCCGACGTCGCACGACGACATCAACTCGAGATCGCGACGTTTGGCCATTTCGGCGACGGCAATCTCCATCCCACCTTTCTCACCAACGAACGCGATCGCGACGAGATGCACCGCGTCGAGTTAGCGATGAAAGAAATTTTCGAGCAGACCCTCAAACTCGGTGGCACCATCACGGGAGAGCACGGCGTGGGCTTGGCGAAAAAAACCTTTCTGCGGGATCAACTCGGCGACGCGAGCTACACGTTGTTAAAAGCGATCAAACAAACGCTCGATCCTACCGGGTTGCTCAACCCTGGGAAAATCTTTGACGTATGAGTTCAGCGCCGACGTCGCTTCAATCGCTCGACTACTCGATCCTTCAGCAGTGCATGCATTGCGGCATGTGTTTGCCGTCGTGTCCCACCTATGCGGAGACGGGCAAGGAGCGAAATTCCCCTCGCGGGCGCATTGCGCTGATGCGCGCGATCGCGGATGCGGAACTCGCCATGACCGCCACATTTGCCGAGGAGATGAGCTATTGCGTCGGTTGCCTCGCCTGTGCGACGGCCTGCCCCGCGGGCGTGGACTATGCTCATCTGCTTGAGACTGCCCGCGCACATGTTGAAGCGAGTCATGTAAACGCTACGCCCACACGCAACGTGGTTCGCGCCGTGACGCTGCGCTGGCTATTCATCCACCCACGTTTGCTCCGGTCCTTCGGGTACCTGTTGCGACTTTGGCAACGAAGCGGCTTGGAAACGGTCGCGCGGAAATGGCGCCTGACTCTGATTCTTCCGCGGCGATTGCGTGATCTCGAGTCGATCACTCCGCGAATCCAAAATCGTTTTTCCGATTCGCTGATTGCGGAAACCACGACGCCGAGCGGCCCAAAGCGATATCGCGTCGCGCTGCTCACCGGATGCATTCAGGACCTTGTATTTTCCGACGTAAATCGCGCGACGGCGGAGGTGCTCGCCGAAAACGGATGTGAGATTTTCACGGCGCGCGAACAGCACTGCTGCGGCTCGCTGCACGCCCATAACGGCGATCTCGAAACAGCGCAGCGACTCGCGCGGATCCAGTTAGACGAGATCGATCCAAGGAAAGTCGATGCGATTATTTCCAACTCAGCCGGCTGTGGGTCTCATCTGAAACACTACGATCGACTCCTCGCGGATGACCCGAAATACGCCGCGACCGCCGCGGAATGGTCGAGCAAAGTGCGCGATATTTCGGAGTGGTTGGTCGAGATTGGTTATCGCGCGCCGACAGAAATGGCGCCGCCTTCGCGTTCGATTACTTACCACGAGGCATGCCATCTCTGCCATGGCCAGAAAGTTTCCGCCCAGCCTCGCGCCATTTTGCGATCGCTTCCTGGTGCCGAATTGCGGGAGTGCAAAGAAGCGACCTGGTGCTGCGGAAGCGCAGGGATATACAACATCACGCAGCCGAGGACCGCAGCATGGCTGCAGCAGCGGAAGGTGGAACATCTCCGTGCCACCGGCGCCGCCTTCGTCGCAACCGCGAATCCCGGATGCCAGTTGCAGATTGAAAACGGACTGCGCGCTGCAGGAGACACGACAACGCGAGTGGTTCATCCTGTGGTTTTGCTCGCAGAAGCATACCGAGCGGAGCAGGCAACGCGCGCTTGAATTGCGAGCCGCCGTTGGATCGGCAAGGCGGAAGTCCTTCGTCAAATAAGCGCCTCGCCTTGCGCAGATGCAATCAAAGCGTCCCCGTGAAATACCGGATCGCTGGAAACGCTCTCAGCGAATAGGAAGCGCAAGACCGCTAGTGATTGACCTAAACGACGGACCAGCGTTTGTCGTCACGCCTTGGTTTTCGGGAAGCCGCGTTGAGCCTGGTCTCAGAAAGCGGAGACGCACCACCGCACTGCTCCTCCGACTGCCGACATGCCTCGTTGAAAAACCATAGCCTCGGGCGGACAAAATCCGAAGCGAGTCGAGTCCGTCCGGAGGCTCGATCTCGGCCATTTTTTTAAAAACGCGAGCGCACATCGCGAGGAGACCTCAACGACACGTCAAACGGCTCACTTCCCGCCCAACGCTAACGTCATAATTATATTGTTTATTCGCTATATTAAACAGATCACCCCGGGCATTTATAGATAAATCGCCAATCTTTTATGACGAAACCAAGTTTCGTATATAATTTCTAAAACGACATAGTATAATAATACTTCGTGCAAAATTCGCGTCTCACTTTGCACCGACGACTAAATAGAACACCCTATATTAACGGCGCAGTTCGCATGGATGAGAAAAATTTTCAACCGATCATAAATATTATATTGACGCCATGTTTTTGCGGAGCCAAACCGCAACCGTCGATTTCCCCGAGGAGAAACACGAGTGAATTCATCGGTGAAGCGGCGAGGCATAGACCCATTTCCGAGAGTTCCTGACGCATCACGTCCATCCCATGTCACCCACCTCCAGCTCCCGTTCTGTCATCGAGGAGGCTATGCGAGAAAACCGCATGCCAACTCCGCGCCGTGATTATAATATACGAAAAAAATCGACTGTCGGTTTTATAGTCTGGCCGCAAGCGGGTCACATTCTCCCTACCCTTTCGTTAGCGAAAAGACTATCTAAAGCGGGTCATGGCGTCATCTACTTCAGCAGCTCGTGCGGATCACAGATCGTGCGGGCGCAGGGATTTGACTGTGAGGTGATTTGTCCCGAACCGGAGCTCCTGACCGCACTGCCGGATGCCGCCAGAGCGGCGAGCATGGAAGCGCTCGTCGATGAGTTCGCACCTAAGCTCAGGGTTCACGGGGTCAAACACCTCTATACTGATCCCATTTTATTTTTCGCCGCTTTCGCGGGGCTGCGTTGCAAAATCGACACCCGATTTCTTTGGACACTGGATCCGCCCATATCGAGCGAAGGTCACTTGCCGTTCGGACTTTCACTTCAGCAACACCGATCCTGGCGCACCCGCGTGGCGCCCACGCTGTTTTGGAAAACGCCTCTCGCCCAAAGCGCTCGAGACTTGGCCGAGGCGGAAAGGAAGGGCGAGACGGAGATGCATCGCCTGCTACTCAGGTACGCAGGCGAGTTCAATCTGCCGCTGGTCTATTCATCGTTCGGGCACCTACCCGCGCTGCGCGGAATCGTCGCAGCGCCGAGCGCCATTTTCTCCAACCAGGACAGCTCGCTCACCTATTTAGGGCTCAGTCTCGATCTGGAACGCCAAGAGCCGACTCTCGAATTCCAGCCAGCCGGTAAATCGGTCTATTGCACCTTCGGAACAAATTTTCATTTCTACAGCCAAGCCGAAGGGGTGCTCGCCCAAGTCATCGCGGCGGCGGCGAAGAATCCGGACATCTCATTTCTGGTTCAAGCGCCGGCCAGTTTCGCTCCGAAGTTGGATCTCCCGTCCAATGTGCAATTGGCGAGTGCCGTGCCGACCTTGAAGGTGTTAAAAACCGTTTCCGCCGCGATCATTCACGGTGGGCTCGGTGGAATTAAAGAGTGTATGTATTTTCAGGTCCCCATGCTCGTGATCCCCTTTTTCTTCGATCAACCCGCCAACGCTGCTATGGTCGAGAGAAGAGGCATTGGCATCGCAATGGCGCCGGAAGAAGCCACCGCCGAATCGATTCAAAACGGCCTGCACAAACTGCTCTGTCGACGCGACTATCATGCCGCGCTCAGCTCCTTGCGGGTGAAGTGCCTAGCCGAAAACCAAGAAGAGGCGTGGGTCGAATCCCTCGAGAGAAAATCCAGATCGTCTCCGGCCTTCTCTCCTGCGGGTTCTGTGTAGCCCTGCCTTCTCTCTCCGAAAGCGTCCCCTTTTCCAGCATCACCGGAAAGTCCCTCAGCCACAAAAACCAGTGAAGACCACCACCCATCCCCTTTTGTCGATAGCATGCAAAGGTCCTGACTAGGACGGGCCTTTCGATTTCAGATCGTTTCCGTCCTGCCCACTCCGGCCGCTGAACGCGCTCGGGCAAGGGCTACTGCTATTTGCTCACCGCCCGCAGGTCCATCTGCCGGGCTATCTCTCAACCGCTGTTTTATATACAGCCGCGGACCGGGCCGCTGCATGACTCAAATTCGTCTATACAATAATTTCAATTTCAAACTCCATTGGGGCGTTATCGCTATATCAAGTGCGGGGAGTTACTTCACCTTGGTCGCACTCCCTTGGCTCGCTCTTGGGTTGTCTAAAAACAACCCCCTCGTCGTGACCACTCTGCTCGCCTGCAGCAGTTTGCCACAAGGCTTCGCGATTCTTTTTGGTGGAGGTCTCGCCGATCGCTTTTCCGCTTATCAAACCCTGTGGCTCAGCCGCGCGGCCCTCGCTCTCGCTCTTTTTAGTTTGGCGTTGCTGACGGCAACAACGGTTTTCCCTCTCTGGATCCTTTATCTTTATGCCTTTGGCCTCGGTTGTCTCGCGTCCATCGCCACGCCTGCGAGTCAGGCGCTCTTGCCTCGGATTGTGGAAACCAACGACCTGCCGAAAGCGAATGGCGTAGTTGTCACCACCTTTCAGCTTTCCCAGTTAGTGGGCCCTATCGCGGCGGGTTGGACCATTTGGTTCATCAAACACGTGCGCGGCGTGCCCGACGAGCAAACCGACACGATCAGTTTTGCTATCGCCTTCGGGATCGAAGCCGCCGCGCTGGTCCTCGCCACCGCCCTGCTCTCCCTCATGCGACTCAAGCCTGCTGTGCAGCAGAAGGGCGACCTTGTGCAACTGATTCGGGAAGGGATTCGGTTCTGTTGGCGCGACACCGGCATTCGCATGGTGCTCGGCTACCTGCTCCTGATTTCTTTTTTCGTCCAAGGCACCCTGCTCGCGTCCCTTCCGCTCTTCACCAAGTTCAACCTCGGTCTCTCCGAGCGCGCGTACGGCACACTCTACGGCATGCTTGGCTGCGGAACTATTCTCGGCGCTGGGCTCGCAGCTTGGTTACGTCCGGCGGCGCGAATCCTTGGAGGTGTCGTGCTCGGTTGTGATCTGACCGTCGGGCTCGCTTTGTATTCACTTTCTCGATCCCACTCGCCTTGGACCGCGGGCGCCGCGCTTGTCCTCATGGGTATCGGCCTGGGCCTCACCGCTGTCGCCGGTGTATCCTGGTTTCAGCTACGGACGCCTGGCGAATATATGGGGCGAGTCATGAGCATGCTCATGTTCGCCGTCTTCGGAATGATCCCGATTTCCGCTACGCTCACCGGGTACCTCGCTTCGCATTTTTCCGTCAGCGCAGTCATGCGCGGCGCAAGCGCCGTCATCGTCACCTTCACGCTGATCGGCCTCTCCATCCGATCCATTCGCGAGATGGGCGCTGCACCTCAACCGGAAGTCGAGCCTGTTTTCGAACCCGAATCCCTAACGGCACTCGCTGAGCCATCCAAAGGCGAATGAGCAAAACTTTATTTATGAACACCTCGATCCACACTCCCACCCAAGACGTTTCCAACACCGATATCGCGATCATCGGCATGGCCTGCCGCTTTCCAGGCGGCGCGCGCAACCCCGACGAGTTCTTCGAATTTCTCCTGCAGAACGGGGACGGTATCGTTTGCGTCCCGCCGGATCGCTGGAGCAACAAGGCGTATTACGACGCCGACAAGGAAAAGAAGAACCGCATGTATGTGAACCGCGGCGGGTTCCTCGAAAAGATCGATCAGTTTGATCCACTCTTCTTCGGCATGTCTCCCGCCGAGGCGACGCGGGTCGACCCGCAGCACCGGTGGCTTCTCGAGCTTACCTATGAGGCCTTTGAAAACGCCGGGCTGAAAGCGAAAGACCTGCGCGGCAGCGACACCGCCGTCTACATCGGCCAATTCATGCACGACTACGAGCAGATCCAGCTCGATACGATGGCGCATACGTTGCTCAACAGCCACTCGGCGACCGGACCTTCGATGACGCTCACTGCAAATCGGATCTCGTACGTTTTCGATCTCAAAGGTCCCAGCGTCACCTTGGATACAGCATGCTCGTCCTCGCTGGTTGCACTCGATCTCGCCTGCAAAGCGATTCACGCCGGAGATAGTCGCATCGCCATCGCCGGCGGCGTGAATATTTTGCTCCGTCCCGAGATCACGATGTCCATTTGCAAGGCGTCCATGCTCTCGCCTGATGGTCGCTGCAAATCGTTCGACGCCTCCGCTAATGGCTACGTACGGAGTGAAGGCGCGGGTGTTGTCGTGGTTAAAAAACTATCCGATGCCCTGCTCGATGGGGACCCGATTTGCGCCGTGATCAAAGCGAGCAGCGTCAATCAAGACGGGCAAACACTCGGCATCACGGTACCAAATGGCGAAGCGCAAAAAACGCTTCTGCTCAAAAGCCTTTCCCACGCGAAAATTCGCGGTGACGAGATCGACTACGCCGAAGCCCATGGGACCGGCACGGCAGTCGGCGACCCGATTGAAGTCAATGCTCTGGGATCCGTCGTTGGCCCGCGCCCCGAAGGCACGCAGGTCTGCGTCATCGGATCGGTTAAAAGCAACATCGGCCACACCGAAGCCGCAGCGGGCATGGCGGGTCTGATCAAAACGGTGATGGCGATGAAGCACGGCGAAATCCCCGCCAACCTTCATTATCACAAAACAAATCCCGCGATCGATTTGAAGGCACTCAACGTGCAGGTTGCGGCCGAGCGCACGCCTTGGCCCTTCACCGGAAAATCGCGAAAGGCCTTGATCAACTCCTTCGGCTTCGGGGGTACCAACGCAAATGTCATTCTCGAAGAAAGCCCGCTCGCGCGGCGCTTGATTGATGAGAAACCAACGCAGAGCACGTCGATCAATCTTCTTCCGATCAGCGCAAAAACCGAACCAGGGTTGAAAGACCAAGCGCGCAACTATCTCGATTTTCTGCGCCGTTCAGCGAATCAATCCAACGTACACCATTCCTCACTCCACGATATCTGCTTCACCGCAGGAACGCGGCGAGAGCACCAGAAATATCGTTTAGTCGCGAGCGGAGTCGATCAGGCCGACTTGGAAAAAGAACTGGAGTCCTTTCTGAAAGGAGAAGCGTCGCCGAATTTAATCAAAGGCGCCGCCGCCAGCGAGGAGCCTACTCAGATCTGTTTCGTGTTCTCCGGCATGGGCACGCAGTGGGCGGGCATGGGCCGGAAGCTGTATGAAACCGAATCCGTTTTTCGTGCCGCTCTCGATCGTTGTTCGGAGGCCTTCCGAGCTTACACCGGCGCGTCGCTCATTGATGCGCTCTACGCCGAAACCGATTCGTCGAAAATCAATCGAGCATCGGTCGCCCAGCCCGCGATTTTCTCCATCCAGATCGCGATCGCGGATCTGTTGAAATTGCGCGGTCTCACTCCGCACGCCGTTGTCGGTCACAGCGCGGGCGAGATGGCAGCGGCTTGCGTGGCAGGGGCCTTGAAATTCGAGGACGCCGTCCGCGTCGTCTACCATCGCAGTCGTCTTCAGCAAACCACAGAAGGTCTGGGAAAAATGCTGGCTGTGGGCCTGACCGAAATCGCCGTCCAACCTTACTTGGCCTCGTGCGACGAAGTGTCGATCGCAGCGATTAACAGTGAAGACGCGATCACGCTCTCCGGCAACGAAACGCAACTGAAAGTCATCGCGGCGAAATTGGAGGCTGCCGGAATCTTTGCGCGGTTTCTCAAAGTCGATGTGCCGTATCACAGCCCCGTGATGGATCGTCTCCGCGCTCCGCTGATCGAAGCGCTCGACGGCCTGCAAACGCAGACTCCGCATACCCCGCTCTATTCTACAGTATCGGGCCAACTCACGCGTCCGGGAGACTGGACCGCAAACTATTGGGCGGAAAATGTTCGCGCTGCCGTCTTCTTCAAAAAGGCGATCGATGAAATCGCCCGCACCGGCATCCACTCATTTCTGGAAATCGCACCCCACACCGCGCTCGCCACGTCGGTGGAGAAGAATCTGGCCGACGCTAAAATAAGCGGACTGGTTGTCCCAACCCTGAAACGCGCCCAGGACGACGCATTAATGTTTGCCAACGCCCTGGCCTCGCTCCACGTCGCTGGCTGGCCGCTCGATTGGTCCAAACTTTGCCCGGCCGGATCTCGGCACGTCACCTTGCCCAACTATGCTTGGCAGCACGCGAGTTATTGGTGCGAAGCGGACGAAGTGAGAAAAGCCCGGATCGAGAACGTCCGCTCCGGTAGCGGCGCCCTGGATACAAAGCATCCTCTTCTCGGGAGTCGGCTGAATTCGATGACACCGCTGTGGCAACAGTCGCTCGATCTGCAAGAGCAGACCTACCTGGTCGATCATCAAGTGGAAGGCGAACCGGTGTATCCCGCCGCGGCTTATATCGAGACTGCGCTCGCCATCGCGCAACGGGAATTTGGGCGCGATCAAGTCGCCCTGGAAGACATCGAGTTCAAACGCGCGCTCTTTCTCGACCGCGAGAAGCCCACGTTGATCGAGAGTAATTTCAACCCCGACACCCACGCGGTCACGATCAGCGCAATCGAAGCCCAGACCGGAGCTTGGAGTGTATATAGCCACGCCACGCTCGCGAAACTGCAGCGGCCGGCGCCCTCCATGCCGCTGTCCTTGAACGAACTTCGCGTTACCTACACCTCGAAATTGGACAAGGCTGCGTTTTACGAAAGATGCACGAAGCTCGGCCTTTCCTATCAAAAAGATTTTCAGCCTGTCGTTTCCGCGCAACACGGAATCAAAGACGTTTTGGTCGATCTTGCCCTTCCCGACTCGCTCCTTGAATCCCACGCCGACTATGCAATTCATCCAGTTATATTAGACGGTTCGTTCCAAAGTGTTTTCGCCTGCGTTAGTCGCGGTTACTTGCCGGTCAAGATTGCGTCTCTCCACTACTTTAAAAAACCATCGGCACGCGCCCACGCCGTCGTGACCCTCACGCGTCACACCGACACGGACGTGCGGGGCGATGTCACGCTTTTCGAAGACGATGGCACGATCTCCGTCGAAATAAGCGGGATCGAACTGAAATCGACGAAGACACAGAAAAATGCCGAAAAGACGGGGCAGTTGCTCTACGCATTTAACTGGGAGCAATTGCCCGAGCCAGTCTCTGCCCCAACCCAAGTCGATGTCACCGGTTCTTGGATACTGTTTGCCAGTCGCCAGGGCCTGGGCCCAAAAATCGCGGCGCAGCTCAAGAGCCGGGGACAATCCGTTATCTTCGTCGAACCCGGCGAAGGCACCCGCTCCGCGTTCAACGACGGCTGGTCCATCCGCGGGCGTTCGCCGGAAGATTTGACCGATTTGTTCAAGCGCGTGCCGAGCGATTGCCGCGGCCTTATCTACCTCTGGGGCAGCGAGCAGGATTCCTGTCAATCGCTCACCGCCGACAACGTTTTCGAAAACTGTCGCGTGACGACCGTCGTCCCGATGCATCTCGTCCAGGCCCTCGAGCAAATCACGTGGGCGAAATCACTGCAGTTGTTTTTTGTCACGCGAGGTGCGCAACAGGTGCTGCCCACCGACGCCGCACCTGAACCGACACAAGGCGCCCTCTGGGGTTTCGGTCGCGTTTATGCCGCTGAGTCTTCGACCCATCGCCTGTCCCTCGTGGACTTGCCCGCGATCGTCGACGACGACCTTCTCAACCGCTTCACGCAAGAAATTCTCGACCGCGACTTCGAGCCGGAACTTTCGCTCCGAGCCAACGCGCGTTTCGTCAATCGCCTCAAAGCACTCACCGAAACGCAGCTTCCGCACTATCTAGACGAACCTTCGCTCGACTCTGCCCGTCGTCCCATTCGTATCGCGCGCAAATTCCGGTCGAACGAAACGGAAAAACTCATTCCTCGGCTTTTCAATCTTCCTCAACTGGCGGAACGAGATGTCGAACTCCGCGTCAGTTGTGCCAGTCTCCGTCTGCAAGACCTCGATGCCATTCTCGGCCCCGGCCGACTCAGCAACTCTGCCGATGCTTCGTCCTACCCGCGTGGATACGCGTGCATCGGCCATGTCACCGCGCTCGGTCGTGAGGTTCGCCATCTAACGATCGGTGATCGGATCATCGCCTTTTGTCATCAAGGCCTCGCCTCGATGGCGCAGGCGGATGCGCAACTGGCGGTGAAAATGCCGGAACCATTGCCATGTCGCCTGGCCATCTCGCTCGCGGCCTCCTTCCTGCCGGTGTTCTACGCCCTCCTGCATGTGGCGCAGTTGAAAGAAGGTGAGGACGTTTTGATCCACGAGGCCGGCGACACCTGGGGCTTGGCCGCTGTCCAGCTCGCCTTGTTGAAAGGCGCTCGGGTGCACGCTTCCGCGCGCACGAGCGAAAGTCGCGCTCAACTCGCCGGCCTCGGCAACGTCTCCATCTACGATTCGACCACCGACGCCTTTTTCTCGGAAATCGCCAAGGCGACGAACGGAGCAGGCATCGACGTCGCGCTGAACGCCCTCGACGACCGCTGGGTTGGGAAGACGCTCGACCTCCTAAAACCTTTTGGCCGTTTCATCGAACTCGGTCGCAAGCGGATGCCGCGAAATCCGGCTCACCTCGATCGGTTATTTTCTAAAAATATTTCCTACAACTCGTTCGATCTGTCCCAACTGGTCGTGGAGAAAGCCGCCCTTTGCCGCAGCATGCTCGCGGAGATTGTCCAGCTCCATACCGAAAAGAAGATCGAGCCGGTGAGCACCTTCGCCGTGCCGATGACCGAGGCGAAGCGCGCCCTCGACCACTTGCGTGGGAAGAGCGCGTTGGAAACGGTTTGTATCGAGTTTCCCACGACAGACATTTTGGCCGCGCCATCGATCGACCGAGCCATCGTCAAAGCCAACGCGACCTACCTGATCACCGGCGGCCTCGGGGGGCTCGGTCTGGAAGTTCTGAAATGGCTCGCTGACGGAGGGGCTCGCTCCATCGTCCTCCTCGGCCGCAGCGCACCGAATCAAAACGCGACCGAGGCAATCGAGGCGGTGCGGGCTCGCGGGGTTGAGGTGCAGGTGATGAGCGCCGACATCACGGCGACCGCAGACGTCGCGCGGATTCTCGATGCGATTGCAGGCAAACTTCCGCCTCTCGCCGGAATTTTCCATGCCGCTGGAGTGCTCGACGACGGGATTATCGCGCGTCAAACCGCTGACCGATTCAAACGCGTTCTCGCGCCAAAGATCCTTGGCGCCTGGAATCTGCACGCGCTCACGCTCCATCTTCCTCTCGATTTTTTCGTGTGCTTCTCATCGATCGCCTCGGTGATTGGTTGGGCCGGTCAGAGTAACTACGCGGCCGCAAACGCGTTCATGGATACGCTCGCTCATCATCGGCGCGCGCTCGGCAAAGCCGGCCTCTCGATCAATTGGGGACCTTGGGCCGGCTCCGGGATGGCCGCTAAACTCGATGCGCGCGAACAGAAACGGATGAACGACGTTGGCATGACGCCGCTCAGCGCCGAAGCGGGCCTGAAGGCCATGGCTCAGTTGCTCGCGTTTCACGTTCCACAGGCCGGAGTCTTCGAGGTGGATTGGTCGCGTTTCTTTAAACTCGAACCGAATCCGTCGTTAAAACTCGTGCTGCAGCATTTGCACACGTCATCGGCGAAAACCGGTTCGGTTAACTTCACTGAGCAGTTCAATGCCGCCGCGCCCGAGCATCGTCCTGAAATGCTCTCCGCTTGTATCGCCTCCGTGATCGCGGGCGTGCTCGGCATCGAATCTGGCGCGAGTATCGATCGCGAGAGAACCGTGGTGGACTACGGGATCAACTCGCTCACCGCGATGGATGTCCGCAACCGGCTTCAAACCGCGCTCGGAGCGAAACTACCGGCCACGCTCGTGTTGAAATATCCGACCGTCAGCGCGATGACTCGCTGCATCCTCGATCAACTCCAGGCCGAGGAAAACGCCGTACCCAGCGAGCAAATCTACTGGAATGCCGCGCACCCCGACGTCGTGCAAGCGCACGAGGTCAATGGCGTTCTGCCGACGCTCTCCCCCACGATCAACGCGCTCATCGCCGAAGAACATACGCCTCACTTCAACGTCGGGATGTTTCTCGAATTCGAGGACGCTATGTTCGATTTGGAAGCGTTCAAGACCGCGCTCAAAATCATGCTGACGTACCATGATGGCGCCCGATTAAGGTTCTATCCGGTCGATAATCGTCTGACCGGTGAGATCGTTCCGCTCGGCGACGATATCAACGTGGTGGAGCACGATTTCAGCGACC